>Ga0209395_1000080_pt1 | contig 154861 bp, 132 predicted proteins | sample GOMGulsemesocosm_3_FD_184635 | JGI IMG/M metagenome (GOLD analysis project Ga0209395, IMG submission 184635) | Methane-oxidizing microbial communities from mesocosms in the Gulf of Mexico - GOM9D Gulf of Mexico (SPAdes) (version 2) | ecosystem: Environmental > Aquatic > Marine > Cold seeps... | reverse complement strand
GCGAGAGGTCCGAAGATCCCCCCCTTTGGTCCGTAGACGTTATGCGGTATTAGCAGTCGTTTCCAACTGTTGTCCCCCACCATAAGGCATATTCCCAAGCATTACTCACCCGTCCGCCGCTCGTCATCTTCTAGCAAGCTAGAAATGTTACCGCTCGACTTGCATGTGTTAAGCCTGCCGCCAGCGTTCAATCTGAGCCATGATCAAACTCTTCAATTAAAAATCGTTTGTGATGTCACCGAAGTGAACATCTGCTCAATGAATTCTGTCGTGATACCAGCCAAAGCTGATATCGCATTACATAGTCGTTACCTATCTCGCTAGAAATAAGTAACTTGTATTTATTTGCATGAACATTCTTCATTAAGCGTTTTTGTTGTTCTCCTCGAAAGGAAAACTAGGTAAAAACAAGTTAATGTGAGTATTCACACAAATTGCATGATAACTAATTGTTAAAGAAATGAGGTCTTAGTCGCATTCGCTAATGACCTGCGCTTCTTGGTTACTTAACAACGTTGCCGTTGCCGTTTGCCCGAAGCAGGATGCGCATTGTACGCTTCCGAGTTTTGATGTCAACCTTTATTTTAAATTACTTTAAAAAGATACGTTAAGTTAACTGATTAACCTTCTAAAGAGAGTAGATAACTTATCAAAACGTCCAGTTGGTTTAGGTTTTTGCCTGAACCCCTTGGAACTGGAGCGCATTGTATAGAGTTATCTTTTGAGGTCAAGCGTAAAAGTAGATTTATTTTACTATTTATTAAGTTAGGTTGTTATATAAACTAAAAGTAGAATAATAATGCAATGGTTGACCATAAAACTCACACTTTATAGATAGCAGCAATGAGAATTTCATCATTATTGACTTACGTCGATTCTTACTTATCTATTTTCCTTTCATGAATTCATAATTATAAATTCAAACTCCTCGCCCCCACATGTGTCAGTTTTCTTTACAAGCCACCTTGCATTACAAAGTTCAAAAAATCAAAATAAAGTACGTGAACAAGGTGGCTTTATTAATTTAAAATCACTACAGGACAGTAATACCGAATAAAAGCCACACCACCAATATTAATCAAATATAATTTAAACACAGCAGCCCAAAAAAATGTAAATGTATTTTACAATATTTACACATTATTAACCTAGTTAAGCTATAAATATAGCTTCAGAACAGTCTCGCAGCCACCCGTTAACATTTTTGCAACAAAGGCATCGGTTTTGCTTATTCTTAGAGATCGCTATTTTTATGACTGCTATTACATATATGGCAATTATTTAAGTTTAGCGAAATATAACAATAATCGGAGGAAATAATGCAACTGAAAAAATCTATACTCGGCAGTTTTATAACTTTATTACTGACTACGACCTCATACGCAAGTACATATGAAGTGACAATCGACAAAAGTAAGTTAAAAAATGCTAGCGACAACCTAAATCAAAGTCTGAAAACATATAGCTACATTGTTCAATTAAAAGGGAACTCTGCTGTAGAACAAGCACAAATTATTGGGGAGTTATTACCCAGTAATCAGCAAGTAGCTGTCGCAGGTAATAACTACAATGCGATGACCCCCGCTATGCAAGCTTACACAAAAGCATTGGAAACAAAGCAAAAACAAGTAGCTGGCGAAATTGGCTCTATCGATATTAATTATTATTTTGTTCATACTTTTAATGGGTTCACCGCAAAGTTAACACCACAACAAAAATATTTATTAGAGTCTCATCCTGAGGTAGTTGGTGTTTGGCAAGATGAAGTAGAACAGATTAGTACTGCTAATACGCCTGAATTCCTTGGCTTAACTGGTGAGGGTGGTCAACACAGCCTTAACATTAAAGGTGAAGATATAATTATTGGTATTATCGACACTGGTATTTGGCCTGAGAATCCAAGTTTTGCTGATGATGGTACATACTCTGATGCTAGCTCACTAGGTTGGCGAGGTAGTTGCGATTCTGGTTTGGATGAAAATTTTACTTGTAATAACAAACTTATTGGCGCGCGTTACTTTAAAGCGTCATTTGAAACAAATACCCCTATCCATTATAACCTTGGTGAATTTGAATCTCCTCGAGATGCTTCAGGACACGGTAGCCATACAGCAGGTACTGCTGCCGGTAATGAGGATGTTTCTGCGCAATTTTCAGGTATAGATGCTGGCACAGTTTCAGGTATGGCACCACGTGCGCGTATTGCGACTTATAAAGTTTGTTGGAATGCTACTTACAAGAATCCAGAAACTGGTGCTAGCGAGTCTGGTTGTAGCTTTGGTGATACTATGGCAGCAATTGACCAAGCTGTTGTCGATGGTGTTGATGTAATTAACTATTCAATTGGCGGTAGTAGAACTGATTTAACATCGCCGCCAACTGCTGCAATGTTGCGAGCAACTCAAGCAGGTGTCTTTGTTGCTGTATCAGCAGGGAATAGTGGTACCGACGGCCCTGAAACTATTGGTACTCCTGCCCCATGGATCACAAGTGTTGCTGCTTCTACCTACAGTGGTACTATTCCAACACAAGCTATTGCGATTTCCTCTCGTGAGCCTGAAGAAATACTTGCTGCTATTGAAGGTTCGATTACTAAACCATTAAAAGAATCTGGTAGCATTAGTGCTAACGTTATTATTGCCGAGCCTTTATTAGGCTGTTTTGATGATGTTTCTGGAACTCCATTAGATAATGCTACAGAAGTTTCTGGAAATATTGCATTGATTAGTCGTGGTGGTTGTGGGTTTATTGAAAAGGTAGAACGTGCGCAACTTGCTGGCGCTAGCGCAGTTATTGTCTACAGCGATGATAGAACACCTACTTCCATGGGGGGGACAGGAAGTTATAATATTCCCGGTGTAATGATTACTAAAACTCAGGGTGTTGCATTAAATGATGCAATAACCGACGGTGAAGTAGTAGAAGTAACTATGAACACTAGTATTTATACTAGTCAAACGGTTACTGGTAATATTATGGCTGACTTCTCGTCGCTTGGTCCAAACACGGCTAGCTACGATATTATCAAACCTGACATTACTGCTCCCGGTGTTAAAATTTTAGCGGCATACAGCGAAGCGCCATTAGGCGGAAATCAAGGTGAGTCATTCGCATACCTGCAAGGTACTTCAATGTCTAGTCCGCATATTGCCGGTTTAGCTGCTCTATTTAAAGAGTCAAATAACAACTGGTCTCCTGCACAAATAAAATCTTCCATGATGACTAACGCTTACCAAAACGTTACTAAGCCCGACGGAATAACGCCTGCTGACCCATTCAACTTTGGGGCTGGTCATGTTGCGCCTGTCGCTTCAATGAACCCTGGCTTGCTTTACGATGCAAACAATGCTGATTACTTAGCTATTCTTTGTGGTATTGGTAACGACAATTTTGTTACAAGCTACGGCATTAACTGTACTGATTTAACGACTGCTGGTTTTAGTACTGAACCAAGTCAATTAAACCTACCTTCTATTGCTATAGCGGAATTACGAGCTCCAGAGACAGTCACTAGAACGGTTTCAAATGCGAGTGATAGTGCTTCTGTTTATACGGCAATTATCGAAGCACCTGAAGGTATCGAAGTGCAATTACAAACTTTTGATGCAGATGGTAATCCTGTTACTGATAATAGTTTACCTGTAGAAGTAAATGGCAATGCAAGTTACGCATTAACTTTTACTAAAACTGAAACTAGTGCTTTCGATGCATGGAAATTTGGTGCAATTACTTGGACTGATAACGCTGGGCATAGCGTACGTAGCCCCATTGCAATAAAAGCTAAAGCAGACATTAACATTGTAGTACCAGCCCAAGTTTCAGGTCAACTGGATCGAGGTCGTTACCGCTTCCCTGTTAAAATGCAATACACGGGCTCTACTTCTATTGATTATACAGGTTTAGTTGCCCCGTTTGGCTCTAGCCGGACTGTAGCTCATGATGCTGAGGGTACTTTCCAGTTTAATGAACCTGGTTTAGGCTTCCATGGATTTACTATTCCTGAAGGCACTAAGGTTGCTCGTTTTAGTTTACGTGACAGTTTAGTTGATGCTGATGGTGCAAATTTGGATATGCATATGTACCATTGTATTAAATGGAGCTGTAGTAAGGTGACTACTGCAACAGAAGCAAGCTCAAATGAAGATATTATTTTAACTAACCCTGTCGCAGCTAATGACGGCACAGTAGGTGATTTATATATAATCTTCGTTCATGGTAAGGACTTAAACGGTGAGACTACTACTGATTACACTATGATGGGTTGGGTTGCTGATAAAGCTGAAAGTTCAACGCGTATCATGACAAGTCGTAATGCTATCAAAGGTCGTTTTAACTACACTACAATTTCAACTCGCGGTTTAGCCCCTGGCATGATTTACATGGGTGCGGTTACTTACTATAACGCTGACGGCGAAGCTGAAGGTACGGCGATACTTGAACTAGGTAATTAATCGTTTGTTAAGTAATTAAAGTTAGCATTTGTTAACTTTATAATATTAGAGAACTAAACCTTGTTAACATAATTTAACAAGGTTTTTTTATGGTTGTAGCTTTACTCATTCACAATACAAAAGAAGTAATCATCTAATAAATAAGTAAAGCTCCTTTATTATAAAAGAGCTAAAATGGTAATAACGAGTGTAAGTGAATTAATATAAATCACTGACTAAAACTAAAAGCATGTTAACTGCCCTTACCCAACTACTAGCTAAGCAAATGTATTAGTCATTACTTTAAGTTCAAAACTTAATGAGTGATTAATTCAATCACCACATTCAAGAAATAACAGCAAAAATCAACAAATTTTTATAATAATACCTGTGTGGCTTGTGGCTTGTGGCTTGTGGCTTGTGGCTTGTGGCTTGTGGCTTGTGGCTTGTGGCTTGTCAGAAAGCAATAAAAAAGCTTTACCGAAGTAAAGCCTTTTCTTAGATAAATACACAATTAAGTGTATCAATAAAAATAATGTACTAGTTTGTTTTACGACGAGCAACTAAGCCCACAACTGCAGTTAAAAACAATACTAACGTAGCTGGAGTTGGTACAACTGTAGCCTGACCAAAAGCTAAATCACCATAGTCATAAAATCTGCCATCGACATTAAAAATATCAATTGCTTCACCTGAAAAAGTATCAATATAACCATTAAAAGCATAAAAATTGTATTTATTTTCAGTTACAGAAAAATCCAAAGACTCAATACCTGCTGAAATATTATCGACATTAAACACGGCTTCAAAAAAACCAAACATTGGGAAAGCAAATGGGTCTGCCGCTAAAGCAATATTATCTTCAGCTTCAGTCCAAAAACCAAAATTGTAAAATGAGAAATCTACCCATTGATCAACAGCACCTAAGGTAACCCATTGCTGAAGATCATTATCATATACTTCATATATGTCAGCCCCGGTTGTATCAATACTAATAAAGCCGATTCTTTTATAATCAACTTCAACTGTTAACGCGGAGTCAAACCAAATATCTTGATTTATCAAGGTGGCATTTGCTACGCCAGCAAAACCAAAAACGAAAGAGAACGAGAACGAGAACGAGAACAAAGCTCGTAAAACTAATTTATTGAACATATTACTTCCTATTTATTTGCGATTTTATTTATTATATTTTTATAAAGCAGTAAATATAATGAGGTATTCACTAATATCTACTGTTATGACTGCCTATAAAGCAAAAACCGCGCCTTAAATATTAAATCATCTGCCATCAACAAGTTAACCGGATACCAACAAAAATTTAACACTCCGTTAACTTTTATATTTTTTACTGTAAAAAAAGCTGACAGTAATAAATCTTTAGCAAAGTATTACTGTTTGTTATTAGGGTAATACTTTGCTAGCTTAGTGGTATAAAAGCAGTTATATGGTTATGCTTAATTTAAGTCAGCAGCAGGCACATGAAAGGGTTAATCATGAATATTAAATTTTTAAGTAGTACAAATATTGTATTGGCTGTCATATTTGTAAGTACTTTGCCAATTACAAATTTATCCGCAAAGGAAATTGCTATTTATCGTTGGGTCGATGCTAATAATGTCGTTCATTTTAGTCAAAACTTACCTAAAACAGATAATTACACTCAACTTAGTACCGTTTCTTCCTTCAAAGCGTTATCAAAAGAGGCAAGACAAGAAAAGGCTTTACAAGAAGGTTTTCAACAAAGTGAAAATAACGATGAGCAACAACAGTTATCCGATACTGCTAAGAACAAAGCAACCTTTGAAAAAAATTGTAAAGCTGCTCAAGTCAATATAAAGATGCTTAATTCATATGATGAGATACTCATTACAGAAGAAAGCAGTGATGGTGTAAAAACAGAACGAGTTCTCGATGATAAAGAAAAGAAAGAAAAATTAGCTTTAAGTAAAAAGCACGTTGACCTTTATTGTGATAATTAATATGCACCGCTATTAAGGAATAGGAACTGAGATTATAAAGTAGTATGTTAGAAACAAACAAATAAGAACCCTGTTAAGATTCCTATTTGTTAAACATGAAAAGTACCTTCCGCCTAATAGTAGAAGTACTAACTAAAAGTTAGAGATCCCTCTTGCACTGTTAATTTAATTGTTGCGCCTTTCTCATACTCACCTGATAATATCTTTTGTGCTAGTGGGTTTTCAATGCCATGCTGAATAGCTCTTTTTAATGGTCTTGCACCAAAGAAAGGATCAAAGCCCGCCTGTGAAATTAACTCAAGCGCTTCATTACTCACCACTATTTTTAACTCTTGTTCTTTTAAACGCATCGCTAAAGCTTGAATTTGAATGTCAGCTATTAGCTGAATTTGTTCTGCAGTTAAAGAATGAAAAACAACAGTATCATCAATACGATTAATAAATTCAGGCTTAAAATGCTGCCCGAGCACATTTGTGACCTGCGCTTTCATCTGTTGGTATTGACTATCATCCGAGAACTCCTGGATAATATCTGAACCAATATTAGAGGTCATGATAATGACAGTATTTTTAAAGTCCACCGTTCTCCCCTGACCATCAGTTAGACGACCATCATCAAGTACTTGCAACAGAATATTAAATACATCTGGGTGCGCCTTTTCTATTTCATCAAGTAAAATAACTGAATAAGGCTTACGACGAACAGCTTCCGTTAAATACCCCCCCTCTTCGTATCCTACATAACCAGGAGGTGCCCCGACTAACCGAGCAACTGAGTGTTTTTCCATAAACTCAGACATATCAACACGAATAATTGATTCTTCAGAATCAAAGAGAAAAGCTCCTAGTGCCTTAGTTAATTCAGTTTTCCCTACCCCTGTAGGACCTAAAAATAAAAAAGATCCTATTGGTTGGTTTGGGTCACTCAAGCCTGCTCTTGATCGTCGAATAGCATTTGAGATTGAAGTTACTGCCTCTTGTTGGCCAATGACACTTTGGTGCAGTGTTTCCTCCATAGCCAGTAATTTATCACGCTCTTGTTCAAGCATTTTGGCAACGGGGATCCCCGTTGCCCTACTAAGCACGTCTGCTATTTCTACTTCAGTAACTTTATTTGCTAATAAACTCATCTCTTGCATTTCAGCTTGACTAGCCAAATCTAACTGTTTTTCTAGTTCGGGTAATTTTCCATATTGTAGCTCAGACATACGATTTAGATCACCCGTTCTTCGTGCTGCTTCTAAGTCTATACGCGCTTGCTCTAATTCTTCTTTGATTGTTTGCGTACCGTACAAGGCAGCCTTTTCTGTAGTCCAAATTTCATCTAATTCATCATATTTTTTCTGCTGTTCATTAATTTGCTCTGATATTATCGCCAAACGTTGTTTAGTCGCATCATCAACATCTTTTTCTAATGCTTTTTGCTCTAATTTCAATTGAATGAGTTTACGTTCCAGTCTATCTAGGTCTTCAGGTTTAGAGTCCATTTGCAAGCGAATGCTTGATGCCGCTTCATCAATAAGGTCTATCGCCTTATCTGGCAATTGCCTATCACTAATATAACGGTGTGATAATGTTGCTGCAGCGACAATAGCAGGGTCTGTAATATTAACACTGTGATGTAATTCATAACGTTCTTTTAAACCACGTAAAATAGCGATAGTATCTTCAACACTCGGCTCTTCAATCAATACTTTTTGAAAGCGACGCTCTAGTGCAGCATCTTTTTCAATGTATTGGCGATATTCATTTAAAGTCGTTGCACCAACACAATGTAAATCACCACGCGCTAATGCTGGCTTTAACATATTACCTGCATCCATAGCGCCATCGCCCTTGCCTGCACCAACCATGGTATGTAATTCATCAATAAATAAAATCACCTGCCCTTCTTCTTTTGCAAGTTCATTTAAAACAGCTTTTAAGCGTTCTTCAAATTCACCACGGTATTTAGCCCCTGCAACTAACGACCCCATATCAAGTGACAAGACTCGTTTGTTTTTCAAACCTTCTGGTACTTCATGATCAACTATTCGTTGTGCGAGTCCCTCTGCAATTGCGGTTTTTCCTACACCTGGTTGGCCAATCAAAACGGGGTTGTTTTTAGTACGACGTTGTAGTACTTGCAAAGTTCGACGAATTTCATCATCACGACCAATCACTGGGTCCAATTTACCTTGCTCTGCACGTTCAGTGAGATCAACCGTATATTTATTTAATGCCTGACGAACATCTTCTGCATTTTGGTCATCAACTTTTTGTCCACCTCTAACGTGCTCAATCGCCGACTTGATGCGTTGCTCGTTAGCGCCCAGTGAGACTAATATTTTACCTAACGTCGCTTTATCTTCTAATGCTGCCAAGATAAACATTTCAGAAGATATAAATTTGTCCGAAAACTTTTGTGCATGTTTGTCACATAAATTGAATAATCGGCCTGACGCTGCAGATAATTTTACATCACCGCCAACCCCTTGAACTTGCGCCAAGGACTCTAACGCTTCTTCAATTTGGTTACGTAAAGAGCGTACATTGATGCCTGCACTTTTAAGTAGCGCAATAATAGAGTTACCATTTTGATCAAGCAAGGCAAGCATCAAATGAATGGGTTCTATGAATTGATGATCTCGCCCTAAAGCTAAAGATTGTGCATTAGCAATAGATTCTTGAAATGATTGGGTAAATCGGTCTAAGCGCATAATTCTCTCCTGCCTGATCATAGAACGGGCACTGGAATGTTATAATTATTTATATAATAATTATAACATTAGGACTAGATAGCGTATTTTCAAGTAAGAATAGAGTAAACAGTTGATCTATAATAAAATAAGTAAAATTATTGTGAAAGGAAAATAATAGTTGCCATTCGGCCTGTAATTGATTCTCTGCGATAAGAATAATACTTATCTGACTGTTTATAAGTACATTCAGTTAATAATGTTACGTTTGTTATACCTAAGTCGGCCAATTGCTGTTTAGCAATAATATGTAAATCAGCAAGATATTTACCATTATCTTGCTTTACAAAAGCCTTAGCGAAATAAATATTTTGCCGAGTAAAAGCTAATTTAACTTCTTCACCAACCTCAAAAACATTGTTACCAATACAAGGGCCTAACCATGCTTGTATATCATCTGTTGTACTTTTCATTTTTGCTAAAGTATTTTTAATAATATTAGCTGCCAATGGGCGCCATCCACCATGGATAGCAGCGACTTCTGTTCCGTATCTATCACATAATAAAATAGGTAAACAATCAGCAGTCATTATTGCTAAAGCAATGTTCTTTTCTCTGGTAATACTCGCATCAGCAATAGGCGCTTTATTGGTAGGGCTTGTTATTTCAACAACCTTATGACCATGAACTTGCTCTAACCATTGTATATCAACTTTATCAGTAAGCGTATTATCTATATAACGTTGTAAATATTGACGGTTTTTTACGACAGTCTCAGCATTATCATCAACATGTAAACCTAAATTAAATCCACCGTAGGGGGAGAGATTATTTGTAAGCGAGCAGTTTTGTGAGGCGAGACTTTCAGGATCGTAACGAGTAGTTTGTAAAGCAGTAATCTTGTATTTTATTGGAATATTATCAATCGCCGTACCAGCAGGCCAGGAGAGCAACTCAATAGCTGAGTTGCTCGATAATGTCGTTTGGTTACTAATATTCTTCTGTCGCATTTAACTTAGTATCTTCTTGCAATACTTTAACAAGCTCGACAAAATCTTCCGGTAATTCAGCATGCCATGTCATTAACTCCCCTGTAATTGGGTGATATAGAGATAACATTGCGGCATGTAATGCCTGGCGCTTAAACCCTCTTAGCATTGTAAGCAGTTCTGGCGTAGCATTCTTAGGAGGTCTCGGGCGACCACCATACACAGGGTCTCCAACGAGTGGATGGGTAATATGCGACATATGCACACGAATTTGGTGAGTACGCCCCGTCTCTAAACGTAAACGTAGACGAGTATGTAAACGGTATTTTTCCATCACACGATAATGTGTGACTGAAGGACGGCCGACAAAAGAAACTGCCATTTGTGTACGCTTAGTTGAATGACGTCCTATAGGTTCATCAACTAAACCACCAGCTGTCATTGTACCATTCGCTATAGCCTCATATTCACGGGTAATCTCACGCAATTGTAAAGCATCAACTAAGTTAGTCTGTGCGGGAATAGTTTTAGCAACAACCATTAATCCTGTCGTATCTTTATCAAGACGATGTACTATACCGGCACGCGGCACAACAGCAAGATCAGGACAGTGATGCAATAAAGCATTCAATACCGTACCATCAGGATTACCTGCACCAGGGTGAACAACTAAACCTGCAGGTTTATTTATCACTAAAATATCATTGTCCTCATAAACGATAGTTAGAGGAATATTCTGTGCTTCAAAACGTACCTCAGCTTCAACTTCAGCATTAATTTCAATGCTCTCACCACCATACATTTTTTCACGAGGACGCGTTAATACTTCACCATTAAGCTTGACACTGCCCGCTACAATCCAATCTTTTAAGCGAGAACGTGAATAATCAGGGAACATTATCGCTATTGTTTGGTCAAAGCGTTTACCTAGACATGATTCGGGAACCGTATCTTTATGTTGAATAATTTCTGACATTAAACTCTCTTTAAATTTTTAACCGTGTGCAAGCCATTGTGCTAGATAAAGTGCTAGGTTAGAATGCTTACACTCAAATATAGTATTATTTTACCCGTTTACGTTGGGCTTTGATATTTATTTTACTTAAAACAAAATAGCGATTACATATTTCATGGCAAAATTGACAACAAAAATTATTTTAACCGTTATCGCATTAGCATTAACGGGCTGTTCTTCCTCTGAAAAAGATCTTGAAGTCGTACCAGATAAATCAGCACAGGCCTTATTTGTAGACGCCAGGTCCGCACTTGATAATGGTTTATACCAAAAAGCCATTCAAATTTTAGGAGCCATTGATTCTCGTTTTCCTTTTGGTCCTATATCACACCAAGTACAACTAGATTTAATTTATGCTTATTATAAAAGTGGTGATGCAGCTCAAGGTATTGCACTAACAGATAGATTTCTACGCTTAAACCCTAACAATTCAAACATTGATTATGTTTATTACATGCGGGCTTTGATCAATATATCAACGGAAGAACACTTATTTCAAGATATGGCAGGCATAGATCGTAGTGACCGAGATCCTGAAGCTTCGCGCAATGCTTTTGATGATTTCAAACGCATATTAACTGAGTACCCTGAAAGTAAATATGCTGCTGATTCACGTAAACGCATGATTTCGATAAAATCACGTTTAGCACAATATGAAATATCTGTCGCAAAATTCTACTTAAAACGTGATGCTTATGCTTCTGCCGCCAACCGTGGTCGTTATGTCGTAGAGTACTTCTCGCCTAGCCCAGAAGTTGAACAGGCACTTGAAATAATGATTGAATGTTATGACAAGTTAGAGTTAGCTGACTTAAAGAAAAATTCGTTGCAAGTATTAGCGGCTAATTATCCAAATAATTCTCTAGTTAAATAATATCTTATTGATTCAATAAAAAAACGCTGAACTAACCTAGTTAATTCAGCGTTTTTTTTGCTATTTAGCATCACTTAAAAATTTATCAAAAGAGTGTCAGCTTTTTTACACTTAGTTAAAACAGGGGTCGATACCAATGCCCACTACATGATCACAACGGGTAAGAACTCCAGATTATAATAAACTATGCTTATTTTTAACACGTAGCGTTAACAAACCTATTCCTAATAACATTAATAGTAGTAAATTAGGCTCAGGAATTAAAATGAAAGAATTGGGCGGCGGATCATGGGCAACTATTTCCATATGGGAAACGTCCTGACCACCAAAAAATTTACTTGGATCCCAAGTGCCATATATATTATGAGGAACATTGAGGATGTCTTCCTCTAGATCTAGATCTGGGTCATCTATCAAGTCCCAAAAACTAAAATCGTACATGTACCAAGGTTCGAAATTGGCACCTTTAAGCACAAATGAAAGATGATCAAATCGAGTGGACCTACCGAGTATACCTTCAATTAGACCAACTATGTCTTCATCTATTGGATTAAACTCTATACTCCAAAACCCTGTTTCGACATCTTCACCGTCAATATTAACAATATTAATGCCAAACTTAATATCTAATAAGTCATCTAAGTTATAGTCACCTATTTTAGAATAGCTGACCTCGAAAGCATCTAAATCCGCCTTCTCATCCCGCTCTGCACCATTGACACTCGCTAGGCTTATCCAACCTGGGGTTTGTCCATTTACCCAACTATCCTTATCATTATCTAAAAATAGATTTGGGTCGATATAGTAGTCTTTATTGGAGATTTCACCATTGAACATGCCATCAGCCAATCCTCCTGTATTAGGGATATACTCCGAAGCAAAATTATTCTGTGGATCACCTTCGACGGCATAACAGTCAGTTGCATTTACAGCTGGAGGTACAGGATTTGATTGGTCAGCAAGGTTTGTCATGCCTGTAATGGTCATTGCTGATAGTTCGCAATTTGTAGTTGTCACAACAGGCGTTGCCTCTGGATCATATGTAAACAACTCAGCAAACGAAACAGACGATACTACAGAGGCGATTATCAAAGTTATTAATTTATTCATAATACACTCCTACAATATAATATATAGCCACAACCACTATATGCATAAATAATACCTATTACGCAATTTACTGATTTTATAAAAGTTTAAAAATAGAACAATTTAAACAGATACTAAAGTGTAAAATATCTTGACAGTAATTTAGATGGTTTTAGGTAAGTAAATGTATAGAATTTCATTATTTGAAGGTAAAAAAGGGGGACTACAAAGTTATTTCAATGAACTAGGTTAGTTCATTCGATTAATTATAATACCTAGGTGCTACTAATTTTTGATTGTAGTCCCTAGGTTATGGAATAGTAAAAAATAAATACATCTCTTTTTACTAGATTGCCGCTTGGTTTTCTTCACCTGTACGTATACGAATTACACGCTCTACATCGGTGATAAATATTTTACCATCACCAATCTTTCCTGTTTGAGCTGTTTCTAAAATAGCATTAACACAACGTTCAACATCTTCTTTCGCAATAACTATCTCAAGTTTAACTTTAGGTAAAAAATCGACCATATACTCAGCACCACGGTATAATTCAGTATGGCCTTTTTGACGACCAAAGCCTTTAACTTCAGAAACTGTCATGCCTGTTACACCAATTTCACCTAAAGCTTCTCTGACATCATCCATTTTAAACGGTTTAATTATAGCTTCAATTTTTTTCATTATTTATCCCTAGCATCAGATAAGATATCAAGTTATTTCATCATAGTGGGTATTACAGCCTTTTTATGGTGATATATCAATATCCAATTCAGTTTTAATTTTGTTAAACTAAGCAAATTATTTTACTTTAAACAATATCGTAAGTTGAGAATCCCATGGATCAGCAAACAATTATTACCGAAATGAAAGTATTACCTGAAATTAATGTGCAATTTGAAATTGATCGGAGAATAGATTTCATTAAAAACAAACTAATGCAGTCTGGACTGAAAACACTTGTACTTGGCATTAGTGGCGGCGTTGACTCCTCAACTTGTGGTCGACTCGCGCAACTTGCTATTAATCAATTAAATGAAGAGTTCCCTAACGAAACGACATCCTATCAATTTATTGCCGTTCGTTTACCTTATGGTGTACAAGCTGATGAAGATGATGCACAACAAGCAATCAACTTTATTCAACCTAACCATTGTTTAACTACAAATATTTTATCCGGTGCAGAAGGTATTCATCAAGAAGTTGTGCAAGCGATAAGTGCTAACAATTTGCTTCATGTTACCGAGCCACAAATAGACTTTGCCAAGGGTAACGTAAAAGCAAGAACACGCATGATTGCTCAGTACCATATTGCCGGTATTCTTGGTGGTTTAGTCCTAGGTACAGACCATAGTGCTGAAAATATCACAGGTTTTTTTACTAAATGGGGTGATGGTGCTTGTGATTTAGCTCCTTTATTTGGCTTATCAAAACGTCAAGTTAGAGCGCTAGCCCAAACACTAGGAGCACCAAGTATTCTTGTAGATAAAGCACCTACCGCTGATTTAGAATGTTTAGAACCAGGTAAAACTGATGAAGATGCCTTAGGCATAACTTACCAAGAATTAGATGACTTTCTCGAAGGTAAAACAGTAACGCCAGAAGTAAGCGAGCACATTATAAACATCTATAATAAAACTCAACATAAAAGACAAGCAATACCAACTATTTATGATCAGTAACTAGTCAATACCATTAATTAAATAGCAAAATCCATTTTTATTTACTATACCTTTTAGTAGGACAACAAATAAAAATGGATTTTTTATGTTTAACGTCAATAGTAGTAAATTAAAAAAACAACAACTTCCTTTCATACTATATTACCTTAAAATACAACGAGGTTTTACACTACTTGAGTTGATGGCTACCATCGCTATTATCTCAATATTAACCGCCATTGCTCTACCAAACATGAACAATCTCATTGTTAAAATGCGTGTTAATGATGAAATATCAATGCTATATCGTTTATTGCTCACAGCCCGAAACGCAGCAATTAATAGTGGAGAACGAGCCATAGTATGCCCATTAACGTCAGGTGGTGAATGCACAACTGATTGGCATAAAGAACTCAGCGTTTTTATTGATAGCAATAATAACAGAACGTTTGATATTGCTAACAATGAAAGACTATTGGTAACAAAGTCTGCAATCAAACTTAAGGATAAGCTTATCTATGGCAAAGGACGAACTATGGTTGCTTACCAACCCTCTGGGCACTTAACAGGATTAAGTAACGGTACTTTTCGCTATTGTCCTCTTGCACATGAAAATAAATCCAGAGGTATTGTTATTGCGCGATCAGGACGACTCTATGCTAGTAGTGATATAGATAATGATGGCAAAGATGAAACTCGTTCGAATAAAGAAATAACCTGTAATTAATGGATTAAATTAAAATCATCCTTATTAGTCGCTTTGTAAAACAAGCTTACTAGCATCAACCTATGGAAAATGCTATAAATAGTACTATAGCAGTATTATTTAGGTCATTAACCATGGAACAATTTACTAGTCAATCAGTTAAAGTAAAGCAAAGAAATACTGTAGCAAAAGGCTTTACTCTAGTGGAGCTTATGGTCACTATTGCAGTCGCTGGCATTCTAGTAGCGTTAGCTATACCTAGTTTGAGTAGTTTTATAATAAAAATGCGTGTCGACAATGAAGTCCGGGAAATACAGCGATTATTACTCACGGCAAGAAATGTTGCAATTAATAGTGGTCAGAATGCATCATTATGTCCATTGGCAGTAAATGATACTTGCCAGAACACGACTAACTGGACTGGACGAATAGGAGTGGTTGGTGCTGATGGATTAGTCAGAGAGAAATCACCTATTAAGGTTGGTGACAACCTTATTTTTGCTTTTACTAATGTTACTTATAATCCAGTGGGTCAATTAGGTTTTTTCAACGGTAACTCGAGTACATTCAGTTATTGCCCTGCAAATAACCGAGACTATTCGCGTGGTGTAACAGTGACTATATCTGGACGTAGTTCGCTTAGTACTGATAATAATAATGATGGTAAAGATCAAGACAGACAGAATAATAATATAAGCATTAACTGCCCATAATAGAATAATAGAAAAGAATCTTTCTATACAAAAAATACTCAAACCAAGATGGCTGGGTATTTTTTGTTATTATTCTGAGTAAGGAAGCCTCATAGCTAATCAATTAACCATGGTTTAAGTTTAATTTTTCTTAACGTGGTGTTTTACTGTCTAACAAACGGGCTTTTCTACTTTTAAAGTCATCATCATCTAAGACACATTCAAACGTTTTATAAATTTTAATCCTAGAGTTCGATTGAGGTGAATAAGCCTTTTTACCTACAATACTGTCTTTCAATTTGCTCAACTTTTTCTGTTGTACAGACCAAAAACTAATAACTTCATTGCCATCAATCAATGATACATGACACTTTGCAGGAACTTTATTTGTTTCATGGTTACCATCAGCAGATAAAGCTATTTGACTAAAAGTTAACGGTAATAATAGGCTCATAGCTAAAGGTAATGCTTTTAAATGATTACGGCTAAAAGTACTTAATAAAATGTAAAATTCACATGTTTTTTTCATTTTACTGCTCCCAACATAGATTTGTAGATGCTACTGATGCTAATGTAGAAGCAGTTTTACTTCCTGTGTCAGTAATATTAATTGTATTGCAATCATGGTCCCTAGTTGCCTGTATGCCTTGTGCTGTAGCCGTCAAAACAAATGTATTGTTAACAGCATCAATTACCGAAGTAATTATATAATTTTCACTTTCTGTTTCAAAACCTGCAGTTGAGCCTTGACCAAGTTCACTTAAATCAGCCGTATATCTATTATTGTCAATAAAAAACTGCTCTTGTAGGTTTGCAATTCGTGTTAATTCACGCAGTGGCTCAGCCCGCATTGAGCGAGTGACATGATTAACATACGAAGGGTAAGCTATCGAAGCTAAGGTGCCAACAACAGCAACAACAATCATCACTTCAATTAAAGTAAAACCAAAGACACTTCTTCTTAATTGTTTATTACTTTTTTCAATATTGTAATTTTTCGATATATCACGTCTATTAATTCTCACTAGGTTATTTCCTACTGTTAAATTATTCATCTTTACTATCTCTAGGTAATTGGCCTCAACATTATTCTTGAGGCCAATACTCTCATAATAATTATAGCTCATCTACCGTGAGATAATTCCTTGCCGTTTGAGGGGGAAGTAGTACATCCTTCATAATTCGTTCAATAACCAGACGGCTTATATTAGGTGTACTAGGATCATTATCATGATCAATCACGACCAATGTAGGCTTATCAGGAAAACCAGAACCAATGTGACTAATGGTATCTTTTCGATTTAGCCCTTCATCATTATCCTCAGTTAACCAATTATATTTTTTGATGCCTAATGCTAAATCCACTGCATAAAGCCAGCCGCCACCACTAGGTATATTACAAGAAAGACTACTGGCACTGACAGTAAGATCGGGTGGTGTAAAAGAAGTAAAATAAACAACATTATTAATAACTAATGGTGTTGAAGTACCTTTTTCACCAGCTTGTTCCAAATTATAATACCAACCAGACTTCAAGCTAACTTCAAGTGCTTTAGCATCAAAAGCAGTACCCGTTAAATCTTTAAAGGGGTTGTTTGTATAATTATACAGATCTGTAATACCGATTGGTGTTGTCGGTATGGGAGGTGTTGAGCTTGCAGTAAACTCTTGAGTTTTAACATTGACATCTTTAATCATATAAAAAACATCATCAGTATCGATGCCTAACGGGTTAGACCTATCACCACTACTAATTAAAATAGCATCATAAGGCACCTCCTGCTTAACAATAATGGCATTACCTAGATGGTCCTTTTGACCAGAATCAAGCGTTTCGGTAATGAAAGCTCGAACAATAGAGGGTTGGTAAAAGAAACGAATATCGCCACTATTGGTGGTGTCATCATTAAAATCGGCTAATTTAAATATTGAAAATTTGCTAACATCGTAACCTGGCATATCAATTCGCCAAACATTACCACCAGTATCACCAAAGTATAATCGATCTATCAGACCATTCCCGCTGCTATCTAAGGTGCTTATAGTCGATGGAATACTATCAGTAAACAATGCAGAACTGTTACTCCATAATAAATTACCACTTTCTGCATCAACCATGTAAACGGCTTTACCTACTGAATCATCAGTACCAATGCCTGAAGTGTCCTTATTAATATCATAACCACCACCAAAAATTAGTATAGGTTTGGCTGTAGATCCTGAAACATTTAATTTAGAATAGGTTACTTTCGGTTGTGACCAGGTTTGCCCTAAATCAACAAAATCACCCGTACCGCCATTTATCTTCCACATTCTTTTAGGATTATTTGGCTGAGTTAGATCTAATGCATAATAAGAATTACCTCCTCGGCGTAAACCAAAGAAAACCCAAACTTCATCACCATCGCCTGTATCAACAATACCGTTACCATTATTATCGACAATATGAGTAGTTATACGCCCATCAACACCATAAACTTTATCAGAAGACGCAAAATTATCTCTTAGTGGTTTGAGATTAGAAAATAACTCTTTTGGCATAAATGACCACATTTCTGTGACATTACCAACTACCGACTCAGGATCATCATCTTTGAATAAATGAAAAGCACCTTGATTAGTACCTACAGCCACATAAATATTATCATTACCGTAATTAATCACAACGGGTTTAGAGTGTAAAGGGTCGCCAAAAATATCAGGGCGCATGAAAGGAATAGGATCTCCAGTTTCCCAATCAAAAGGCTTATCATTATCAACATTAATACCCATAGCCCAATTTAAGTGTTCATCGATAATATCATCATCATCGACCACATCTAGGACTAATGCTAAAGCCGCACTTGAACCAAAAGCATTAGTACTGACAGCATTTGCACGGGTTAATGGAACTAAAGCTCCACCACTACCTAAATCACTATATACAGTACGCTTACTAGTTAAGCCCTGTAACATTCCCGCGACGCCGCCCTTACTAACGATATTTCCATCTTTCTCTGATGACCAATAACTTGTCACTTCCTCGCTAAAAACGCCTTCTGAAGTAACCGCATCTTTACCTGCCTTACCTACTTGCCCACTACCAACAACCTTATATTTTTTTACATTCCCAGTCCATCTGGGACCTCTATCTGGCTGAAACATAGCATAATAAACATAATCTAATGTTTGCGTGCGATCAAAACTGTTTGCAGCCACAGAAGCTGAGGTCAAAGTATCATTACTCGGATCTAAACTTTCTAATACTTTAGTTAGCTGTTCTGTTAATGAAGTAGTGTCTTCGGCATAAAAATATTTTCCGCCACCTAGTGTAGCTGCTTCTGTTAACAGGGCTTCTGCATCATCTTTAGCATCTTTACCAAAACCTATAGTAAATAGTTGTGCGCTCTGTTTACCAGGCAACGTAAGATTTAAATCATTATTATACATCCACTCAGCTAGCGCAGGTAACATACTATTACCCCGGTCATAACTTTTAGGATCACTAACTTTGTAGCTCGCTCCCATAGCTGTTTGACCTGACTCGGGTATATTCCTTATTTTACTATCAGCATCTATATCCCACGTTGGCTCACCATCGGTGATCATAATGACATAAACCCTGTCTGAACAAGCACTAAATGGTGACTTATACGTGCCAGGGGTGATATCAGTATTTTTATCTCTTTTAGGTGTAACGTCATTATCGTTACCATAATCTACAGATTTACCAGCGAAGTAGCGCGATGCTTCATATAAAGTTTCACATAACGGTGTCCACGTATTACCTACTATTTTATTATTAATAATATCGGCTAATACTGTACGAGAAGCCAGTGTTGACTCTTGAATAGCATGAACAATACGACCACCATTTTTATTAGCACCGTTACTATTATTATTAAAAACCTGCAAACCAAAATCAACATAAGGTGCAGAGTAGATCAAATTAGTCACACTTTCTTGAGCGACTTCTAGACGCGTTTTAGGAACTTTGGTACTAGTTAGATTTTGATGCCAACGTAAATAATTATCGGTATACAGAGTAACTAAAGGACCCGACCAATTAACATTTGACTCGCTATCATTACCTGTATGATATATAGGTGAACCTTTATTACCTTTACCATCTACGGGATAACCATTAGGTAAAGGAGTAATAGTGCCATTACTTTTTTCTATACCTGCATTTTTATCGTTTAAGCCAGCAACATCATCTTGACAATCAACAACGTTAATATTACCACCATTATTATCGGGAATTTCTTGCCAGCTCCCTGAGTTACCTTTAAAAGTATACTCACGTAAATGGCCAGTATAAAAACCAACTGTAGCTAAAATATCACGTGCAGTTTGACAACTATTAATACCATCTAAAAACCGTCGGGACTCACTTGGACTATCGGGCACTGGCGTAGCAACACCATCAACTCCCCCTTTAGTAAAATAGACAAACGTTTCTGATAAAGAGTTTAAACCGCCTACAGGAGGATAAGTTATACTAGGGTCATAGAACTCTTTAACATCTAGAGTGTTGCTTACCATACTGCCCGAGTTATCAAATATAATTAAAACTTGCGGTCTTGTTTTCGCTTGTTTAACACCTTCACTGATATAGAGCTCAATATCTTCAGCTAAACTTGTTGATGAGAGCAATAAAAAGAAACTTGTTATGAAACTAGTTGCGAGACCAAGAAAAGTCTTCATTTGATAATTCGATTTCACTAAGGTTTTCATTCAAAACTCCTCATTAATCATGTGGTTGCTACAAATAACTTTCAAACTAACATTTAAACTAACTTTTAACGAAATCATATCATCCCTTTATTAATCGTTGCTATGCTATACCAGAACTCACTAGAACTTTATTGTTGTCCCAATAACCTTTGAGTGATACCAGAACTCACCTGAATATTACTATTACCCTTTCGCCCATAAGCACGATTAACGACTACTCTAAGAACATTGCAGTCAAATACCTCACTTGAAGAAGCGACTCGAGCATGAGGGCAATCAGCTACTCTTGAAAAAAAATTATTTGCGACTACAACACTGGCCGTAGCACTAGTACTAGGTAATACAGGTAAAGCATTAACAATTGGAAAGTTATCTCCCTGTATAGGTCGAACAAAACCATCTCGCTTATGCGTCAGAATAACTTCATCAACTGCGCTTATTGCATCTTGCATGGCAACAACTTTTTGCTCACTTGCCCCTGCCATTTTCATATCAGTAGTACTATTTTGCATTAAAGCTGCTGCAACTGCCGTTAACGCTACAAGGAAAACCAACGAGACAATTAATACAACACCGCGTTGTTTGCCTAATTTCTCCATCGATTTCATTTTTTTAATTAGCCTCATGATCATTTACCTATCTAAAGTATTATCAAAACATTCGTTTAAAGCTCAAAAGAACAATTACCAACCATCATTACTAGAGTTGTATAAAGAGACCGTTGAAGTAAATAATAAACGTCGAAAGTTATCATCTACCTTAAAAGGTAAATCACCTAACTGATAAGTACTGGTATTGTTATAATCATTATCCGGTCGTATACTGCGTGCTAATACATAAATTTTAACCGCAAGTATTCTACCACTATCCCATAATGCTTCATTCATACCACCATTCCCCAAAACTCCATCAGCAGAAACAAAAGCATCAACAGTGCCGGAATTATTTGTATCAAGACCATACATAAAACGAATCATATCTATACCGTCAATAATTGGTGAAAATACCATGGTATTAGTTAATTGCCCTTGCATTAAAACAGGAACAACATTTGTTCCTTCGACTTGATTACTCACATAATAAACATGATGTTGATATTCCCATACACGGCTATTATCAATAAAAGGTACCACTCCTTCAGGGAAAATAGTGCCTCCGTTTAAATTAGCAACTAGAAAAAAGTTATTTGTGACGGTATTAACCACAGGTGTTGCAACAGGCGGAACACCAACAAAAATTTGTAGCGGGGCTGCAATAACACGCTTTAACTGTAATACATCAGAGCCTAATTTAGCATTATTGAAGCACCCCATAGGATTAGCATTAGTAACAGTTTGCCCCCAAAGCGTACGAAAGGGACCGACTAAATCAGGAAAAGTACCATTATTGACCCCTCCCCCAATACATTCATTGCCAGGAGCTCCCGGAACAGGGTTTATTGCACCACGAGTTAACGTACCAGGATAATCACCCCAAAAATTTTGCTTCAACAAGTCGTCAGTTAATATACTAATAGCAAAACGGCCATTCTCTTGTAACTCACCGTAACTAGCGGTTTCTGCTGTTGTTGTACGCATGCCAATAAAGATACTTATAACACCAGCAAAAAGCACAAGACCAACAGAGAGAGAAATCATCAACTCTAATAAAGTAAAACCTTGTGTAGATAACTTTTGATGTTTACTTTTATTCATATAACTTCACTTTAATTGACTTTAGTTAACTTAATTTGAATTAATTTTCTTTTCTTGAGATTAAATAATAAATCCCTGTAAAATCACTTGACGACGTTTAGTGCCTGCGTTGCCACACACATTTCTTGCAGCATCGTTAATTTCTTGTCTACCTTGCCAACTAACCACGACAGTAACATTGTTCCCAACGACATTGATACACCCTGTAGCGCCAATTAGGCCACCTACATTATTACCGGCGTAAGTAACATTACTTCCCATGAGCGCTGACTCCCACTCAAATTGATCATTTGCTAAAATTTGCGCTGCACCGCATACCGCGGTATTAGTTTTACAACGTTCAGCGGGTTCGGGGTAGTTCCCACTACCATAATCATTTGCACTATATGTGGCTAAAACAGCTAGCGCATTAGCTACAGGAAGTGTTGGAGCATTTGCTCTCATTCGAGAGAAAATATCTTCCGCTAAACTTGAGGCAAGTGAGCGCTGCATTGCATCGAAACTTCCTTTTTTAGCAGTTGCCTGCATAGCAACAGCCCCTAAAATTCCAGTAACAATAATAACTAGGGCAATAAGCACTTCAATAAATGTCATGCCATGTTGTTGTTGCATTTTTCTAACAAAAAAAATATTTTTGCTAATATTAATCATGTATTACGCCCCTGACTATGCAATAAAATATAATAATAAATCGTTAATGAATAGCGGTTATCTTTTTATAAAAAAGAGAAGTTATAATGAAAATTGAAGAGGTAAGGTACTGAAAAAAATAAGTTAACGCAAGTATTAAGAGATAAATAGAATACGACAGGAATTGCATAGAAAAGAAGTTTAATTCTATGACAGATGAATACATGTTAAAAGCAAGAGATTTAAGCAACCGCATAACCTATTCCCACTACATTCCTTTGATATTTCCTAGTATTTACAAAACCACTAAAGGAAAATTTATATTCATCAGCTAATAAAGAGAGGTATTCAATAAAAAGTTATTTATTTTTCTCTCTTAATTACTCACCGATAAATAATTTGGGGTAGTGCTACTTCGCTTTAAATACGTTTTTCAAACAAAATAAGTTAATAAAAAGACTTATGCTACAGCTACTACCCAAAAGTAGTTATTATAAAAATTCCATCTTTACAACAACTACTGAAAAACTGTATTTTCGAATTTTCATCGAATGTACTTATTACAAGCGATCTAATAAATGCATCTGAACACTATGATTAACAAGTACAGTTCATTTAAGATTAGCGTAATTCTGCGGGCACTGCAAATACAATACTTTCTTTTCTACCAGGAAACTCTATAACCTCTTGACCACCATGATTTTTTAGTGACTCAACAACTTGTTTTACCAATATCGCAGGAGCTGAGGCTCCAGCAGTAACACCAACCTTACGAATACCATCAAGCCAACTAAGCTCAATATCATCAGCAGTATCAATTAAATAAGATGTAGTCCCTATTTTTTCTGATACTTCTCTTAATCGATTAGAGTTAGAGCTATTTTTTGCACCAACAACTAATAATAACTCTACCTGACTAGCAATGGCACGAACAGCGTCTTGACGGTTTTGAGTCGCATAACAAATATCATCTTTACGTGGCCCCTCTATTAAAGGAAATTTTGCTTGTAGTGCATCAATGACATCAGAGGTATCATCTACAGATAATGTTGTTTGACTGCAAAAATAAAGTTTTGCAGAGTTTTTAACAACGAGTTTTGCAACATCATCAGCAGACTCAACTAAATAAATACCCGCTTCATCGCTATCATATTGCCCCATCGTACCTTCTACTTCGGGGTGACCCGCATGGCCAATGAGAACACATTCGATATTTTTTCGACTAACTCGAGATACTTCCATATGCACTTTAGTCACTAATGGACAAGTTGCGTCAAAAACTTTTAGTGCTCTATTTTTTGCTTCTTGACGTACGGCTTTAGAAACGCCATGAGCACTAAATATTACCGTACTGTCATCAGGTACTTCTTCTAATTCATCGACAAAAACGGCACCTCTATTTTTCAAACCGTCTACTACAAATTTATTATGCACCACTTCATGACGTACATAGATAGGCGCGCCAAAAAGATCTAAAGCACGATCAACAATACTGATAGCTCGGTCAACACCAGCACAAAAACCACGAGGGTTTGCTAAAATTATTTCCATAATACTCTCATTGTATAGTGGGTACTTAAGATAATATCTACAAGCATAAACAGCCTACAAAACTTCAACCAAGTCGATTACAAAGGTGACATCTTGCCCTGCTAACGGGTGATTAAAATCAACCGTTACCGAGCTGCCAGAAACAGCTTTAATCATACCGGGTAATTCACCACCCGGTTGAGTAAACGTTATAATATTCCCAACCTCGGCAGGGATATCATTACTAAACTGATCAAGATCCATATAATGAATGTTGTCAGGGTTTGATTCACCAAAAGCATCAAGTGCAGCTAAAGTAAACTCTTTAGACTCTCCAGTTTTCAAACCTAAAATTTCCGCTTCAAAGGCAGGAGAAATGCTGTTATCACCCATGATTATTTTTGCAGGTTTATTATTTACTTTAGTACTATCTGCTGCAGAGCCATCACTTAACTTCATGGTGATATGCACTAAAATGCTAGAGTTTGATGTTATTATTTGTTTATTTTCTGTCGTCATAATTAATCTCTGTAGGCCATTTTTATTTGCCTTTAAGCTGTTCTTCATTAGGAGATGTTTGAGTAAAAGAGTCTAGGATCATTAAGGCTGCACCAATAAATATCATTGAGTCAGCGACATTAAAGGCAGCAAAATGATAACCGGCCCAATGAAAATCTAAGAAGTCGATGACATAACCAAATAAAGCACGATCAATCAAGTTACCCAAAGCACCACTTAACATAAGTGAAAATGCAATACTGAGCAGTTTTTGACTTTTCGGTGTTTTCGCCATCCATACAATAAAGACAATACTAGCAATAGAAGCAATAGCAGTAAAAAACCAGCGTTGCCAACCACCTTGGTCAGCTAAAAAGCTAAATGCAGCACCGGTATTATGTACATAAGTCAAATTAAAAAAAGGTAGTACTGATAAAGTTTCGCGATAATCGAAACTACCCGCCACCCAATGCTTAGTAATTTGGTCAAGAATTAAGAAAAGCAGCGTTAACCAAAGCCAACGCAAGCCTGTTTCCCTAAATAATTTATTTTTAAAAAAATTAGGCATACTTTCTTTGCTCACCTTCACCGTCGACGTTAGTAATACAACGACCACATAATTCAGGATGAGCTTCACTTTCACCAATATCGGTAGTTACATGCCAACAACGTTCACATTTCACACCTTCAGCTGGAGCAACTAATAACCATAAACCCTCAACTTCAGTATCAAGTGCATTGTCCGGCGCTTGTGTTACTGTTTCTATGGTTACTTTTGAGGTGATTAAAACGAAACGAAGCTCTTCACCTAGTTTAGCTAACTTAGCGGCTAACTCTTGGGTAGCAAACAAGGTAACTTGTGCTTCTAACGCTTTACCAACAGACTTATCTTTTCTTGCTTGCTCTAACGCACGGTTTACTTCACCACGTACGCTAAGTAATTCTGACCAATATTCATTACCAAGCTCGTCTACTGAATTACTGTTTTCAATTTGCTTAGCTAAACCATCAAACCAAACACCAGTAAAGACAAACTCATCTCGCTCACCGCTTGCTGGTAATGGTAAAGCTTCCCAGATTTCTTGTGCCGTAAATGACAAGATTGGTGCCATCCATGCTGTCATTGCTTCAACAATTAAGTACATAGCTGTTTGACATGAACGACGTGCATTGGAATCACTTTTAGCGGTATATTGTCTGTCTTTGATGATATCTAAATAGAAACCGCCAAGCTCATTAGTACAGAAATTCATAAGTTTGTGCACTACGACATGAAATTCATATTCTTCATAAGCTGTGATGATTTCTTCTTGTAAACTTGCCGCTTTCTCAACTACCCAGCGATCTAAGGCGACCATGTCGTCAAAAGCAACAGAATGAGCCGCTGTTTCAAAGCCATTTAAGTTAGACAATAAGAAACGTGAAGTATTACGGATACGGCGATAAGCATCGGCTTGACGTTTGAAGATCTCATCTGACACTGTAATTTCTTGGGTGTAGTTAACTGATGCAGTCCACAAACGTAAGATATCAGCACCTAAGTTATTGGTAATGCTTGATGGTGTAACGACATTGCCTAATGACTTAGACATTTTGTGACCTTTTACATCAACAGTAAAGCCGTGCGTAAGCACTTGCTTATATGGCGCTTTTCCATTCATCGCAACAGATGAAATCATTGATGACATAAACCAACCACGATGTTGATCAGAGCCTTCAAGATATAAATCAGCAATACCGTCGAATTCTTCACGGGCATTGATAACTGATTCATGCGTAGTACCTGAATCAAACCATACATCTAAAGTATCAGGTACTTTAATGTATTCTTTAGCATCATCACCGATTAGCTCGCTTGGCTCTAAATCAAACCAGGCTTGAATACCTTCTTTTTCAACACGTTGAGCTATTTCTTCAATCAACTCAATGCTACGCGGATGCAATGCACCCGAGTCTTGATGGATGAATAATGCCATCGGCACGCCCCACGTACGTTGACGTGAAATACACCAGTCTGGACGACCTTCAACCATAGACTCAATACGACGTTGACCCCAATCAGGGATCCACTGTGTTTTTTCAATTTCGTTTAATGAATCTTGACGTAAACCTTTTTTGTCCATGCTGATAAACCACTGCGGCGTAGCACGGAAAATTAATGGCGTTTTATGTCTCCAACAATGCGGGTAAGAATGCTCTAAAGCGTGATGATGGACTAAAGCACCTCTTTCTTTTAATAGCTCAACAACACTCGCGTTAGCTTTAAAAACATGTTGTCCTGCCAATAAAGGAGTGTCCTCAAGGTAGACGCCGTTAGCGCCAACTGGGTTAGCCACTTCTAGGTCATATAATTTACCAACCACGAAATCTTCTACACCATGACCAGGAGCAGTATGTACACAACCAGTACCCGAGTCAGTAGTAACATGCTCACCTAAAATAACTGGCACGGTAAAGTCATAAAATGGATGCTGACATTGTACTAGTTCTAAATCCTGACCTTTACAGAAACCTAATGCATGGTACTTATCTAAACCAAAACGGTCCATACATGTACTAACAAGGTCAGAAGCTATAATAAGTCGTTGCTTTTTATCTTCAACGTCACATTGCACTAACGTGTATTCAACGTCAGCATGTACTGATATCGCACGGTTAGCAGGTAGTGTCCATGGCGTTGTTGTCCAAATAACCATGCCAATCTCACCTTCACCTTTATGGCCTTCTGGGTGAGAAAATTTATCGGCTACGCTTTCATCAGAAATTACAAATTTCACGTCAATCGCTGGTGATTGTTTATCTTTATATTCAACTTCAGCTTCAGCTAAAGAAGAACCACAATCAGTACACCAATGCACAGGTTTAAAACCTTGATGTAAGTGACCATTTTCAGCAATTTTACCTAATGAACGGATAATATTGGCTTCAGTACCAAAGTCCATGGTTAAGTAAGGATTTTCCCAATCAGCGAAAATACCTAAGCGTTTAAAATCTTCGCGTTGACCATTGACTTGCTTAGCCGCATATTCACGACATTTTTGACGAAAATCGCTAGCGCTAATTTTGTGACCCGGCTTGCCAACTTTTTTCTCAACCATTAACTCAATCGGTAAGCCGTGACAATCCCAACCCGGTACGAAAGGTGAGTTGAAATCAGATAAATTTTTTGATTTAACAATAATATCTTTTAAAATTTTATTAACCGCATGACCTAAGTGAATATTACCATTAGCGTAAGGAGGGCCATCATGAAGAATGAATGACTTTTTACCTTTCTTGGCTTCACGAATCTTGCCATAAAGATCTTTTTCCGCCCAATTTTTGAGCATGTTAGGTTCACGGTTAGCCATATTACCTTTCATCGCGAAAGAAGTGGCAGGTAAGTTCAAAGTCTGTTTGTAATCACTCATGTAAATCATTATCCGTTTAGGTTGGCTGATATACTTAACAAAATGCTATAAATATCAACCCGATTTATAACTGTTTATTGAATATTTTATTTGTAACTATATCAAGTAAAGCACTGATTTATTTAGGCTAATACTTGTTTTGCTTGTTCACTGTCTTGACGAATTTGCGCGGTTAACGCTTCAAGGCTGTCGAACTTTATCACTGGGCGCAGTTTTTTCTTCACTATCACTTCAATACATTGTCCGTACAGGTTTTCATCAAAATCAAATATATGTACTTCTAATTGCTGTCTAACACCATTAATAGTCGGTCTGGCACCAATATTTGCAACACCTTTAAATTGACCACTAATTGTTTTTACCATAACAGCAAAAACACCATTTAACGGTGAAACCTGCCTTTTAAGCAAGACATTAGCGGTTGGAAAACCCAACTGACGGCCTCGTTTATCTCCATGGAACACCCGACCAATGATCGAATATTCTCTGCCTAACATTTGCTTAACCAACACTAGATCGTCATGTTCTAATGCTTTCCGAATAGCAGTTGAGCTAATTCGACAATCCGCCATTTTATAACTTTTAGTGTCCGAAACATTAAAACCGTATTGCTGTCCGGCTTTTTTTAACATGGTAAAGTTGCCAGTGCGATTTTTACCAAAATGAAAATCATCACCAATAATTAAATGTTTGATACCTAATTTATGAACCAATAAATGTTTAATAAAACTTGTCGCACTTTGGTTTGCAAATTCATAGGTAAAATTAACGCAAATAAAACGTTGTACACCTAACTCAGCCAATAAACTGTACTTATCACGCAAACGACATAATCTAGCCGGTGCAGTTTCTGGCGAAAAAAGCTCTTGCGGTTGCGGCTCAAAAACTAACACCGCGGCTACACAGTTAAGCGCTTTAGCTTTTTCAACTAACGCTTTAATAACTCGCTGGTGCCCTAAGTGCACACCGTCAAAGTTACCTATGGTGAGTACACAACCATGATCTTCTGGCTGAATATTATGTATACCGCGAACTAACTGCATTAAGGATTTTAGCCTTGACTAAACTTTTATCATAAAAGAAATCGGCGAATTATATACCACTGGTTCATATTAATCAGCACTTGAAGCATTTTTTTCACGTTAATTTTTATCCGTATTTACTTTGAAATCTTTCAGTCTCACGCCAAGCAAAACGATCATAACAAAATAACTTAATACTCCAAGCGTGATACACAATATAAGATGTTGTACTTGTTGAATAAAAGTGAATGCCAACCAAACATCAAAATCACTGGACAATTGATAAACAACCATAGCCATCACCAAGGCTGACATAATTAGCTTACCAATAAAAAGTAACGTCTGCGTGGAAAGCTGATAAACACCCGAATGCTTTAAACCTCGATATAACAACCAAGCATTTAATGTTGCCGATAACGTGGTCGCTATTGCTAACCCTACATAACCAAAAAATGGTGCAAGCATCAAATTAAATGCCATGTTAGCTAACATGGCTTTAATACCAATTTTTACCGGTGTTTTAGTATCTTGTCTAGCGTAATACCCAGGCGCTAATATTTTTATAAACATAAAACTAAGTAAACCTGAAAGGTAAGCAAATAGTGCAAGTGACACTTGCACAACATCACCTTGACTAAATTCGCCACGCATAAACAGTACCATGATAATGGGCTGAGCCAACACCATAAGCCCCGCTAATGCTGGCCATCCAAAAAGAGAAACAACTTTGAGCCCCCAATCAAGTGTCGCACCAAACTCTTTCGGGCTATTTTTACTATGCAACTTTGATAAACTTGGCAGCACTATAGTTGCAATACCGATAGCAAATAATCCCAGTGGAAATTCGAGTAACCTATTAGCATAATAAAGCCAGCTAATAGAGCCGGTAATAAGAAAACTGGCAATTAAAGTATCCAGCAATAAGTTTATTTGGGTGACAGATACACCAAATAAAGCCGGTAGGATCAGTTTTCGGATTTTACTTACCCCCTCACTATGCCAAGCCCATTTAGGTTTAACCAACATACCCGCTTTATACAAAAAAGGGATTTGAAAGATAAATTGTATTAAACCACCTAAAAACACACCCCACGCAAGAGCATGTGCAGGGCTTTGCGTGTGAGGCGCGCCATATATGGCCATACCGATAATAGCCACATTAAGCAGAACTGGCGTAAAAGCAGCAACAGCAAAGCGTCCCATGGTATTGAGTATTGCACCGGAAAGTGCAGTAAAACTAATAAACCATAAATAGGGAAAAGTAATAGTGAGTAAGTTGCTTGCGAGGTCAAACCTCTCACCACCTGGGGCCTCGTTAAGCCAATCAACGAACCAACCAAAACCAAAGAGCATAACGAATAATGGTGAGGCCAACATACCGAAAAAAGTCACAACGGTGATAATAACGCCTAGCGTGCCTGAGACTTGTGCAATTAATAAACGTGTTTGCTCATGGTTATCTTTTCCCGCTGATTTTTCACAAGCTTGTTCCCCCTTCTGAAGATCTTGCTGTTCATCTTTGACCTGATACTCACTTAACACTGGCACAAATGCTTGTGCAAATGCTCCTTCAGCGAAGAGCCTTCGGAAAAAATTAGGGATTTTGTTAGCAAACAAAAAAACATCAGCCATCACCCCAGTCCCCATGACATTGGCAATAACAATATCTCGAACTAAACCCAATACACGAGAGATCAATGTCATCGCACTAACAATCAATCCTGATTTAATTAACTTTTTGCTCAAAAAGAGTCCCTCACTAAGGTATTAAAATATAACAATAAAAAATAAAGCTCATTATGTGATGATTTCCTCCATTTAAACAATGTATACTTCCCTCTGTTCACAACGTAAATACAGCAATATTCTTTTTTAATTGTTTTTTTTTCTTAATTGCTAATAAAACAATTAAAACATTTGACAACCAGCTAAAAAACAGGCATATTTCGTCGCCTTAAATTTAAGCTTATAATCAATCTTTTAGGAGATCACCTTGGCTAACTCAAAGCAAGCTAAGAAGCGCGCAGTACAATCTGAAAAGCGCCGTCAACACAATGCAAGTCGTCGTTCTATGATGCGTACATTACTTAAAAAAGTATTCGCAGCTATTGAAGCCGGTGACAAAGAAGTAGCAACAAAAGAATTTGCTGCTGCAACACCAATTTTAGATCGTTATGCAAGTAAAGGTCTTATTCATAAAAACAAAGCAGCTCGTAGTAAGAGCCGTATAAATGCTTCTATAAAAGCACTTTAAACTTCGCTTATTGTTTTATATGATTACAGTTAAAAACCGACTTTTGTCGGTTTTTTTATGCCTGTAAATCAACTATAGCCGTTGCCTTTCAAGATGCATGTTTCAAGAAATTTGAATGGTAACGGATATATATTGGCTGTATTAAAACCTATTTACACTCCTTGTGCTCTTTTCTTCTAAAGTCGCTTGCACTCCCCTTGGTTTTTTTTTAATCTCTTGGGAGAATTTCTGATTACTTTATAATAAGAGCCTGTAATGAAGCCATTAAAATACTCTAAAATAGCCGCTGTCATATTATTCACTTGTACAGCACTAACGGCATGTAACAATACCAAAGAACAAACACATATTGCTGATACACAAAATACAGCCCCCAGCTTGTTAACCGGATTTGAGCACCGTTTAGACATTTACCAAGAAGTAACCCTAACAGCTGACCTTAGTCATTTATCAGCAAAACAAAAAAAAATGTTAGCACTACTAATTGATGCATCTAAAATTATGGATGATTTATTTTGGCAACAAGCATTTTCTCAAGACAAAAAAACATTTCTCGCAAGTATTACAGATAAAAAAGCTCGCCGATTTGCTGAAATAAACTATGGCCCTTGGGATCGACTCGATGGCGACAAAGTATTTTTAACCAATACATTAATAAAAGCGCATGGTGCTGAATTTTATCCAAGAAATATAACAAAGCACGAATTTGAACAAGCTGACTTTTCTGATAAGAAAGGTCTATATTCCGTTGTTCAACGTGATGACAATGGCGAATTAATGACAATCTCGTATTCAGAGCTCTATCATGATGAAATCAATCGCGCAGCAGCTATTTTAGAAAAGGCAGCAAACTTTGCTGACGATAAAGAGTTTGCAAATTATCTTAACATGCGTGCAGAAGCTCTCCGTACAGACGACTACCAAGCTTCAGACTTTGCTTGGATGGATATGAAGCATAATGCTATTGATGTCGTTATTGGCCCAATAGAGAGCTATGAAGACCAACTTTATGGCTACCGTGCGGCTTTTGAAGCTTATGTACTGATTAAAGACTTAGCATGGAGTAAGAAACTAGCTAAATATGCAGAATATTTACCTGAGTTACAAAAAGAGCTACCTGTTGCTAAAAAATATAAAGCCGAAGTACCCGGCTCAGATGCCGATTTAAATGCTTATGATGTTATCTATTACGGTGGTCATTCTAACGCAGGCAGTAAAACTATCGCCATTAACTTACCTAATGACGAAGAGGTCCAGCTTAAAAAGGGTACACGTCGATTACAGCTAAAAAATGCAATGCGTGCTAAATTTGATTCAATAATGTTACCTATTGCTGATACCTTAATCGTGCCAGAACAGCGTGACAACGTAACTTTCACCGGATTTTTCGCCAACACAATGTTTCATGAAGTTGCCCATGGTTTAGGTATAAAAAACACATTAAATGGCAAAGGACCCGTTCGCCAAGCACTAAAAGAACATGCTAGTGCACTTGAAGAAGGCAAAGCTGACATTCTTGGTTTATACATGATTCGTCAGTTACTTGCCAAAGGCGCCATTACTGATGGTACCTTAGAAGATTATTACACAACCTTTATGGCCGGAATATTCAGATCAATTCGTTTCGGTGCTAGTTCTGCGCACGGTAAAGCCAACATGGTGCGTTTTAACTACTTTAAAGAGCATGGTGCCTTTAGTCGTAACGAAGAAGGCTTGTATAGTATTAACGTCGCTAAGATGACCGCAGCGATCAATTCGTTATCTGAACTAATTTTGACCTTACAAGGTAATGGCGATTATCAGGGCGTTGATGAACTAGTTAAAAATAGTGGCGTAATTGGTGAAACACTGGCCGCTGATCTAGCCCGTTTAGAAACAGCTAAAATTCCAGTAGATATTGTCTTTAAACAGGGTAAAGAAGTATTAGGGCTTTAGTATTAGGGCTTAAGTCTTACCCACTCTGTGATTTATAAATATATCTAACAAAGGCCCTTATCAAGTTTAATCGATAAGGGCCTTTTTATTGCTTTGACAAAAGAGTTAACAAGCTTCCTTCTTATACAGAGCTAATTACTTAAAGCAAGTTAATTTAGAACGAGAAGTCATCCTCTGCAAGTGCCATCATAGATTCACCACCATTTTCAACACAAGCGGCATGACCTATGGCTCGTGGTAATATACGTTCAAAGTAAAAACGTGCTGTTTTAATTTTTGCCTGATAAAAAGCGTCTTCATCACTGCCCTGAGCAAGTTTATCTTGCGCAACTTTGGCCATTTTAGCCCAAAAATAAGCCAGAGTTAAATAACCTGAGTACATCAAGTAATCAACCGATGCCGCGCCAATTTCATCTGGGTTTTTCATTGCTTTTTCACCAACTTTTTCTGTCATTTTCTGCCAATCACCACCAAAGCTCATAATGGGTTGGATAAATTCTTGCATGGCATCGTCATCAGCATTCTCTAGACAGAACTTGGTTACTTCACTACCAAACGCTTTAAGAATTTTTCCTTTAGATCCTAATATTTTTCTAGCCAATAGATCTAAAGCTTGAATACCGGTAGTACCTTCATATAAACAACTAATTTTAGTATCGCGCATTAGTTGTTCCATGCCCCACTCTTTTATAAAGCCGTGACCACCAAAAACCTGTACGCCATGACTAGTACACTCTAAACCTAGTTCAGTAAGGAAAGCTTTGGCAATAGGTGTTAATAAAGCCAGCTTTGTTTCCGCCGCTGCTTTTTCTTCTTCACAGGTACTAACATGACCGATATCGACTAATTGAGATAAATAGGCAATCAGGGCTCGACCACCTTCAGCAATGGATTTTTGGGTTAACAACATGCGACGAACGTCTGGATGAACAATGATGGCATCTGCTGGACCATCAGGATTTTTTACACCTGATAAAGAACGCATCTGTAGTCGATCTTTCGCGTAAGCTAATGCCCCCTGAAATGATGCCTCAGCAGCAGAGACGCCTTCAGTAGCCACACCTAAACGAGCAACGTTCATAAAGGTAAACATGCAATTTAAACCACGATTCACTTCGCCAATTAAATAACCTTTAGCGCCATCAAAGTTAATCACACAGGTTGCGTTAGCGTTAATGCCCATTTTATGCTCAATAGAGCCACAAGAAACAGCATTACGATCGCTAATACTCCCTTCGTCAGTAATATTAAATTTAGGCACAATAAATAATGAAATGCCTTTACTGCCTTCAGGAGATCCTGGGATCCTTGCGATAACAATATGAACAATATTGTCAGATAAATCATGCTCTCCCGCAGAGATAAATATTTTAGTGCCCGTTAATGAGTAACTACCATCATCGTTTGGCTCCGCTTTTGTACGCAGCATCCCTAAATCAGTTCCACAATGGGGTTCAGTTAAGCACATGGTTCCCGTCCATGTCCCTTCAACTAACTTAGGCATGAACTGACTTTTTTGCTGCTCATTACCATGGGCTTCAATAGTCGCTAATGCGCCATGACTCAAACCTGGGTACATAGCAAAACTATGATTAGCGCTAGAGAATAACTCTGTAATTGCAGTGTTTAATGAATGTGGCAAGCCTTGGCCACCAAAATTTACATCTTGCGCTAGTGTTGGCCAACCACCTTCAACATATTGTTGATAAGCCTCTTTAAAACCATCAGGTGTTGTCACCTCACCATCTTTCCAAGTACAGCCTTGTTCATCACCAATTTGATTTATAGGGGCAATAACTTGCTCCGTAAATTTTGCTGCTTCGCTAATAATGGCATCAACCATATCTAAACTAGCATCTTCATAACCTAACTTTTGATAATGTTTATCGCAATTAAGTAACTCTTGCATAACAAATTTAATATCTCTGATCGGGGCTTTATACTCAGGCATGACTTTCTCCAATGGTTAATTTTTTAGTTTGATAAAAACGAACTGGTCTGAGGTCAGACATTCAAACGGTTGTTTGATTAGAGCATGTAATAATTACCTTTAAAAGTAAATTATCTAATAAAACAGTAACAGACTGAAAATAAAGATATATTTCAATTACACATTTACTCGCTATTTACCAACAACACGACAGATGTAAACATTTTGTTGCAAAACGACAAGCATTATGTAAACGACATGTTGTTTGCATTACACATTTCAGTTATATTTTCACGAAGCAGTAATCAAAATAATAGGAAAAACATGAATAAGAACAATCTAAAATTATCATTATTATCAAGCGCTATCCTACTAACCTTAGCGGGTTGTGGTAGTGACACAACTAAAAAAGTAGTAGTAGATGACAGAGCACCTACAGCTCCTTCTCTTAGCTTTTCTGGTGCAAAACAGTGGATTCCAACGACGGGAATTATAAATGCACGCGATGCAGATGGAGATGCTTTAACATTTACAATTGCTGAAAATGGTGAGCAAGTTTCAAGTGAAAATGGTGTGTATAAGCTGAGCCACGGTATTCTTGAATTAACTGGTTCAAATTTTAAATACATATCTTTAACTGGCGAAGACGCAAGAATTGACTATACCGTTTCTGCAGGTGGAAAATCTGCTTCTGCGAGCCTTTCCTTTTCGGGTATCACAGGTGATCCATTAGTTAATCAACAATGGCACTTAAGAAACTCTGGCCAAAAGTCTTACGCATTAAGTGATGAAATGAAAGCCGGTATGATCGACCTTTATATGAACCTATTCGGTGATACTGAAGAAGAAGCAACAGCTTCACTAGAAGCACGATTCGCTTCAGAAGAAGCAAAATTAATTGCCGGCGAAGACATGAATGTTGTCGGCGCTTATGCACAAGGTATTACAGGTGCGGGTGTAATTGCTGTTGTCGTTGATTCTGGTCTTGAAATTCGCCATGAAGATTTAGAAGCAAACGTTATACCAAATCGCTCACTTAACTTAAACGAAGGTGCATCAGATAAAACAGATCCAACTTCTTCATCTATTACAGGTGATCACGGTACCAGTGTTGCTGGCTTGATTGCAGCAAAAGGTTGGAATGGTTTAGGTGGTCAAGGTGTAGCCCCAGATACTAGCCTTATTGGTATGAACTATTTAGGGTCAGACAAAGTACCTCAAACTGACTTTTTAATTCATGGGTTTCCAGGCAGTGGCATTTCAAAAAGTGACAACGTTGGCGTATTCAATCGCAGCTATGGCATGGGTTGGCCGACACACTTTAGCTATTCAGAATTAGGTGAAGCTATTCAATCTTACCCTAACCTTATGCTTCGTGATGGTAAAGGCGCTGTTACGATGAAGTCGAGTGGTAACTCATTCGGTGATGATGGCAACGAAGGCTCATTATGTGAAGATAATGGCGCGAATGACTTAGGTTTAACTTGTTACAATGCTTCATTTGAACCAAGTCAAGTACACCCATATTATTTAAGTGTTGCTGCAGTAAATACTGACGGTAAACATACCAGTTATTCTGCTGCAGGTGCTAATGTATTTGTTTCCGCGCCATCAGGTGAATATGGTCGTTATGCTCCAGCCATGGTAACTACGGATCAAATGACGTGTTTGAGCGGCTATGCTGGCTTTACTGGTGGTACTATTGCTGCTTGGGGTGCTGCTTATGGTGAAGCTTTCGCTAAATCTCAGTTCCCATTCAACTTCCCTGGTCATGAAGATAATGCAAGTTGTAACTACACTTCAACATTCAATGGTACATCTTCAGCTGCGCCAAATGCATCAGGTGTTGTAGCATTAATTTTGTCTGCAAATCCAGATTTAACTTGGCGTGATGTACGTCATGTACTGGCTTCAACAAGCACCATGAATGATCCAGAAAATGAAACCGTTACTTTTGCAATCGGTGAATCAGATTTTGTTGCTCATCAAGGGTGGATAGAAAATGCTGCCGGTTTTAACTTTAATAACTTATATGGTTTTGGTCGAGTAGATGCTGGTGCAGCTGTCGCTATGGCTAAGTCTTATACTAAAGATTTAGGTGAGCAAGTCATTACTGAATGGATAGGCTCTGGCTCTGTTATTACTGGTGACGATACAATGACAAGCGCCATACCTGACAATAGTGCTGAAGGTTTAGTGTATAAAATTGAAGTGACTGAAGCATTAGATTTAGAAGCGATGCAGTTTAAATTTGATATCAGCAATGTTGATATGATGTATGGGCTTCCCGATGGTACACAAACTACAGCGGGAATGGATTTAGCTATTGAAGTAACCTCTCCATCTGGAACTAAAAGTGTTATTTTGTCATCTAAACAGGCAATTACTTACCCTGCATACTCTCTTGATGATGGCGATCAACCCGGCTATATTTTGAGAAATGGTGTATTACTTTCCAATGCATTTTATGGTGAGTCGAGTAAAGGTGAGTGGACGATTCGTCTAATGGATACCAGCGCAACTAGCTTTGCAACATCAGATGGTGGTCGAGGTGATTGGGGATTTGTTGGTTATACCAATAACGACTCTGCAAGTATTTTAGAAGGCATTGCAATTAGAGCACATGGCCATGCGTCTCAAGAAGTAGGAGAATAATTATGAAATTCAATAAAATTGCTATAGCGACTACAAGTCTACTATTATCAACATCTGTAATGGTACAAGCTAACTCTGAGAGAGAGCTTTTGAAAATAACTCAACAACCAGCTCAGAAAATAACTAAACATGTAGCGCAAAAAAGTGACTTTGGTTCATATAAAGTAGAAAGAAATTTAGCCTATATTTCTGCTTCTGTAGCAAACGCAGACGACATCATTTCAACTAAAGGTTCAATGGCTATAGTTCAAGCTAGCGCTCCTATTGAACGCGTTGCTAAAGGTACTTTAGTTAGAAATACGTTAACTAATGAAGTCTCAGCATTATCGGGTAATATTTCAGTACTGCTAAAAGCTGGGGTTTCTGCTGATGAAGTTAGCTCTAAAACAGGGTTATCTGTTGTATCTGCCTATGCAGGAACACAGATTGTTGTTTTTAAAGTAACAGGTACTCAAGATTTAATTGAAGCAAGTAAACAGCTTAAATCAACAGGTTTAGTTAAAGTTGCTAAAATTGAAGTTTTAGAAATACTTAATAAAGCGCAGTAATTTGCATCTTGTTCGGAAAAAAAATGGCGCATATACTATGCGCCATTTTTATATGTTCAGAATTAATTGAATCTAAAAGCTAATACAACTACCTCTTAATATTTAATAAAAGTAACCTTTACAGTGATTCTAAATAAGAAAATACAGTACCAAAAGCCTGCTCTTGATATTGTTTTAATCCTGTATCACGAAAATCAATATCAACCTGGCTTCTTGCCAATTCTTTCTTAATAAAACTACCGGCTAATACCTCAACCTGTAATTCACTAATAAGTTGAATTGCCGCTTCCACTTTAAAACCAATAGGACCGCCAGCAAACTTACCTTTTAATGCGCGCCCTTTAATTAATACATGAGTTACTTGATAATCTTCCATCAATTTAGCAAAAGTGAATTGAAATTTTCTTACTTCTTCCGCTTCACCTGCGTTATCAAGACTAACTTTTTGTACGCGTGTATGAGGAATATCATACAAATTATTTTCTTTAGACATGATACAAATTATTGCTTCATTGCCTTTAATTTCAACACCACATGCTCTCATGAAAAAACCTCTTTAACATTAATGCCGTTATTATACACTTAAATCACAAAAAGAAGATAATGGAAGTTAAGGATACTTGTAGGTATCATTTAGCAATACAGAAATTAGTCTATGAGTTGAGAAAATATGAGTAAGGTTTGCGTGATCACCGGTGGCAGTTCGGGTATAGGCTTGAGTATAATGAAGTTATTTTTAACAAATGATTACCAAGTCTTTAATTTGGACTTATCGCCTGCCCCCTTTATTGATGATGCGTGTAATTTTTTCCCCTGTGACGTCAGCAATGTTTCCAAAGTAAATAAAATAATTAATGAAATTGCCGTTACACATAAGATTGATGTTTTAGTCTCAAATGCAGGCATTCATTTTTCTGCCAATATTGAAAATACCTGCGAGGCTGATTTAGACAAGGTATTTAATATCAATGTAAAAGGTGCCTATGCCGCAATTAAAGCAGTATTACCTTCGATGAAAACCAATAAAAATGGCGCAATTATCTTAATGTCATCTGATCAAGCGCTTATTGCCAAACATAACTCGTTTGCCTACAACTTATCTAAGGCAGCCTTAGCCTCAATAGCAAAAACAACGGCCTTAGATTATGCTAACTTTAATATTCGTGCTAATGCCGTTTGTCCTGGCACGATTGAAACTCCCCTTTATCACCAAGCAATAGATAAGTATGTTAAAAGCTCAGGTGCTGACAAAGACAAAGTTCATCAAGAAGAGGCAAGTTTGCAACCGTTAAACCGTTTAGGACAGCCCGAAGAAGTCGCTGAATTAGTTTTGTTTTTAGCTTCTGACAAGGCCAAGTTTATTACCGGCAGTTTGCAAGTTATCGATGGCGGTTATACCGCACAATAAAAATACAACGAATATTGCTAGGTTTTGATAAATACATGATGAAAATTATTGACCCGCACTTACATTTATTTGATCTGACCAAAGGAAGTTATGAATGGTTACAAGCAAGTAACCCGCCTTTTTGGCCTGATAAAAAGGTGATCAATAGAAACTTTAATGAAGAAGACTTAAGTCTTAGCTCTCCTTTATTATTAGCGGGCTTTGTTCATATTGAAGCTGGGTTTGATAATCAACAACCATGGCGAGAATTAAACTATTTAAATAATAAGTGTCAATTCCCTTTCGCTGCTATTTCCAGTATTGATTTAAGACTCGATAGCAGCAGCTTTAATCAGCAGCTTGAAAAACTATTACACTACACTAATTTTTGTGGCGTTCGCCATATTCTAGATGAGCAAGCATTTGATATACTTACTGCCAAGCAAGTATTAATAAACATTAGCTTACTAAATAAATTTAGTGAAGAACAAAAGCAGAGATTAGTGTTTGAGGTGCAAATGCCCCTTAACGACAGTTTTAGCGTAACTGCTTTGTGTGACGTTATCAGTAAGAATAAAAACATCAGCTTTATTATTAATCATGCAGGCTTTCCATCAGCAAAAATTGACAGTACTGAGTGGACAAGCTGGCAAAATAATTTAATAAAAATTGCATGTTTTGATAATGTTGCAATTAAATGCTCTGGCTGGGAAATGGTTGATAGACAATATAGCAGTCAACAAAACTGGCTTAACCACAACCTAGAAGTCTGTTTCAGTGTTTTTGGTGAAAAACGTATGATGCTTGCTAGCAATTTCCCCTTGTGCTTATTCACTCACAGTAATTATCAAGATTATTGGCAATCTCTACTCAATACTAATTTTATGCAGTCAAAAAAACCCCAAGAAAAAAGCGCATTATGTTACCACAATGCACTTCATTATTATCATTTACGCTGTTAGCTTTTTATTGCTTTACTGCGTCAATTTCTTATCCCGCTATTTAATAACAACATGCGGTGATTTTTTCACTATCGCATCATTTAGCTCAATACCAATACCGGGTACTTCCGTAACTTGGAAAAAACCATCTACGGGCTGCGGGTCTTGCAAACAAAGTTCACGGTTCCAATCTTTAGTCGCATAAGTATGGTGTTCATGAATTAAAAAATTTGGAATAGCTGTTTCTAAATGCAATGATGCTGCCGTTGCTACTGGACCACCACAAACATGTGCTTGAATGCGAATATCGTAAACATCAGCATAATCACATACTTTTTTCGATTCGGTAAAACCACCACATAAACCAACATCAGGCTGTAATACATCAATGCTTTGATCTTCAAAATATGGGCGTACATCCCAACGGTGATACAAACGTTCACCACCAGCAATAGGTACGTTAACATTATCCGATACTTTTTTATGCACTGCTGGGTTTAAGTAATTAACCGGCTCTTCGTACATCATACAGCCTACTTCTTCAACGATTCTACCCATTTGTATTGCTGAAGCTGCGCCCATCAATGAATGCGATTCAAAAATAATATCAACATCTTCACCGACAGCATCACGAATAGCACGTAATCTATCGCCAAATAATCGCATTTGAGGTTTGGTAAATAACTTTGTGCGGTCAAATGATGAACTGCCGTCTTTGTTATAGACAATAGGGTCTACTTTAACTGCATCATAACCTTCAGCCATCGCCTTTAGTGCTGCTTGAGCGTATTCTTCAGGCTCAATTAATTTCTTAATTTCGCTGTCCCAATCAAATTGCAATTGACTAGCATATGTGCGTAATTTGTCATTCACCTTGCCGCCTAGCAGTTGATAAACAGGCACACCTAAAGCTTTGCCTTTAATATCCCAAAGAGCGGTATCAATAGCACTCATCGCTGAATATAAAACAGGCCCGCCACCTAAGCCCCAAAAACTTTCTCTGAGCATACGTGACCATAATAATTCGGTGTTAAAGGGATTAAAACCAATCAATACTGCTTCACTAATTTCTTTGATCATTGCCGCGGCAGCGCTATGACCCCAGTCATAAGCCAAACCAGCTTCACCAACACCGCTAATACCTTCATCAGTGTGTATACGTACAAAAACAGGATTCCAACCAGCGCGTTTAGGACACTCGATATCAAATACTTCAATGTGAGTTATTTTCATTTTTTTCTCAACTAAGTTAATTCTTTATTGCAAGCGCCTTTTAATCTATGCACTCACTATCATAAATGTAGTAGAGGCTTATATTGAAGTTGTATTATTCTATTCAAAGGAAAAAGCACGGAGTTGACGTTAGTCAATGAGTACTTTTGACACCTAAATAGTGTAATACAGCAAGAAGATAAGCAGCTACTCTGTAATCATTTTTACTCAGCAAAACTTGGATCGTGGCGATAAACTCTTCGCACCATAGCAGGCCATGCCTTTTGACCACCCGTTTCGCCATCATGCACAATATTGGCTTGTGCTTTAATACCATCGATAATGCTTTGCGGTGCATAAATAGGTTTCATACCGGTGGCCATTACCTGCAACTGAACCTGACAAGCGCGCGTTAAGTCATACATATGCATAAAAGCATCTCCAATGGTTCTACCCATAGTTAGCGCACCATGATTACGTAATAACATAAAGTTTTTATCACCTAAATCATTCTGTAATCTTAGTTTTTCATCCGCATTCACTGCTAAGCCTTCATAATCGTGATAACTCATCGAAGCGAGCGCGAACATAGAATACTGGCTTAATGATAATAAGCCTTTTTCAGTACTTGCAACCGCAATGGTTTCATTAGTATGTACGTGTAACGCACAAATATCATCATGTCTAACTTCATGTACCGCACTATGAATAGTAAATCCTGCCGGATTGATTTCAAACGGACAATCCTTATCGATAATTTGACCATCAATATCAATTTTAACTAGGTTAGATGCCGTTATTTCCTCGAACGCTAAACCAAAGGCATTAATCAGAATGTGTTCAGTATCGGGAATACGCACCGAAATGTGCGTATGAATCAAATCATCCCAACCGTGCATTTCTAATAAACGATAACAAGCAGCTAAGTCAACACGCAGTTGCCACTCTTGTTCTGATACTTGCCCTTTTAGGTTTATTTTAGGAAGTTCATTCATAATTCAGGTCTACTCTGTTGTGTTATACCAATTCTATTAAATATTATGCACTTGGTAAAGTTAAGGCAGTAAAGTTACTCGCACTATTATACTAAACCTTTAATAATTGCGGCAATTATTATAATAAAAACCAGAATACCGGTTATTTTGCTGTATTTAGCCTGTTGATCTTCAGTCATTGGCTTACCAAAGCGTTCGCCTAAAAGCACCATCAAGGCTACAGCCATAAAAACAGCCGCTAAAATTATCAATAAAGTCATATTTTTCTCTTAGTTTTTTACCTAAAATCATTTACCATAGCCAATAGTGCCATCTATTGTATTAACCTCATGTCCCAAACAGATGATTTTTATCAAAAACGCCGTTTTATCATAAAGTTAGGAAAAGCTTTGCATAAGCTAGGCTCAACGGCTTATCGACTTGAAGATAACCTTTTATCTATTGCTAAATTCTTAGATTTGCGTGCCTCATTTATTATCACACCTACGGCATTAACCTTTATCTTATCCGATGATGAAGATGATCAGCAATATAATCATTTAGTTCGGGTTACTCCCGGAGATATTGATCTTGGCTCTTTAGCACGAATTGACGAATTAGTTGATGAATTGATTAATGGTCAGCGTACTTTAGAAGAAGCCATTGAACGTTTGGCTGAAGTAAAAAGTAAACCAGCCCCTTATGGCACTCTTTTGTCTTTTATGGCTTTTGGAGCATCAAGTGGGGCATTTGCTATGTTAATGCATACGAGTTGGCATGATGTGTTTTGGTCAACAATACTCGGTTGGTTAATTTTTATGTTTGTACTGTGGGCTGAACGTTCACAACGTATGACAGAGTTACTTGAACCCATTTCTGCAATATCAGCAGCCTTCCTTGCTTCAGCTATCTCCACATTTGATCCTAGCATCAACATTCCTATGGTTATTTTATCAAGTATCATTGTTTTTATTCCTGGGTTATCGCTTACCGTTGGTTTATCAGAACTGGCCGCTCGACATTTGATGTCGGGTACTGCACGCATTATGGATGGTTTAATGATGCTGTTTAAGCTCTATTTTGGCGCCGTATTAGGTATGGCACTAGGGGAATTAATGTGGGGTAAAGTAACTTTTATAGCACCAGAAAGCATGCCTGTCTGGACTTCATGGTTAGCCGTAACAACGCTGTCAATTAGCTTAGTAATACTTTTTAAAGTCAGATTAAAAGATGCGCCTTGGGGTATGATTTCTGGTTATATTGCTTTTGGCGTAAGTGTTTGGGCTAGTACTTACTTGGGGGTTGCGTTAGGTGCTTTTGTTGGTGCATTCGCTTTAGGGTTATACAGCAATTTATTTTCACGTATCATGAACCTGCCTTCAAGCATTGTCCGTTTACTCGGTTTGGTTGTACTTGTTCCCGGTTCAAAAGTTTATATCGGACTAAATAGTGCGGTATCAGGACAAAACATGCTTAACGTTACGGATTTGGGTTCACAGACTTTTCTTATTTTTATGTCCCTGGTCGCCGGTATTATTTTTTCTAACGCAGTACTGCCGCATAGAAAGAACTTATAAAAGTAAACGTTATCCCCCTATGTTAAAAATAGGTTAATAGAAAAACAATCCCTCAGCCATTCCTTTCTGGTTTGTTTGAGCAATTTATTCTTAAGATAATCTAAGAGTAAAATGTAAATGGATGTTTCGTTAACTAGTAATTAACCGTAATAACTCGTAATATTCAGACAACTGTGCTCAATTTGATGTGGTAGTTAAATCATTTCATCACAGCACCCGAATCAATAATATAATTATAAAAATATTGAGAGACTGTTTTGTTAATAATTTATTAACATTTATATGACTTTCGAAGCAGTGCTTTATAAAGTTTACCAAGGATAAAAACATGAAAGCTATTATTACTAGTGCAATATGTTCATCGTTATTACTACTGAGTGGTTGTAATAACACTGCAGACTCTACCAACGCTAGCGCCACAATCAACACTAAAAAAACACTTTTAGCTTCAGGTATTGAACAAGCGAACATAGATAACAGTGTACGCGCCCAAGATAACTTTTATCAGTACGTGAATGGAAATTGGTTAAAATCTCATGAAATCCCTAGTGATAAAACCTCAATTGGTTCATTTTATGATTTACGAGATAAAGCTGATGATGATGTTAAAGCTATTATTGAAGAACTAGCAGCAACTAAAAATTTAACTCAAGGCAGTGACGAGCAAAAAGTAGCGGATCTATTTCGCTCTTATATGGATAGTGAAAAACGTAACAGTTTAGGCGTAACACCCATCCAACCTATACTTACAGCGATTAACGAATTAAAAAACAAAAGTGAATTGTCTGCATTTTTTGGCGAATATCAAGCGGTAGGTGTTGGTAGCCCATTAGCTTTTTATATCAGCGTTGATGCAAAAGACTCAAGTAATTATGCCACGCATATTTGGCAGAGCGGCTTAGGTTTACCTGATAAAGATTATTACTTTAATGACACTGAACGCTACAGTGCATTACGTGCTGGCTATATTGCTCATATTGAGAAAATGTTTGATCTTGCTAATATCCAAAACGGTAAAAAAGTAGCGCAAACAATTATGGACCTAGAAACTAAACTAGCCAATTTTCATTGGACCCGAGTGCAAACACGTGACAGTGAAAAGCGTTATAATAAATTTGCGGTAACCGACTTAGATAAATTAAGTAGTGCCTTTGATTGGTCGGCCTATTTAAGTGCACAAGGCGTATCAGCACAAAAAGACATTATTATTAATCAGCCTGATTTTGTTACTGGGTTTGGTGAGGTTTTTGAAAAAACGTCATTAGCTGATTGGCAAACTTATCTAACTTTTCATACATTAAGCAGTTTTGCATCTTATCTTTCTCAAGATATCGATGCTGAAAACTTTGATTTTTACTCCAAAAAATTAGATGGCCGCAAAGAACAGCGTCCAGAATGGAAACGTGGTGTTAGTGTTGTTAACAGCAACCTAGGCGAAGTCATTGGTAAGGTATATGTAAACCGTCACTTTACCCCGCAGGCTAAAGCACGCATGAGCGAATTAGTAGAAAATCTACGCAACTCATACGGCAATAGCATAGATGACCTTGAGTGGATGTCATCAGAAACCAAAAAATCTGCACACATTAAGTTAGCCGCTTTTACACCCAAAATTGGCTACCCTGATAGATGGCAAGATTATTCGACACTCGACATTAAGTCGGATGATTTGATTGGCAATATTTTACGTTCTTCTCAAATAAGTCATGATAAAGAAGTCGCAAAACTTGGTGGTCCAATCCAGAAGTGGGAATGGGGTATGACACCACAAACCGTAAATGCTTATTACAACCCAACGGTCAACGAAATTGTTTTCCCTGCCGCGATATTACAAGCACCTTTCTTTAATATGCAGGCCGACAGTGCGGTAAACTACGGCGGCATTGGCGCTGTTATTGGTCATGAAATGGGCCATGGTTTTGACGATCAAGGCAGTAAATACGATGCGAGTGGTAATTTGCGCAACTGGTGGACAGAGAAAGATCTAGAAGAATTCTCTAGCCGTACCAAAGCCCTAGTAAATCAATATAATGATTATCATGTTTTTGACGACTTAACGGTCAACGGTGAGCTAACATTGGGGGAGAACATCGGTGATTTATCTGGTGTAACTATCGCCTATAAAGCCTATAAGGCATCATTAAACGGTCAAGCTGCACCGGTAATTGACGGTTTAACTGGTGATCAACGCTTCTTTATGGGTTATGCGCAAATTTGGCGTGCTAGAATTGTCGAAAAATCAATGCGTAATCGCGTAGCAACTGACCCACATTCGCCTGCGGAGTTCCGTGCATTAGGTTCACTTTCTAATATGAATGAGTTTTACCAAGCATTTGATGTAAAAGAAGGTGATGCTATGTATATAGCGCCCGAAAAACGCGTTAAAATTTGGTAATACTTTTACATAATTATAGTTAACGATTAAAGTTAAAAATCAAAGCAGCCTCGGCTGCTTTTTTATTGCCAATAGAAGCTGAAAAAATAGCCGTGAACTATACTTATACAAACCGTATTAATTCAGTTTAACTGACGCGCTTATTATTATGTTTAAAATCACAGTTATTTTATTCGCTTTAATTTCTCTCAATCCGGCTTCCGCTTCACCCGAGGTCAAGATATCTATTGAGACTGATATTTATCAATATGCTCAAGAACTGTTAGCGGGAAAAACACCTTTAACCATTACTGATTTTTCTGGTGAACATTCACAGCGGGCTGTAGTAGAGTTTATTTTGGTTCAAAAAGCGCTTGCCCTTGGCGGACTCAACTTAGACTTTTCTTTTACTATGGGCAACTATGACGCAAGAAACACCAAACTTTTACAAGACGGATTATTATTAATTAACTTTGACACTATGTGGCTCTCCCACGTTAATATGCTAAAAGAAGATGTTTATATTTCTGATGCTGTAATCCGCAAAGGTGAATACTGGGCTGGTATTTATACCTCACAGCAAAATAAAGAAAAGCTATCGATAAAAAATTTACAGCAGTTTAGAGAACTCACAATTGCTTCAAGTAAATACTGGCATGTCGATTGGCAAACATTAAGCCAAATTAAAGCAAAAGATCTTATTCATCAAGAAGAATGGTTATCAATGGCTAAACTAGTAAGCCTAGGCTGGGTAGATGTCATGCTTGCACCATTCACTCAAGAGAAACCTTTTAGCTATCAAGGGAAAAATTATAAAATTGTTGCTATTGAAGGGATAAAAATAGCTTTAAATGACAGCCGTCATTTCGTTGTTTCTCGCAAGCACCCTTACGGTAAAAAAACCTTCATAGCTTTGCAAAAAGGCTTAAAAATATTAAGGCAACAAGGTGTGATAAAAAGAGCGTACCAACAATCAGGTTTTTTTAATGAAAACGCCAAAGATTGGACTATTCTAAATAAATCATTGTTAAATGAAAGACTACCGACAGGGCATACTAAAAAGTAAATGGTATTGATAATAGTTATCGTTTGGGTTATTATCTAATCCCTTAATAATTATTTTAGCGAACCGCAATAATATGTATATTTGTATTTGCCATGGCGTTACTGACACACAAATAGAGTCTGCAATCGATGATGGTGCTACCACAATGAAACGATTGACTCGCGAACTTAACGTGGGTTCACAATGCGGAAAGTGCTGTCAGTGTACTAAAGGAGTGTTAAATAAGAAACTAATGCAGATTGCCGAAGCACAACCTGCCGTAGCTTAATGTAAGTCAATCAATTAGTACAATAACGCCTAATCACTCATCATCGACTGTAAATAGTTTTCTATGCCAGCATTATCAATAATGTATTGTTGAGACTCTATCCAGTCAATTTGTTCTTCTACATTTTCTAATAAGTCTTCTGCTAAATCACGACTAATATAATCTTGAACTTGTTCACTTTCTTTAATTAATGTCTGTAATGCTGCCCGAGATACATACTCTAAATCCATATTAGCTTGTAACATTTCAGTAGCATTTTCGCCAATATGTAAACGTCCTAAGTCTTGTAAATTAGGTAGTCCTTCTAAAAAAAGAATACGTTCAATCAATTCATCTGCTTGCTTCATTTTTTCAATAGAAATTTTGTAATCCGCTTTATTTAAACCACCCAGCCCCCAATTTTTATACATGCGCGCATGTAAAAAATATTGATTAATAGCGACTAATTCAACTCCCAATGCTTTATTAAGCAGTGCTATAATTGGTTTATTACCTTGCATTAGATTTCCCCTTAACCCGCTAAATGGTTTCCAATATGAGATTGAATATAGTTTTGTAACCCTATTTTATCAATAAGACCTAGTTGCTTCTCTAACCAATAAACATGGTCTTCTTCGGTATCTTCAAGTAGTTTCTCTAACATTTCACGACTTTGATAATCAGCTTCACTTTCACATAAAGAAATTGAGGCCTTTAATGCTGCAACCACTTCCATTTCTAAAGTAAGATCATTTTGCAACATTGAAGGTACATCATTACCAATAATAAGATCACGACGGTCGCTTAAATTAGGCGTCCCTTCAAGAAATAAAATTCGCTTAATCAGTGCGTCAGCATGCGTTATCTCTTCTTGCATTTCATGGTCAAGCTGCTCAAATAGTTTATCTAAACCCCAGTCCTGATACATACGTGAGTGAGTAAAGTATTGATCAATCGCTGCCAATTCGTTATGTAATAAGCCATTTAAACTGGCAATTACCATTTTATTACCTTTCATTTTGAGCCCCTCAGTTTAATAAGATTAAATATCTACCTTATCAGCCTAGTTAAACAAGAAGAAATCCGCCAATTTTTATCTATTGTTAATGTAATTAAGTCTTTATTTTTTAAGTGTAAATGATTGCCTTTTCCATTCACACACCTCCAAAACAAATAGCCGTCTAAACATCTAAATATTGCTAATGTAAATGAATGAGGATAGAATTAGGCATAATTTAAAATTTATTGTGTTAACGAAGATGGTGAAATTCCATCGCTGTACCCGCAACTGTAAATAAAACAATGTGCATAATATTGTTCTAAAGCCAGATAGTTAGCCCAAAAAATACTCTTTACCTAACTTACCGTGCGGGAAAACACGAAAATATTCATGTCTACGTTACTCAGCATTTACCAGCTCAGCTGGACAATTAATAAAAAATCAATTTTAAAAGATATCTCTTTTTCTGTTGCTAAGGGAGAAGTGATTGGCATTATTGGGCCTAATGGTGCGGGTAAAACCAGTTTGTTACGATGTTTAACCAATCAAAGTAATATCTTAAATAAGCAAGAAATTTCAGGCTTAGTCTATCTAAAAAACAAAATCATCACCCGTTACAGCAATAAAGAGCTTGCCCAACACTTTGCACTAGTAATGCAAATGAATGATTCTATTTTTTCGCTCTCGGTTTCCGACGTAATGAAAATGGGGTTATTGCCGCATAAAACAATGTTTTCTCTTGATAACGATCATGACAAAGCACAAATTACACTTGCCCTAAAAAAGGTTGGTTTAGCTCACGCCTTAGATGACAGCTTTAATAAATTATCGGGTGGTGAGCAACAGCGAGTGTTAATTGCGCGTGCGCTTGTACAAGCAACAGAAATACTCATACTCGATGAACCAACAAATCACTTAGATGTTTATTACCAACATCAAATATTGCACTTAGTAAATCAGTTAAACATTACCGTTATTATGACAGTGCATGATCTCAATTTAGCGAGTCGTTATTGTTCACGTTTATTATTACTTGAGCAGGGAAAGCTTATTAGTGATGGTACAGTGGATGAAGTATTAACGCCAGCAAGGTTAACTAAGGTTTTTCGCTTGCCTTGCGAACATCACATAAATAGCAGCACAGGTGCAACACAAATTTCTTTTCACCTGCCAAGTGAAACACTGATAGCAGGTAAAAATAATGACTAAAAGTGGCTTAACTTTACTTTCTTTAGTCGCACTATTAATTATTTCAATATTTGCTGCGATTACCTTTGGTCCAGCTAACATTAGTTCATCACAGTTAGTTAACTGCATAATAAACACTTGCCAAAGCCCTATGGTAGAAGTGGTTATTTGGCAAGTACGTATCCCTAGAGTATTAGTAGGATTAGTAGCAGGTATGGGGTTAGCTATTGCTGGTGCGATATTACAAAATACTACACGTAACCCTTTAGCTGATCCTTATTTGTTTGGTATTGTCTCTGGTGCGGGTTTAGGTGCAACGATTGCAAATATATCACTCGCCGATAACTTAACCATAGCACTACCCTTAGCGGCATTTTTAGGCGCATTATTCTCGGTTATTATCGTAGTATTTATCGCGAAAGTATTGCGCAGTATGGAACAACTATTACTTGCCGGAGTTGCTGTTTCATTTATGCTTGCGGCTATTACCCAATTTATTCTCTATTTTGGCGATCCTTTTGCCACAAACAGGGTTATTTTTTGGCTAATGGGTAGCCTAGCACGTGTTGAAATGAGTCATTTTTACGTCATAACCAGTGTTTTATTCGTTACCTTTATTGCCATTTTTGCCTTACACCGACAAATAGATTCCTTATTACTTGGTGATGAAAGTGCCGCGAGTTTAGGAGTCAATGTTGATAGACTTCGTTTATTGATGCTCGCACTTTGCGCAGCACTAACCGCAACAATAGTAGCCTACTGCGGTGGTATTGGCTTTGTTGGTTTAATGATTCCTCACATTGTTAGGCAACTAATTGGTGTCACAACTCTAAAATTAATATTAGGTAGTGCCTTAATTGGCGCCTGCTTCCTAATTTGGGTTGACGTACTTGCCCGCTCGGCTTTACCACATGCCGAAATCCCTATTGGTATCATAACTTCTGCACTTGGTAGTTTATTCTTCTTATTCATTATGTACAGGGCTCGTCTGAGTCACTAGATACAATGAATTAGTTTAATTTAATTCAATAAATACAGAACAAAATAAGAGAAATATATATGACTGACTTATCTAAAGAGCAAAACAAAGAACAGCATAGTGAAAAACATAAACAAAGAATGCAAAAACTTAAAGAAAAAGTTGATGAGCGCATTGAAAAAGCGACAGACGAGCGCGGTTTACTTATTGTCATTACAGGTAACGGTAAAGGAAAAAGTACTTCTGGGTTCGGCACCATCGCCCGTGCAGTCGGCCATGGTTTGAACGCCGCGGTTGTGCAATATATTAAAGGTACTTGGGCGTGCGGAGAACGTAACTTATTAGAAAATGCGGGCGTTAGTTTCAGTGTCATGGGCACAGGGTTCACCTGGAATACCCAAGATAAAGAAAAAGATATAGCTGCAGCACAGGAAGTATGGCAGGTAAGTAAAGGCTTACTTAAAAACAAAGATATTGATGTTATTTTACTCGATGAAATTACTTATATGTTGGCTTACAAATATATTGATCTGGAAGAAGTTTTAACGGCGTTAAAAAATCGTCCAATTAATCAGCATGTTATAATTACAGGCCGCGGCTGTCATCGTGAGGTAATTGAACTAGCTGATACGGTTAGTGAAGTACAGTCAATCAAACATGCTTTTGATAACGGTATAAAAGCACAAAAAGGCATTGATTGGTAAGTTTACTAATAACGCATCACAAGATACCCGTTTTAATAATCGACGCCGCAGAGATACTTTAGCGACAACTTAGAGAACATGATGAAAAATTTTCTACCCGTAATGGCCTTAATCATTGTAATAGCATTGACCTCACTAATGAGTAAGACAAGCTTTGCTAATAATCAAGCTATTGAGGCGGCTAAGAAGAATCCTACTATTATTGCCCTAGCACCTCATATCGTTGAGATGCTTTATCAAGTAGGTGCTGGTGACCAAATAATTGGTACTACCGCCTTTGCTGATTACCCAGAGCAAGCAAAGGAAATACCTCGTATAGGCAATTATGTTCGCTTGCAGCTTGAACGTGTTATTGAATTACAACCCGATTTAATTATCGCGTGGAAAAGTGGTAACCCAAGTGACGATCTTGCTCGTCTCAAGCAACTTGGTTTCACTATTGTTTACTCTCAACCTGATACCTTTAGTGATATAGCTAAAGAATTACGTCACTTTGCCAATATTAGCGGCCATAGCCAACAAGGCGAGAAAGTTGCCCAACAGTTTGAACAAGGCTTAGAGAAAATAAAGCTCAAATATCAAAACAAAGAAAAAATTAGTGGTTTTTATGAATTATGGTCTAGGCCATTAACTACCGTTGCAAAAGGTAGTTGGCCACAGCAGTTTTTAAGGATTTGTCAGGTTGAAAATCCATTTACACAAGCAGCAACACCCTACCCGCAAGTAAACATTGAACAGTTATTGCAAAAAGAAGTTGCGCTTATTATTCAACCGTTATCAGTAAACCAAAAAGAACGGGAAGGATTTAATTGGCAAGATTGGCCAATAATTCCTGCCGTTAAAAATAATAATATAATTCAACCTGATGCTGATGCTTTGCACCGTATGACAGGACGAAGTTTAACGGCCTTAAAAGATTTATGCCAAGCAGTAGACGACACACGCATCAAGTTATCAACATCGACTAATGGTACTAAGTAATAAAATGTTTACCTCTTTAAATAAGCGCCTCACTAATAATAATTTATTGATAAATATAACACCCGCTTGGTTGTTGTTAGCCCAAATAGTAGCGCCAACCTTCGCTTTTGCAATTGAGCAAGAGGAGCCAGAAGAAGAAATTGAGGTTATTGACGTAGTAAATAGCCATAATTTTATCAGTAATAATTATCAAGTTTTACATCGAGAAGACTTTATCAATTCATCACAGAGCTTGTCAGATGTTCTGAACCAAGTTAACGGCATTCAAATACGGCAAATCAGTGGTTTAGGCAACCCAGTCTCCATTTCTATTCGAGGTTCAAGCGCTAAACAAGTGCAGTTTTTTATCGATGGTCAATTAGTTAATGACAGTCAATTTGGTAGCTTTGACCTCAATCAAATTCCAACAGAGCAAATTGAAAGTATCGAAATCAGTAAAAACCAAACAATGGGTACGGGCTCAACCCCCATTGGTGGTGTGATTAGGATTAATACCTACAACCCAAGTGAAGACACCAATAAAGTTAGCTTTACTTTAGGAAGCTTTGGTTATCAAGAACTCAGTTTACTGAAAAATACGGCCTTTAAACATCATAGTTTAGCTCTTGGCGGTACCTATTTAGCAAGCGACAATGATTATGATTATCTTGTTCCACAAAGCTTTGATAACCCGTCTGAATCAATTAACGAACCTTTAAGAAACAATGACTTTGAAAAATGGTCACTTTTCATTAACGACAGTGCGCAGATAGAGCAGCATCAAATACGTCTTAATTTACAGTATAATAAACAAGATAAAGCATTGGCTAATTACCAAAATAACTCTCCCGAAAACTCATCTAACATCGAGATGGATAGTCTTCGTTATGGCTTTCAGTATAATTGGTTAAGCCACATCAAGTACATTGAAGCCATTGAATTAGAATATTATAACGATAGAAAAGACGAATTTTATATTGATAGCCCAAATGACTCTCGACAAAACACCAGTGACTACCAAACTAAAAAACAGCAGTTAGGTTTTAAACCAAGCTTTGATTTCGGCAACACTACTGTTAGTCCTTATATCAATGCGAGTAAGCAAGATTTCACTTCCTACAGTACCCATAACGGTAAACCCAATGAGTGCAATGGTATCAGCTCATGTGATATCAAAGCCGAACAAGAGCAAGTTAATATCGGAGCGCGCTTTGCTTGGCAAAGTAACTCCTTGCCTATTTATAGTTATCTGCTGGCTAGTCAATTACGTGAGAACAATAGCAACATTGCCTTAAACCAGAATACGGCAGGTAAAGAAAAATCGCAGCAACAATACAATACTCAAGAGTTAGGACTGACTTACGGTGATAAAGGACTAACAACTTCATTAAATTGGAGTAATGGCATTAGAACTCCCACTTTATACGAACTTTTTGGCGATAGAGGTACTTTTAAGGGAAACGATAACTTATTACCTGAACAAGCCGAAACCTATACATTAGCAATAAAATATAGAGAAAAATTCAATTTAATGACTTTTGATGCTTCATCTGCCATTTATCAACAATCATTAGATAACTCGATTGTTGCCATTTTTAACTCTAGCGGCACAGGCAGTTATACCAATGTTAGCAGTGCTGAGTTAATGGGTTTAGAAGTTCAAGCAGGTGCACAATTTACACCTGCCCTCTCTTTATCCTTGCAAGGCCATTTTATTGATAGCGAAACAAGCTCTGAGTATGTGGCATTTAACAATAAAAAATTGCCCGGCATATACCACCAACAATATAGTGCCGCACTGCAATATCAAATCAGCGATGCTTGGCATATTAAAGTCAGTAGCAGCATAGATAAAGACCTTTACTTTAATCGCAGTAACCAATTTGAAAGCAATGAAAAACAAGCGAAGGATGGTAACCCTGCTGATCGCATAGTTACCGACTTGTCCTTAAGTTGGCGCATTAAACACTACAGTACCAATTTAAGTTTTTCTAACCTGTTTGATGAACAATATCAAGACCTTGCTAATCGCCCTGCTCAGGGTAGAAGCATCCAACTAAAATTTTCAATTGAGGATATATAAATGTTACCTAAGTTCAAAAAAAGCCTATTTCCCCTTAGCATAGCGCTGAGTGCCACCTTACTAACCGCCTGTGGTTCAGACGATGATAATCATGCGCCTGTACTTACTGGGGATTTAGCACCTGTTGTTGCTGAGAACTCTGTTTTGGTGAGCCAATATATAGCCACAGACAAAGATAACGATAATATTACTTACAGCTTAAATACCGACGCTAATGAACTATTTACCATAGAACAATCAGGTCAACTAAGTTTTAAAATAGCGCCTGACTTTGATAACGGTGAAGTGGGTCCATATCTTGTTACCGTTATCGCTACTGACGACGGCAAGGGAGAACTAAGTGCCGAGTTAAGTATTAGTATTACTGTCGGTGATGTAAAAGACACTCCTTCTATTGCAGTAGTACAGACAGTTGCCCCTGATTATTCAAATTCAGAAGTTGCCTATCTAGATCCAAAGAGCCAACAAGTCGCTTCAGGCTATTATGTAAAAGATGCCTCCGACTACACTTTAAGTAGTTATAAAGGTGATGTTTATCATATTGGTCGTTTTTTCATTGATACCGTAACCAAGTACAATGCAACGGAAGTAGAAAATCGTGATGCTGAGGTTTGGTCTTATTCAACTCAAGACGCGCAAGACTCGGTTAGCCGCAACCCATACTCACTAGTCTCTTTAGATGAAACTAAAGCTTATTTATTACGTTACGGTTCAAGTAAAGTATGGATAGTTAACCCTCAAGCCACCACAAGTGACGACTTTAAAGTAGGTGAACTAGACCTTAGCAGTTATATTCCTAGCGATAATACTAAAGGAACACCAAGCCCTGCCGCCGCTGTAATTAATGATGGAAAACTGTATATTGCCATGCAAAGAACGTCTGATGCCTGGACTGCAGGTGTTGCTTATGTTGCGGTATTTGATACTGCAACAGATACCGAGATTGAAACCAATGCTAATTTAGAAGACTCAGTAAAAGGCATTCCATTAATGGGAATTAACCCATTAGAGCACAGCTTAACAGCTGTCGATGATAAAGTTTTTGTCACTTCACGTAATGATTATAGTTCAATGGATTTATCATTCAGCCGTATTGAAGAAATTAACACCGGTGATTACAGTGTTCGCCAAGTACTCAATGCTAGTGATATTGAAGGTAATGTAGCGGCCTTTATTAAAGCGAGTGTCATTGTATCGGCTGAGCAAGGTTACTTTTATGCTAGCCAAGCTATTTTTACGCCTAGCTATCACGAAGTAGGTGCACTATATGAATTTAACCCAACAACTGGCGAAATTATCACAACAAATGTTGCCGAAACAGGTAATGAAGATATCAGCTTTATCGGCTTAGACTCAGCTAATTTCTTATGGATGAGTATTGCCGATCCAAGTGCCCCTGGTGTCGATATAATTGATATCAGTACCAACGCTAAAAAGATTAGCCGTTTAGCGACACAGTTAAATCCAGGCACGATACGCTTCATCGAAGAGTAACCCTGTTTATGTTTTTTGCTTGAGCTCTCGGTCAATCGCAATAACAGCCTTCAAGCCAAGACAATAACTAAAGCCAATACAAACTTTTGTATTGGCTTTTTATTAATGTTTTTTTAAAAGCTTTACCCTTCTTTTCACTTTCATATTCTTGTTAAATTTCAATTCATTGTCTAGGCTCATTATTAAGATCCATTAGCGCGACAATTGGAAATTAAATGTCTATTGAAAAACAGCAAGAATTACCAAAAAAGATACTCTTGAGTTTTAGTGCTCTGTGCTTATGCTTAACTTTTGCTTTAATTAATGGTCAAGTAGGTGATGGCAACTTCATCATCACAGCAGTACTCACGATATTTGCCATTATAGCCGCTATCAGCCAATTTCAGTTTCAACAAAAATTAAATAATATTGTTGACCGACAAGCACACTCTTTAAGTGAATCTCAACAAAGTAATGATCAGGACAATACTCATGTGGAACAATACCTCGACTTAGCTCATCAAATTATTGCTGTATGGGCCGGACAAACTGAAATTGCACGAGCTCAAGGTGATGAAAATGTTAATCAACTAGCCACTAACTTTGCCCAAATCAAAGATCAGCTTGCCGAGGCAATCCAAACATCACAAACGACCTCAGGTGAAATGAGTGGCGATAGTGGACTTACCCATATCATCAGCCAATCTGAGCAATCGCTTAATGGCATTATTCTCTCACTGCATGATGCCATGACAAGTAGAGATAAAATTCTTGGTGAAATAAATAACTTAACAACTATTGCAGAAGAACTCTCGAAAATGGGCGCTGAAGTAGCTGGTATTGCTTCGCAAACCAATTTACTTGCGCTTAATGCTGCCATTGAAGCAGCGCGAGCAGGCGAAGCGGGGCGAGGGTTTGCTGTTGTTGCTGATGAAGTAAGAACCTTATCAACTCGTTCAGGTGAAACAGGGGCTCGAATTACTCAAACCATAGAACAAGTGAACGCCACCTTACAAAACACCCTAACTAAAACGCAAGAGTTTACAGAACAAGACGCCTCTTTAATAAATTCCGCCGAAGAAACCATCAAAAAAGTCATTGGCAATTATAGTGATGCCGGTGAAAAAATCATACTCAGCGCCAATCAGCTAGAACAAGAAAATACCACAGTGCAGTTAGCGATTGATGATGTTTTAGTTTCACTACAGTTTCAAGATAGAGTCAGTCAAATTCTGGGACATGTTTTTGACGATATGAACAAACTTGCACCAAATTATCAACAATGCCAACAAGACTTCAGTCAAGGCTCTCCTATCACACCTGTAGATATCAGCCAGTGGCTTGATAACATCAAACAAACCTATACCACATTAGAACAAGTCGCTGCTCATGATGGTAACGAGAAAAAACAAACAAATAGTGATGAAGAAATGACATTTTTTTAAAACTCAACGGTAAGCAGTTAATGCTTTAAGACCTTAAAATTACAGTAATCATATAAATGTGAACTATGCTTTAAATAGATAACTAAATACCAATAATTTTCACACCACAAACATTCTATTAATTAAAGAAATGGTAACGACTCAATGAGCAAAACAATTTTAATCGTAGATGATTCCGCAAGCATTAGACAAGTAGTCTCAATCACCCTTAAAGGTGCAGGTTATGAAGTTATTGAAGCGGTTGATGGTAAAGATGGCTTAACTAAATTAGACGGTAAAAAAATTCACCTGATAGTCTCGGATGTCAATATGCCAAATATGGGTGGCATCGATATGGTCAAAGCCATAAAACAAATGCCCAGCTATAAGTTCACGCCTATCATTATGCTAACAACAGAAGCATCCGCTGACATGAAAGCTCAAGGTAAAGCAATAGGTGCAAAAGCTTGGATGGTCAAACCGTTTAAACCTGAGCAAATGTTACAAGCGGTGACTATGTTAACTTAGGCATTACCAAAGTGAAAAATACTAAATGGTAAAACGTTAAACCTAACTAAAACCAGAACAAATGTTGCAAGCGGTGACTATGTTAACTTAGGCATTACCAAAGTGAAAAAGACTAGATGGTAAAACGATAAACCTAACTAAAACCAGTACAAATGTTACAAGCGGTGACCATGTTAACGTAAGCAGTTCAAGGCAATCTAAATGGCTGAAATAAAAATAACTCAAAAGCGTAATAACAGTACTGAAATAACGATCAGTGGTGAGCTCACCATCTATTGTGCAATGGAATTTTATCAACAACATTTGCAAGCAATAAAACTAAAAGCGCTAACGATACTTAACCTCTCAGGTATAGATGAAATTGATACCGCAGGTATACAACTGCTCATCATGTTATTCAAAGAAATAAACAAGCAACAAAGCCAATGCCAACTTAATTCGGTCAGTAATGTTTTGCAAGAATATAGCAATATTTTTCGCCTTGAACATTACTTTACTCTTCATAACCCCCATGACGAATCGCTAGACAAAACAAGCTCTAAAGGAGAAGAAAAATGAGCTTAGATGCCGCACTGCAAACTTTTTATGTTGAAGCTCAAGAGCGCTTAGAGTCAATGGAGAATGCTTTTTTGCACATGGATGATGGTAATGTAAATGATGAAGTACTTAATGAGATTTTCCGTTCAGCTCATACTATTAAAGGCTCTGCAGGAATATTTGGTTTAGACCATATCGTTAATTTTACTCATGTAGTTGAAAATGTATTAGATCGAGCAAGAGAGAATGAAATTACCATAGAAAAAAAATTACTCGATGTTCTCTTTAGCTGCAGAGATCACATGCAAGACTTGGTTGATGTCACGTTAGATGAATTTCAACAACAAGAAACATTACAAGAAACAGGTAATAGATTATTAAAAGCCTTAGACCCTTGGTCTAATGAGAGCTCCTTTGATGCTGATGAACAAACTAAACATGAGGATACTTCAGTTAATGAAATAAACAATGAGGCTGAGCTAATAGATAAAAAAGAAGATAACTGTTGGCATATTTCACTTCGTTTATCATCAGATTGTCTTAGAAATGGTATGGACCCTATGTCTTTTATCAAGTTTCTAACAAGCCTAGGTGAGATCATTCATATTGAAAGTATTACCGATAACTTCCCCTGCCCCACTGAATTTGACGCTGAAAACCTTTATTTTGCCTATGAAATAGCGTTGCAGTCTGATGCTGATTTAGAAACAATTGAAAATACCTTTATGTTTGTTCAAGATGATTCAGACATTGAGATATTACCACCTAGTGCAAAAATTGAAGACTACCTTGCATTAATTGACAAATTACCTGAAGAAAACCAACTGCTCGGTGACATTCTTATTAAGTGCGGCTCATTAACAAAACACTCTCTTGAGCAAGCATTAAATATCCAAACTAGAGAGACGATCAACAGTGACAAACAAAGCGAAGCAGCCAAGAAAAAACTAGGCGAAGTATTAACGCAACAAAACAAAGTACCAGAAGAAGTTGTTAACGCCGCACTTGCTAAGCAACAGAATCAAAAAATACCCAATGAAGGTAAACAGATTCGTATTGATGCTAACCGACTAGACCACCTAATTAACTTAATTGGCGAACTTGTCATTAATCAACAACGTATCGAATTACTATCCAAAAAAAGTAAAAACCCGCCGCTAATTGAAGCAGTAGATGATTTTGATAACTTCACTAATCAAATTCGTGATGCTGCCCTTAGTTTAAGAATGGTAGCGATTGGTGGCACTTTTCAACGCTTTAAACGTTTAGTAAGAGATACAGCAAAAGAGCTAGGTAAAGATATTGAACTCACCATAGAGGGTGCGGAAACAGAACTAGACCGCTTAATGGTAGAGAAACTTGGCGATCCTCTGACCCATATCATTAGAAATGCGATGGATCATGGTTTGGAAAGCATTGCAGAACGAACCGCTGCTGGCAAGGAGCCTAAAGGTCATTTGAAACTTGCGGCTTATCATGAAGCAGGTCACATTGTCATTGCCATTAGTGATGATGGTAATGGTATAAACAAAGCAAGAGTAAAAGCTAAAGCAATTGAAAAAGGCATTATCAATACTGACGCACAACTTAGTGATAACGAAATAAATCACCTGATCTTCCATGCTGGTTTTTCTACCGCAGAAGCCGTAACAAACCTCTCGGGTCGCGGTGTCGGTATGGACGTAGTAAAACGTAATGTGGAGTCATTACAAGGCAGTATTGATATCAAATCAAAAGAAGGACATGGCTCGCTATTTAACATCAGATTACCCCTTACTTTAGCCATTATTGATGGTTTTCATGTAGAAGCACAAGGTACACATTTTATTATCCCACAGGCGACTATCATTGAATGTATTGACTTAGATAACTACCAAGACATTAAAGGTAGACATTGCATTAATTTACGCGGTGACATGATCCCTTACTTAAATATGACAGAGATATTTAATTTATCACCAGGTGCACTATCCACCACAAACACATCAAGTTCAAACAAGAAAAAATCAGCTCATCATGAATTAGTTATCGTGCAATTTGGCGGTGAAAGAGCGGGTATTGCGGTTGATAAACTCAACGGTGAAATTCAAACGGTAGTAAAACCTTTAGGGCCAATATTTAAGGCTCTTAAAGGTATTGGTGGTTCAAGTTTATTAGGTACAGGAGAAATAGCTTTCATTTTAGATATCCCTCAACTAATAGAATTAGCCATTGGTAGCGAGCTAACAAGCACAACCGCTATTGTCAGCACAGTTACTGATGTTGAGAAATAAATAATAATGACAAAACACTGATACACCAAGATAAAAAACGATATAAAACGAGCGAAATATGAATACTTTCGAAGAAAATAATACAGAGCAACAGGTAACAGATAAGACTAAACAGTTTTTAACTTTTACTATTGCTGACGAGCACTTTGGTATGGAATTACACCAAACCAGAGAAATTATAGAATATGCTGGCATAACACAAGTCCCCTTAATGCCTAAATTCATTACCGGAGTTATCAACTTACGGGGTGAAGTTGTGCCGGTAATAGACCTTAGTGTTCGTTTAGGTAGAGAGGCTATCACAATACACAAAAGAACCTGCGTCATTGTTATCGAGCTACACAGTTCAGACCAACATTGCGTTTTAGGGTTATTAGCCGACGCAGTAAATGAAGTAATAGATATTTCCACAGAAGATATTGAAGACGCACCAGCATTTGGCGCAAAAATACGCGCAGAATTCATTCAAGGCATAGCTAAAAAAGGTGAAGAGTTTATTGTGCTACTCGATGCAGAAAAAACTTTATCACCAAGAGAATTAGCCCACTTAGTTGAAGCAGAGTTGCAATAAAGCTTATTGACTAAAACTTTATAAACGAGGAAGAAATCATGTTAGAAAAAATAAGCTTAAAGGCAAAGATATTATTTCTAGGCTTACTAGTCACTTTAGCGTTATTACTCTTAGGTTGGTCATCAATAAATAAATTTTCAGAATTCCATGACTCTGTTGAGTATGACTTTCATCAAGTGAGTGATAATATTGAAATTTTGTCTGATATTACCAATGCCCATGTACTCTTTAAAATTCAAGTGCAAGAATGGAAAAATGTGCTCATTCGCGGTAATGATGACAAACAATTTAAAAAATACAGCACTCGTTTTCAAGAGAACTCTGACAGAGTGCAGGCTCTCCTTAATAGCGCAATTAAAAAGTCTTTAAAATTAAACAAAGATGTTAAAAAGCTTGAGGAAGTAAAATTTGAGCATGGCAATTTGAAAAAATCCTACTTAAACGCCTTAAAATATTTTGACAGTAAAAACCAATTAACGGGTAAAAAAGTTGATAAAAGTGTTAGTGGTGTTGATAGGCCGGCAAGTAAAGGCATGACCGCTTTAGCTGAATCCGCAGAGAAAGATTTTCGAGACATTATCAATGCCACGACGTTATCTATGGAAACGCAATTTGATAGCACTAAATCATCACTGACCTTATTCGTTTTTATTGGAGCACTCGTTGTATTAAGTGTTATGGCAGTGATATTTTGGGATTTATTTAAAACCCTTGGCGGCGATCCGCGTTATGCATCTCATGTTTGTAATCAAGTGGCCAATGGTGATTTAAGCATCGACATAGAGTTAAAGCATAATGACAAAAGCTCATTACTCTTTAGCATTACCAACATGAAAAACCAATTAGCAACTATTATTCATGACGTAAGATCATCATCTGAAGCATTATCTTCAGCGTCAACTGAGGTGAACTCCACTGCGCAAACTATTGCAAAGGGTGCTTCAGTACAAGCGGCAAGTGTTGAAGAAACGTCAGCCTCAATGGAGCAAATGTCAGCTTCCATCTCGCAAAACAATGAAAATGCGGGTATTACAAATGGTATGGCTCAACAAGCATCTAAAGAAGCGACATCAGGTGGAGAAGCTGTTTCTGATACTGTTGAAGCGATGCAAAAAATAGCAGAAAAAATTAGTGTTATTGATGATATTGCTTATCAAACAAATTTACTTGCCCTAAATGCTGCGATAGAAGCCGGACGAGCAGGAGATCACGGTAAAGGGTTTGCCGTAGTCGCCTCAGAAGTAAGAAAGTTAGCAGAGCGCAGTCAAGTAGCAGCGCAAGAAATTGGTGAGTTAGCCAAAGACAGTGTTAAACGCGCGGACTTTGCGGGTAAGTCGCTACAAGAAATGGTGCCTTCAATCAATAAAACGGCAGATTTAGTTCAAGAAATAGCGGCGGCCTCTTCTGAACAGGCCTCAGGGGTGCATCAAATTAATGAAGCGATAGCACAAGTTAACCAAACGATGCAGCACAATGCTGCAGCCTCTGAAGAGTTAAGTGCGACTTCTGAAGAAATGAATGCCCAAGCATTACAACTGCAAGAATCAGTTAACTACTTCACCTTAGAGAGTACACCACTAGAGAAAATATCAAAAAATTATGTTAGTGGAAACATGCATAATTCCAGTACAACGAGCAACAAAAAACAAGGTGCTAAATCGAAGAAATCGTCAGTCGATAATAATGAAGGTAGAGATGATACTGATGATAAATTTGTTAGTTATTAACGTACTCTACCGGTTTAAAAACTAATAAAAATTAGTGAAAACTATTAAAAATTAGTGAAAACTATTAAAAACAAGCAGCCATTAACACACAGCGATGATGTACTTAAGGATATTTAATGCCAGGCACAATGCCAATGAATGAATTAGAAACTCTGCCGACTGAAGAGGTATTTACCCTTTTTCAAAAACTAGTGCATAACAAGTTAGGTATTCATTTAGCAAAGCAAAAACGTATGATGTTAGGGCACAGGTTATTCAAGCGTGTTAAGCATATTAAAGCAAATGGATTTTCTGATTACTTTCGCTATATCAGTAACCCTGAAAATTATAGAGAACTTGAGGTTGCTTTAGAATTAATGACTACAAATGAAACTTTTTTTTTCCGGGAGCCAAAACATTTTGATTTTTTGACTAATAATATCCTGCCTCAATCGAATCCAAACAAAGAGTTTAAGGTATGGTGCGCGGCAAGTTCAAGTGGCGAAGAGCCCTATAGTATTGCCATGTTATTAGATCAACATTGTAATAGCCCATGGTCAATTGCTGCTTCTGATGTTAATAAAACCGTATTAAATCACGGCAGGAAAGGAATTTATATCGACGACCGAACTAAATTATTACCGGATAATTACAGGAAGCTATACTGCACCAAGGGAATTGGAGAATTTGAAGGTTATATGCGCGTCAAACCTGAGCTTAGAAAGCGCGTTAATTTCTTTTGCTTCAATTTACTTGATGACATGGCCAACCTTGGTAAATTTGATTTGATTTTCATTCGTAATGTTATGATTTATTTTGATGACAATACTAAGCAAAAGATAATTAGTAAACTGCAACAGTGTTTAAATGAAAGTGGCTATTTATTTATTAGCCACTCAGAAACATTACATGGATTACAACACAAATTTGAATTGAAACAACCTGCAATTTACCGTTACCCAAAATAGAAATAATCTAAAGAAGTGATCGTAATAGTGATAGAGCAACACCAGATAATTAATTTGCAACCCGGAGAGATATACTTCTCCAGTGCATATAAAAAACCACAAGAACCCACAAAAATCAAAACAATTTTGGGTTCTTGTGTTGCCGTAACTATTTGGCATGCGGCCTCACAAACGGGTGGAATGTGTCACTATTTATTAGCACAAGAAAATAGCGTAATACATAAAACTAAAGTCCTAAAGCAATATCGTTATGGTGATGAAGCGCTTGCTTATTTATTGAAAAAGATGCGCTTAATGCATCCGGTAGACGAATTTGAATTAGCATTATTTGGTGGGGGTAATATGTATGTGAGCTTAATCAATCCAAGTATTGGAGACATAAATGTCGCTTTTGCTCAAACTTGGGCAAAAGAAAATAATTTAGAGTTTAAGCAAGAAGATACCCATGGCAACCTAGGTCGCAGTATTAACTTAGATTTAACTAGCGGAAATATTGAAGTAAGCAAATACCCAATAGAGCCAAAGGAGCGGTAGGTGACTATAAACGTAATTATTATCGATGACTCCGCAGTAGTTCGGCAAGTTACCTCCCAAATACTCAATGACTCAAGTGACATCAATGTCTATGCGGTAGCCAATGACCCTATTTTTGCTTATGCTAAAATGAAAAAACAATGGCCTGACGTTATCATTTTAGACATTGAAATGCCTCGTATGGACGGTATCACTTTTTTAAAACAAATCATGAGCGAGCGCCCTACTCCAGTCATTATCTGCTCTTCATTAGCCGAAAAGGGGGCTGAACTTTCATTAACAGCATTAGCCGCAGGAGCATTTGATATAATCACCAAACCACAAATAGGTTTAAAAGGCTTTCTTGAAGAAACCGCACAACATATCAATAGCGTTGTAAGAGCTGCAGCTAAAACGTCCATAAAAAAAAGTACTAGTACAATCAATCCACTTCAATCAGTTCAGCCGTCAGAAAAAACACAACTCACTGATGACTATTTACTTAAAAATGAAACCGACTTAGCAGCATTGGCATTAACCACGGATAGAGTCGTTGCTATAGGATCTTCAACCGGTGGCACAATTGCCTTAGAAAAAATACTCACCAAGTTACCCAAAACAAGTCCCGGAATAGTGATAGTACAGCACATGCCCGAAAAATTTACCAAAGCTTTCGCTGATAGACTAAACTCATTATGTGAGCTTGATGTTTTTGAAGCAAGTTCAGGCGATAGAGTGATTCCAGGTAGAGCTTTAATTGCCCCTGGCGGCAAACACCTACAAGTAAAGCGCTCTGGGGCGCAATACATAGCAATAGTATCCGAAGGGCCGGCAGTAAATAGACACTGTCCGTCTGTTGATGTATTGTTTAATTCATTGGCTAAAAGCGCAAAACAAAATGCAACAGGTATTATTTTAACGGGTATGGGCAACGATGGTGCACAAGGTTTACTTGCTATGAAAAAATCGGGCAGTAAAACTATCGCACAGAATGAAAGCTCTAGTGTTGTTTTTGGTATGCCAAAAGAAGCAATTAAACTTGGAGCCGCCGATAAAATCGTCGATTTAAGCGAAGTGGCAGCAATAGTAATGAAGTAAATAGTGATAAAGTAAATAGTGATAAAGTAAATAGTGATAAATTATTATTTTAATAGAACGTAAATACACACCTTTATAAAAGTTTAATCGATAACGTGAGTTATTATCAGTAAATCAGTATTACGGATCCTTTATGCAAAAATTGAAAGTACTTGTTGTTGACGATAGTGATGTACAACGTAATCATGTGATGAATATGTGTATTGAGCACGATTTATCCCATGTAATCGGCGCAACTGACGGTGCTGACGCCGTAGAGAAATTACAGCAAGAGTCTTTTGATTTGGTTTTTATAGACTTAGAGATGCCAGTGATGGACGGAGTTGAATTGGTGAGGAAAATAGCCAAAGACAAACTTGCAGCCGCTGTCATTATTCTAAGCTCAAAAGATCCTGCACTTATTTCGAGTATTGGTACGATGGCCGAATCTGATGGTTTAAACGTACTAGGAACATTTCAAAAACCGATGCAAGCGACAGATTTATTAGCAAGTATCAAGCGCCTTTCCAATAATACTAAAAGAGAAGATCAGCATAAAATCTATAATCGTATTAACGCAAAAGATCTGTTGGCGGGAATCAGTGAAAAACAAATAACACTTTTTTATCAGCCAAAATTAACTTGTAAAGGTCTGTTATTACAAGGTGTCGAGGCGTTAGCGCGTTGGCAGCACCCAACACTTGGCTTTGTTTCTCCTGTTGAGTTTATTACGGCTGCTGAGCAGTTCGATATTATCTCGGACTTAACCCACTATCTGTTTGATATAGCACTTAAACAAAAAGTACAATGGCGTGACCACGGCATAAATTTTCACCTTGCGTTTAACCTTTCACCACTATCACTAGCTGATAACGATCTTGCCGATAAAATAGCAGATCAAGTTGCTCTTTATAAAATTGAGCCGAAAGAAATTGTCTTAGAAGTAACAGAAAATGCTATTTGTGGTGAAATATCCACTGCCATTGAAACCTTAGCTAAGTTAAGATTAAAGGGGTTTAAATTAGCAATAGATGATTACGGTACTGGTTTTGCCAATGCACAACAGCTTTCGAGAGTACCCGCAACAGAATTAAAGCTTGATAGAGTTTTAGTGGATAATGTTGCAACTAGGCCACAACAACTAGCAATATTAAAAAGCACGGTTAACTTAGCTAAAGACTTAGGCTTGAACACAGTTGCTGAAGGTGTAGAAAACTTCGAAGATTTTCAGTTAATATTAAAATTGAATGTCGATTTAGTACAAGGTTATTATTTTGCCAAACCTATGGATTCTAGTACGTTAATTAGTTGGTTAAAAAATGATTTAGCAAAAATACGCCATAATTTACATGAAAAACAAACTCAAGAAAGCAACCATTAAACTAAAGTGACTTAAATATAGGGGGATTTAGCGATTGCCGCACTGACGCCATTTTCCTATAAAATCAAATAAATTCATTAATAAAAACAAGAGTTAATCAATTGACTATTGCTTTACTTTGCTGGTGAATCCAATCTAATTGTTTCTTTAATGTTTTAATATTAAAAGGTTTTATCATAAAAGCAGTGACCTGACCCGCAACTAAAGATAGAATTTTTTCTTTATCATCTTCACACGATACCATCAGTACCGGCAAGTTATTCAACTTCTTATCATGCCTAACTTTATGCAATAACTGTTGCCCATTTAAATTAGGCATATGTAAATCAGTAATCAATAAATCATACTCATTTAAATGCAGCATTTTCAGCGCCTCGATACCATTTTTAGCTTCATCGTTATGGTTATAACCTAAACTAGCTAACATATGTAACATTACTCTACGCATTGAAGGCATATCATCTACGACTAAAATTTTCATTAATTAAAATCCTTTTAAATCATTATCTAATTATCAGGGAATATTAAAATTATAGTGCAAGATGATTATTTAGTATGATCATTGAAGATATATTTTAAGATGAAGTGGCTCAAGTTGAAATTGATTTATATTTTGATAAAAATGTAAAAAAACCTAGAACGGGTCAAAAGTCAGCTTTAACCTCAAAAGTCATTAGCTGCTGTGTAACTGGATGCTTAAGTACCAATAACTCAGCATGTAAATGTAGGCGATTAGCAGTAGTACCATATAAGTCATCACCCACTATCGGCATATTCAAACCAGATACATGAGCGCAATGTACGCGCAATTGGTGAGTGCGACCTGTTTTAGGGTACAAGTGAACCCTGCTAGTATTCGCTTGTTGTTCTGCAGCAGGCGCTATGAACTGCCAATGCGTTTGCGCAGTTTTACCTGTGTCAAAACAAACCATTTGTCTTGGTCTATCATCAAAATCGACCACTAAGGGTAAATCTATATCGCCCTCTTTTTCAGTTCCGGCCTTAATTGAAGAAATATCCCCCTCAAGTAAGGCAACATATATTTTTTTAACGGTACGTTTAATAAATTGTTTCTGTAAATTTTTATTAACTTCCTTATTTAAAGCAATAACCATTAAACCCGAAGTAGACATATCTAAGCGATGCACAATTAACGGTCCTGTCGCCTGAGGAAAAAAGGCTTTCATACGTGTATAAACACTATCGTTAATAGTTTTTCCCGGCACAGATAACAGGCCACTAGGTTTGTTAACCACCGCAATATCATCATCTTGATAAACAAAATCGAGTGCATCTTCAGCAATATTACTTTCTATTAACGGGTCTTTATCTAGTAACATACCAAAAAGCATGTGCGTTAAAATAGGCTGGCATTTACCTATACAGGCAGTATAGAAATTTTTATGTTGTCTTATGGCTGATTTAGGTGATTTCCCCCACCAAAACTCAGCAAGAGCAAGTGGCTTAAAACCGTGTTTAAAAGCATATTGCAGTAATTTAGGTGCAGCACAATCACCTGAACCCGCTGGCGGAACACCATATCGTTGATGAAATGATGTATTTTGAAAAAGCTCAGTTAGATTTTTCTGCTCACCTTGAATATTTAAAAACTGGTATTGTTGAAAAAGATACTGCTGTAACGCGACAGAACGACTTTTACGTTCCTTTTTCATCTGTTCGATTTCATTGAGCTTATGATTAACTTGCTGCTGACTCTCTTCAATTTTTTGTTGCCACGCTAACTTTAAATACTTAAGTGAATTTTTATCACTAATACTTTCTTTTGCTAAACGATCTTGCAGTGCAATAACTTCAGTGGCATTAAGAGAATGTTGAGCTTGTGCACGTTGTAACTTTCTCGCTTTACGCTCTTCGCTTAACTGGCTTTGCCGCTGACTTATCTCCTGCGCTGAACTTGACAGTAGTTCAGCCAATTCTTCCTGCTCTTGCAGCAATGTTGGGTTACTTTCTAAACTCTTCAATAGAGCATTCAGCGCATTTATTGATGTTTGCTCTTGTTGAAAATAACTTCCTTGCGCTTCACTATCAAAAACAAAAGGAACAAAATTAGTGAGTGCTTCATCTGCTTTACTCTCTTTGTTTTCACGCTTACTTTTAACGGTCAACTTACCTGAGAAAGCCGTAAGGTAACCCACTTCCCCTTGTTTATTTTCCACTAACAATACACCAAGCATCTTACCGTTTTCAGCAAAATCATAATGTACACTATCCGCCATTAATTTTTTCTGTAACTCTTCAGAGGCAACTAAACATAGAGGGTGTGGCTGGTAGTAAAAAGGAAAAGTAAAACGTTCAGGTAAAGGTAAACCAGTAAGTGATTGTTGAAATGAAATAAAGCAGGGATCTGACATAAGAGCTAACGATAAAAAAGTATTAGTCTATTTTAAAGCAAGATAAGTAAAGTATAAAGGCCGATAACCCGATGAAAGTGGTGAGCAAGCTATTAAGTATTGCTCTGCGTATAAAACACCACCTATTTTATATAAAACAGGTGGTTTTAGTGACCAATCAATTTACTTTATAAACATAAAGAGGGATATATTAAATTGGCTGCGCTCATAGTATTTATCTCACCACAATGATTACCTTGGCAAGCTTGAACTGCAAGCTCTCCATCGTTAAATTTCACCATTATTTTTTGAGGCAATTGCACCGTTTCTAATATTTCTGAATCATCAGTAATTGGCGTTTTATAAAGATTGTAACTAATATTTTCTCTGGCATGCCCTAAAGCTCCCCATGAATACTTTACTAAGTTACAGCTATTCATGTAATTATCCATTTCTTTTAGCCATGCAGTTTGCGCTTCATTATTATAACCTTCATAACGATGTGTTACTGAGTGCTTTGTATTTGTTGTCACGTCTTCAAGTGCACTCATCAGTTTCCCCATATCAACAGCCCCTGCGCCACAGCCTAATTGACCACATAAAGAGCTATCTGAATAAGCAATGCCATTGGCTTTCATCATTTCTTCAAGGTCGGCTGGTGTTAACTCAGGATATTTCAACAATAAATTGCCTCCACCTGCTGCTGCGTTAGGTGACGCCATTGAAGTACCACTCCCGATAAAGTAAAGGCTAGGACGTTTAACAAATTCTTCACTTGCCAACATATGCACAGAGTCGCCCATCGCCATAATATCGATATGCTCACCGTAATTTGAAAATCGAGCTTTGTCACCATTATCCGTAGTTGCGCCAACAGCGATAACATTATTGCAGGCTGCAGGAGTAAAAGTGCTCGCTAGTGTATTGCTGTTTCCTGCGGCAACAAAAACAACGACCCCCTTCTCTCTTGCTTTATCGTAAACGTCTTGTTCAAACTGGCCACAACCATTAGAGTTGTGTCCCCCTAAGGATAAATTGATAAGATCCACAGGCAGATCAATATCAGGTACGCCAGGAACACTTTCTCCTATCATCCAAGAGACAGCATCAAGAATATCTGATGTTTTACCATTGCCAAAACAATCCAGTACACGGCTGTAGATTAAATCAACTTGCTCAGAATCCATTGTTCCAGCAACACCTAAATTGTTATTGGATTTGGCTGCAATTAATCCTGCAACAGACAGACCGTGACCATCATGACAAAAACTTCCATCAGCCAATTGTGCAACATCATCGGGATTATCATCTCTCACTTCATCAGCTAAAAAACGATCATCATCCGTCGTTGTAACAAAATCATATCCCCCAACACGTTCATTTATATCTTCATGTAGTGCTGCGCCACTGTCAGCTATGCCAATTCGAATTTTTCGACCTAAGTTATTAACCACTTGCTCACGCATTGATAGATAATTTTGGCCGCCTCGATTTGAAAATCCATAGGCAAGGAAATGCCTTTGTTCTACAAACTTAGGATCATTAAATGTTTGCTTAGAGACAAGGTTATCTAACATCACCTGCTCAAATTTATTTGAATTTAACATCGACTGAATTAATTTTTGAGTTTCTAAAGCGTCTTCAGTTTCAACATGAATTAAATCGGCATTCATTGCCATTGAACGAAGGTGAGAAAATTCTACATTAAACTCAGTACTCAGCTCAGACAGTTGTTGAATACCGTATGCTCGGTTTATATTTGAGCCAATGTTATACGTTTTTTTAAACCTGGCCGTATTAAAGTTTTCCGTCAATTTTTTCTTATTTAATACTTGTGACGTTTCGGGTGTTGAAAGCAATGATTGATGAACTTTTTGCTCTTTAAATTTAACAATTAAAGAAAAGGAAGTTTGTTTTTTATATTTATGATACTTATTAACGTTATTGATAAGTTGTTCTTCATTGCTCGCATAAGTTGAAAAAAACGATAAAGCAAACATGGCACAAACGATTGAAAATGCAGTAAATTTATTCATGTAAATTCCTATTTTGTCATTAATCAAATTAATGTGCGTAAACTATTCTTGCTTGAGCAAATGATTTTTCAATAATGGCGTTCATAAATGTATATTCATCTTTAAAAACCCAAACACCATCAACATATTCACCGTACGTTTCGTTACCCGCAAAGCGGCTGTATTTTTTATTTTCGGTGTCATATTCATTTAAAGAGGGCTCAAAAGTTATCTGTGGTAATACGCCATTGGATAACGCGACAAAATCATTAATTAATTGGTTATTGCTATAATTTTTTATCGCTTTATCCATTTGTTCATTAACTCCGTTGATATAAGAATCTATAATAGCTGGATCATCCCACGTTCCGAATACGATGAGTGATTCGAGCGTTGCTGGCCAAACTTTTGCATAATTGAAGCTGCCTTGGGCATCCAGTTTCATTGAATTTACCAAGTTAAACTTCTTTTCTTTTGTTATTATATTTGAGTTTTCTAAAAATTCTCCATAAAACTCTGCAACATAAACATATTCTTTTAAACCCGCTATTTTGTTATAAAAAATTTGAATTATATCTAGCGTTTCTGTCTGTAAGTCATCTAAAACTACACTTGAAGTGACTTGAAAAGGAAAACTACCGCCTAAATCCCCGTCTTCATATTGATACATAATTCCGTATGTTTCCTCAAATGGTGCTTTATTCGTGATAGTAAAGGTTTGCGCTTCGCTATTTAGTGATATGTCGAAGTGTTCTTCATCCCCATGCCATAGGCTTTGTCCTGTAATGACGACATTTTCTGGTCTGTCATCGACAATGTGATATGAAAAAGTTTTTGTTGTTCCTACTGGTATCGGAAGAAAACCACCGAGTGTACCGTCAATTTTAAGTAGTGGCGCTCCATTGGGTCGCTTTATTAGTGTCAGGGTAAAGCTTTTAACCACGGTATTGTATTCATCGGATACCGTCAGCTCGAGTTCAAAAGATATCACCCGACGATAAGGCTCACGCTTAGCATCGATAACTAACCTATCGCCTTCTATTTGGTAATCATTAATCAAATCTATCACTGCATCAGGGGAATCAATCCCTTCAAACTTGGTGATTGACACAGTATGTTCAGCATCATCTGGATCACTAATTTCTATAAATAATTCATTAATCTCATTACCATAAATAACAGCCAAGCCATTCTCATCTGCGCCCTTCAATGTAAGCTCGGGGGGAAGGCTTCCTTCAACAACCGTCACCATCCGAGTAACCGTACTGACAGAGCCGTAGTTATCAGTAATTGAATAAGTAAAACTCGCTTGACCTAACTCCCTTCCCGTTAATTCAATTTGTTCGCCAACTAAAGCTGCAAGTAAAACATCTGCATCGCTACTGGTTATCTCATGTGAAACAAACGACGTTTTTTCATTAAAGCTAACACTATAATCAACCATTCTAGTGTTGTTTGAGCCAACCTCTGCAACGTTCTCTATGGTAACAATAGGCGGTGGTGCCAATAGTACATTTACATCAACCAAAAATTCAGAGGTATTATTGTTTGAATCTACAACGCTATAAACAAAACTAGCTTGACCTGCGACTAGCCCGGTAAGCTTTATTTGCTGAGCTTCTAACGCTACGGTTAACACTGTCTCATCTGTTGAAGTCACACTTTCACTTTGAAATGTTGCGCTTTCATCATAACTAACACTGTAGATAACATTAATGGACTGATTGATTGCCACTTGGGCAATGTTATCCATAGTGATAACAGGCGCAGGAATTAATCCTGAAATATCTACAATCTTAATTGTGGCTGTAGTTGTTGAACTCTTTGAACCATCACTTACCACAACACTTAAAGTAAGCGTTTGATCACCCGCAACATCATTGGCAGTCAATGAAACAATGCCGGCACTATAGGAAGCTGATAATGCATTAATATTTGACGAGCTAACCGTAACAGTTAAATTATCGCTTGTTGTTTCCGCATCACTGACAGTGACGTTAAACGTGCCTGAAGTTAGTTCATCCAACGTTAACGTACTAGCTGAAAGGCTTACTTTAGGAGAAGTATTGACTGGTGTAGTGGATTTGTTTGCTGAACTCCCTCCTCCTGAGTCGCCTCCTCCACCGCCACAGGCAGTTAACAAAAGAGAGAGCAGTGATACCTTAAGGCAATTTTTTATTATCATAATAGTTACTTCTTATGCTTGAATTCAAATACTGGAAAATTACTATGCTAAACATTAGTAAAAAGCGTGACTAAAAATAAGCTACGTAGAACAAAAAAAATCCCGTAAAATTAATTTAGTAATCTAAGTCTTATCCTTCTTTATTGCTTGCCACCTTTCAAACGTATTGCGTCTTCTTCAATAATGGCTTTATCACAGGGAATAAGAAGCTTACGCATAACCCCTTTATAACGTTCTCTTCCTATTCTAAGCACCAACTTATCATCATAATAAATTTCACGTTCAAAACTAGGTAATACCTCTTCTCTGATATGCTCAGAATAAGCGATTTCATATTGTTGATAACTTAAAAAAGATCCCTGTTTATAAGAAATAATTTTATGCATTAACGAATTAAATAAAATTTTAAAATAATCATCATTTAATTGTTGATCAGGTGTATATAATCCAACAAAGGGTTTAGAACCATCAAAGCAGTATTTTTTAGAACGTATTAATACTTCTTTTTCAAATTCAGTAAATTCAGAGATAATAACCTCCTTATATTAACGAATTACCTTAAAACGTCAGAAACGGCTAATGCTTAAATGGCTACACTTGCTAAAACTTTGTTTTAAGGTTTAATTTAACTCTTTTCGTTTTATTATTTTTCGGTACTTATGAAAGGATAAGTACCGACGTTATTACTGCGTTATCGCTTTTAACTAATGGCTACTCTGCATACCATCCATTCTCGCCTTCTATAAGTATTAAGGTTTCATTAAATTTTTCACTATTTTTAGATTTTCCGCCCAATAATGAACCAAAAGTCCCTAAATCAACCGTTACTACACCTGAAACATCACACCTAAAAGTCGGCAACTCGTTGTTCGAAAGCTCTTCACAATTACTAACATCAATATTTGAAAACTCACCTTCGAACAAACCATTACCCACTTCAGTACCTTCGGAAAATATCGCTTCAACATCAGCATTTGATGGTGCTGAATTCCCTGAAAACATCATAGGAATAATAATAACGACCACAATGACAGCACTCACAACAGCTAATTTTTTATTGGTAGTTAATGTTTTCATTTCGTTCATTTTTTCACTGCCCGAAGTACTATTAATTTTTTCAATAGAGGCTTGACCTTTTTTAACCGCCGACTGAAAGCTTGCACCAACAGAGCTAGTAACCTTTTGCACATCAACATTGCTTTCAGATTTTGTCTTTATAGTTTCGACAATGCTTGGCCATAATTTCTTATTAGTTTGGTATAAAGGCAATAGCGATAAAATAATTAAGGTAATAAAACTAAGCAACCAAACAACCAAACCATAACGTGTAGCCTTTGCTACCATCTGCAGTGAGTCGGCATTGATGGCAGACCTATTACCGCCGGTAAACCCTGAAAACATTTCTAACATTTCATTTAGCTGATAAAAAACAACTAAAACCAAAACTATTGAAGCGATTTTACTTATCATGCGCTTAACACCTAACGCATAGAGTACTGCTACCATTAGAATCATCATTTTAAACAATGAAACATCAGTCATTTCGTACAGTGATTGTGAACTACCAAATAATTTGATTGCCGGTAAATAACCCGAAGCAAAAAAAGCCAGCAACACAATCACAGTGAATTTATTACATAAGGTTAATGCAGACAGCACCTTGTGCCATGGTTTGCCTATAAACTGTAAAATAGAGACAAGCGTATTATCAATAATTGATTTCGCTTGGCTCATTGGCTCAACGACAGTTTCACTTTGTGTAACCGCACTGCTATTTACATTAATTTCTTCTTCTTTTATTTTTATCTGTTCTGTCATGGTAACTTCCTTGAATTGAGTTATTGAAATAAAGTTACCTCGAACGCTCAAAAAGCAAAAGCTACGCAGTTAAGGTTAAAAGCCGTAACTTTATTTGATAACTTTTTTTGTTAGTCTTTTAAATATAATCATTGAGTGAATAAGCAGGATAATTCGCCAAACTTCATGAATAAATGGATGCGTGAATGAGTACATGAGTAAGTTAATGCATGACTGGATTGCTATGATTGGCATAACTAATACCAGATAAATTTTACCTAACTGTTACCTAGCCGTTACCTAGTGATTATCTGGCGATTAACAATTTAATATCGAGCTATTATAGAGCCAACTTCTCAGGAAGTTTTATACTCACGCCATAAGTTTTAGCATCACGCAGTAGACGTTGTAACCAGTAGTTTTCAGGTGCAGGGTTTAGCTTAAAGTTGTAATCATACATTTCTTGCAGAGTGCGTTGGGCATTAGCTAAATCGCCACTTTTTCCATAGGCTTCAGCTAAATCAAAACCAAATTGTTGATAATAATATTCAGGATAAAAATACGCATATCCGCTTAACACTAATTTCTTATGGCGCTCGGCAAGTGTTATCGCTTTGTCATACTGCGCCTGCTTAACATAAGACGCTATCAACAGTTCCGCATTATCTAATAAGGCATCACTCTTCGGTTCAAGTTGCTCTACAACTTGTAAATACTGTTCCTTGAGCAACAGGCTAAAAAAAGCCTGATATTCATCAAAAGCGGTGAAATATGTCACTGATTCAGTGGTTCCCTCTTTAGCGAGCAAACGTTTAAATTCATTTAAATAATATTGTGTTTTATCTAACCTCTCGGTATTGGCATAATGATAAATTATGTAAGTTAATAAATTAGCATAATTATTTATATACTCAACTTGATCAGTATCATTCTGATAAAAGTAGTTTTTTGCTATACGGTAAGACTCTAATAACAAAGAGTCAGCGCGACGAATATCTCCTTTCAACTGATATACATAACTTAAGAACTCAAGTCTAAACCCATATTCAAAATGATTTTCTCCGTGAGTCAGCTTTAATAGTTTCATTAGTTTTTTAAGATTTAATTCCGATGAACTTAAGTTCCCCTCTCCTTGCTGAATTTCTGCCAAAATATAATAAACTTCGACAATATAAGGATGTTCTTCACCATAAAAACTTAAAATATCCGGTAAAGCATTGATTAAAAGATTACTGCCCAGTTTTTCATCAGACAACTTACTGTGTTTAAGGGCAAGTGAATAATACCTAACAACCTTAATAAATTTCTTGTCGTTAACAGAAACAAGCGGTATTAACTCTTTTGATAACCGAACAATCTTGAGCAGACTTTGTTGGTGAAAATCTTCAGATAAAATCCCATCCCGTTCAAAAACAGTCTCAATTTGTTCTCTTAGCCATTGGATTTTTTTATATTTAAAAGTGATCAACTCTTTCTTTGATAATTGAAGAGTATTGTCAGTAAGTCCTTCATCAATTTTATCAACAATATCGCCAACTCTATTTATGCCATTAACGCCGTATAATGTGATCAACGTGCGTGATGAAGCCAATTCTGCCAATAATATTAGTTTTTTAGTCTCTCCATTTTTACCCTGTAAATTGATACTTACTTTTAATCTATCAACAAACGTAATAGCATTTTGGTTTTGGTCGGCAAGATCATAACTTTCAATTAACAACAGCGATAACGTCAGTTGATTTTCTATATCTTGCGTGAGGTATTGAGGGTTATCGAGTATGGCTTCAAAGACTTTTACCGCTTCTTCATACTGCCCTTGGCCGTAGTAACTTTCGCCAATAACTGTTAGCAGCTGTAGTTTTGATGATGCCGATAAGGTGGTTGAGGCAATGATGCTTTCATAACCTTGTTTGAGCATGTCTTTGGCGGTGAGCTCTTTCGATTGGCTTTTTGTTGGATCAGCTTGTTTAAAGATACTGGCGAGTTGATTGGCAACTTCTTTAGCGTTGGTTTTCTCTTGCTCTGCTAGGCCTTGTGCTTTAATTGCCGCATTACGCTCTTGTAATATTTGTTCGTTTTTCACGGTAATGGCAATACCTGCAGTTAATGCCAATACATAGACACCGGCAAGCAGTGGCTTTCGAATAAACCACTTTTTAAAACGTTGCCAAGGTGAGTTATTTACGTCAGTGGCAAAATGCTTTAAGGTTTTGTGAATGTCAGATTTAAAAGCGGCAACAGTGTCATAGCGTTGGTATGCATCTGCCGACATCGCTTTTTTTATTACCTTAGTAATATCACTTAACATAGTCCATTGCTGTGATTTTGTTATGCCCACTCGTTGTGGATTAACCACGAGCGTTTTAGCATTGCCCGCTTGAATATCATCAACTAATTCATTGATTGCTTTGTTTTTATTATCTCTGCTTAATAGATCAAACGGTGTTTGTTCACTGAGTAACACATAAAGCAGTACTGCCAAAGAATACTGGTCTGTCGCTAGAGTCAGCGTTTTCCCTGTTAATTGCTCAGGTGAGGCATAGGCTAAACTTAAGGCGCGAAGATAACGTTTCACGCTTTCGTTTTCAGATTCTTGCTCAGTAGACTGTAAGGTTTTGGCTATATCAAAGTCGAGTATTTTTACCACTCCATCTTTATTGACCAAGACATTACCCGGCTTAATATCACTGTGAGCAATGTTGATTAAATGGGTTTTAGTAATCGCGTCACAGACATCTAAAAACAGCATGATCCGCTCATTAAAATTGAGCCGATGCTCACGGCAATACTCATCAATAGGATGACCTGCAACATACTCCATCACCACATAATGCAAACCTACTTCGGTAGTACCTGCATCATATACATGGGTAATATTGGGGTGATTTAATCTCGCCAGTATTTGCGCTTGGTTATGCACTAGTTGCGATCCAACTACATGCACAATGGACGGAAACAAAAACTTAATGGCAACTTGTTGCTGCATCATGCCGTCGTTACGCTCGGCAAGAAACACAATGCCCATGCCGCCTTCACCAATGATTTCAGTTAAGGTATAAACGCCTAAATTTGTGCCCAGTAAACCTTTAAGTTGTTCATCGCCGGTAATATCTTGCGCTTGACTGGCAATTAACTCATGCCACTGTGTTTTTTCATTGGCATTAAAGTGATTATCGACCAGGGCTTTTAATTCATCAGCCTGTGTATCATCGCTGACATGTTTATTAAAATAAGCATCATGCTGGTTTTGGGGTAAATCGATAAGAACAGAGAAGTGGTCGAACAATGCAGTTTCGGTCATTTAACAGCCAATAAAAAATATTACATCTAGTTAACATAATACTTATAATATCAGTAACTTGTGGTTAGTTATTAATATAAGACTTTCGTGAAATTATCAAGAAAAAATTGTTACATTTTGCAACATTTATTATCTGCGTACTTTTATTGCTGCTAGTTTTATCAAATAAATATTACTGATAAGCTGTTATCAGGGCATTGAAGCTAAGTTATTAACTGCTGATATGTTAGAGAAGATAACGCAACTTTATTACCTGAAGATATCTCTATTGCTTGCGCTTTTAAAATAACACCTTTTATTTTCAGCATAATAATGGCGATTTTTTCTTTGGCTAGTTTTCTAAAGTGTATTTCTATCGACACATTGTCGTTTATTTCTGCCGTTTTCAAACGATTTAAAAAACCAAAACCTGTGTGGAGTTTGAAGCATTTTTTGGCAGCATGTAGCTCAAGGCTTTTCGTTACTGAGTTCCAATAACAGCATAACTGCTGGCCTTGATAATTTGTCGATAATACTAGACTTTTCATTAGACTAACCTTAACTTTAGCCAAGACTTAGCAAAGGCTAAATCCTTTTCAGCACTTGAAAGGCTAATAGAGAGAATATCTGAAATTTCTTTAGTGAGTAGACCGCCAAAGTATTTAAGTTGCATACTTTGTGCTTGCCTTGGATGCTCGACTTCCATTTGCTGTAATGCATTACCTAAATCAAGCATTTTTTGATCTTGCTCTGAGAATTCAAAGGCAATTTCTTCCTCTTTATCATCATCAAACGCAGTAAGTTCTACTTGCCTTTTTTGCGCTGAATTCTTTCTCGCTTGATCCACTAAAATATTATGAATAGTACGTGCAACCATCAGGAAAAATTCTTTTCTATTGCTGAAGTATTCACCATTACCACTTTCGAGTTTAATATAAACTTCATGAACAATAGCGGTTGTTGAGTTGATATGTTCTTCAATACTGTTTTCACCAAACTTGTGAGAAACCTTTGTCCTCTGCGTTGACGCTAATTTTCTTAGGTGATCATAAATAAGCACATATAAATTATCTTGTGAATTGGTACTGCCCTCATTCCAATCCATAATTGCTTTAGTGATATCTTGTTGCATATTCTGTCCTAATAACGTTGGTGATAATCGCGAATAATTAACCAGATTACTAGCCATATTGGTCACTATATTAGTGCTTTATCAATGTTATTAAAATACTAACAAACTTAATAAGAGTACAACTACGTTTTATACATTAAAAACCGTAAAAATAATCCTGTTTATTTTTACATCTCTCTGTACCAATAATTTTATGATTAGGGGAAGGTTATTAAAAGCTATTTTGTTAAAGCAGCTAACTCTAAGGTGACTTGCGAAACACCTTGTCTAGCAATTTTATTACTTAACTCAGCTTGTTTAGTACTTAATAATGAAATTCCCTCAACAACCATATCAAATGCTTTCCACTCGCCTGTTTTTTTATTTTTTCTCATCTTAAAAACAATATCAATTGTTGGACCATTTAACGCGATAATTTGTGTTTTAACGTCAACGATTTTTTTGCCTTTAGTCGGTTTATCTGATTCAAAAATGACTTGTTGATTTTTGTATTGTTTTAACGCTGTGGCATATGTCCTAACTAGGTATTGACGCATTGCTATAACAAAATCAGCTCGCTGTTCTTTTGTCGTGCCTTTTAAATGTTTACCTAAAATTCTATACGCAGCATAACGATAATCAATTGATGGCATTAATTCATCTTCAACAATGTCATGCATTAAATAAGGAAACTTCTTTATTGCTTGTTCGTTTGACGCAATACGAGAAAATAATTGAGTGCCAGTGTTTTTTAATACAATATAAGGTGAAGCATGCTTTTCTATTGTTGCGGCATTAACCTCAACTGCTGATAATGACACTGTTAATAACAACAAAGCTATGATGCTTTTAATCAAAAATATACGCATGTTTATCTACTCCTTTAATTAAACTCCACCTTTTCAAAAGGTGTAAAATTATTTTCAAAAAAAACAAAACCGACCGTTCGGTTTATTTGTGTAGCAAGCATAACACCGACCGATCGGTATGTGAATGTATTTTTAAATAATAAAAAGGTTTAGCTGAGACTAAATTGTAATAAGTCGTAAGGTAAATTATAGCTAAGACTATAAATATTGGCTAAAAAAAAGTGTTATTTTTTAAGAGAACGTATATAACTACATAACTCAGAAATGACTTGCTGAAAGAGCTCTTTATTACGTGAGCTTTTACACAAGCTAGTTGAGCCGTGAAAGGTGGCAACAATAAAATAAGCGACTTGACTGTGTTTCAGTTCAGGGCGTAACCCCTTGCTAACCCTATTAAGCGCATCAACGATCAGTTGGTTTAGCTTTTCTTGCATAGATAACACACGTAAACGAAAACCTTCATCAACATTAGCCATTTCTTCACAAAGGTTATTCAGCGGACAGCCACAAACAACTTCACTACACGACATTTCATTAGTCATTTCAGTAAAAAAGGCACAGAGACCCTCGATAGGATCATCAGCGACTAGTGCAGGCTGCCAAGTACCAAGAAACATAGGTATGTAGATTTCTTCAAATACGGCATATCCCAGCTCAAGTTTGTTAGTAAAGTGATAATACAACGCACCTTTAGAGATATTACAACGGCTGAGAATAACCGACAAACTTGTCGCTTTAAAGCCGTGTTGGTGTATTTCATCAGCAGCTACTGTTAGAATTTTTTGGCGGGTCTGTTCTGCATCACCCATAATGACTACTCAACTATTATTTTACTTAGTAAATAATAACCGACCGAGTGGTATGTTGCAAGCTTTGCTTGATTTTACTCATATTAGGGTGTGTGGTCATTCCTATAAAAAAACTGTTTTGTAATTTTACAAACTGACTTATCTACAAGTCGATTGACCTAATTAAAAAATAAGCGGGCCAAATTTCACGTACCTGACTTTCCCAATAATGATCAATTCTTCCATCCGGTGATTGCAACAGCCAGAATCGCGCCCACTTTTGAACATTTTTCCCTGACTTACTAAGTTTTAATGGCGTAAAACGACGTTCATAATTATTACCTTTATATTCAATAACTGTGCGACTTTTTACTCGCTTGTGTAAGAATTCTAATGCGGCACTGATCAATTCAACCTCTGACAACGCTAGAAGTCCCTGCTTTTTTAAACAAGTTAAGATCTCCGCCCTCTTTATGCAGGCCTGCATATACGTGTCTAAGTGAGGGGTATAAACCATGCCGGTTAATCCGCGAATCGAAGCGAGCTCTCTGTCTGCGACTTCCTTTAAAGGAAGAATTTCTTCATTGATATCCGTTAGCTCACTGAGCAGATGAAGCTTTTTATTCAACTTAGACAAACGTAATTTCCTCATCACTTAATATTTAGCTAATACGCCGCTATAACCTAGCTAGCTCTGATTTATCATTAGCTTGTTTTAATGTAGTTTATCATTTTCAGACCTTAATATTTCATATATACCCGTTACCATTCAAAGTGCAGGATTTCAGTGGGAATTAAAATGACTTTAGGCAAGGAGAATAATTTAAGCATAGTCATTCTTTGGTTTGATTATTTAACGCAGTATAAAGTCATTTTAAGCCCATCAAAGAAGCGCTTGAGCAACATCACTGCATCTTGATTGGTAACGGGTATAACCTTTGCATTATAACTTTATTTTTTTAAAATACAGCTGAAATTTCCCAACCAAAAATGAAAGCTAATGCCTAATATTTCTGCTTAAGGCATTATCTATTATTGATAATAAATATATTTTGAGTAGGTGATTTACCACGACAAACGATTAATAATAAAAATTGGTAAAAGGCTGCTAAGCTTTATAAAGACAGTACGAAAATAGGACAAAGAGAGAAGTAGTATTTTATATCCTATCTCTCCTATATTTCCTTGTAACTAGTGTTTTTCCTAATTAAAACCTTTAGCAACTTCATCCTCAGGATCTATCAATTTATGTTTAAAAAGTTAGTTAAGCGCTTATTTCCAGCCATAAAAAAAAATAATCAAACTAATTATTTATATTTTGAAGAGATCAAGAAATCAGTCGATGAGATGCAAGAAACTGCAATCACTGAATTACAAACGTCATTATCATCAAAGCCAGTTAGTGCCATTTCAGCTGAAGAAAAATATCAAAAAGAGTTTTATGACTTCTTATTTGGACAGTCTCCCCCGATAAAACAACACGATGAACTCTCTCTATATATTTCGGAACAAGTTGAGAAATTATTAAAAAATCCAAAAAATATTTTGGAAAGTTTACCTATGTTACCCGCATCAATAGTTAAGGTGATAGAACAGTTAAATGATAAAGAGTTTGATACAGAAGTATTGATAGCCCTCATTCAACAAGAGCCGGTTATCGCAGCAAAAGTTATCGAGTTAGCAAACTCTTCATTTTATAATCACTGTAATAAAGAGATAACAGATCTGAAGTCTGCCTTTATGCTACTTGGCGTAAATGGGCTAATGGAAGGTGTGATCAACGGTTTTGTTAATAAACTAGCACCACAATCAGCAATATACTTTCAACAATATGGTAATAAAATATGGCAACACAGTCTGTCTACAGGAGTCATAACAAAAGAATTAATTATTAAGTCCCCTTACAAACAGGAGTGCGCACAGGGGTATTTAATTGGCTTGATTTGTAATTTGGGAGACATGATTATTTACCAGCTATTGATGGAAGCCTTTTCTTGTGTACACCCTGACTGTCAGCCAAATTCTTTTGCCTTTAAAGAATTGATGTTTAAAAACTCAAAAAAGATAACCTACTATATTGCCAAACACTGGCACTTCCCAACTTCAATTCTGGATGCTCTGGTATTACAGACAAAATTAACAAAGTCCTCAATGTTACCGTCTCTTTTTGAAAAACGACCCATTGCATGTTATGTATATGAAGCCAATATAATTAGCGAACTAGAAATAAGACTTTCACATAGTGACATTTCTGAAGACTTATTGAATGAAGCGAAAGACTTTTTAGTATTCAGCAATGAAGCAAAGCAATACATAGAAGAATTACTAAGTAGCTAAATACACTATTAAGCAAGTATTACAGCTTGTTTAGGTATGAATATTTGGCATAGACAATAACCCTAAGCAATGCTGTGCTGTGCTGTGCAATAATTAAATCAGCCACCTAACCTTTTTTATTTTTCTAACTTATGGTTATTCAAAAAACGAGGCTAACGCCTTAATACTACCTACCTAAGTTTTCAATACTTTACAGATCAGTAAAATTTATCCTGCCTTCGCCAGTTTTTTATTGCCAACTTTTATGTTTAGATAATGTTATACCAATGATCGTACTGGTATTAATTTAATTTTTAATAAAATAGTAGAATCAATTATGACTTTAGAATTATGGTTATCGTTAGTTGTTATCTGTGTATTAGGCGCTTTATCACCAGGCCCTTCATTGGCATTAGTGGTGAGAAATACGATGTTAGGTGGCCATAAGGCAGGTTTAGCCACAGCTATTAGTCATGGCTTTGGTGTTGGCTTGTATGCTGCTATTGCCGTAACAGGCATTGGCCTTGTCATTGTAAAGTCACCGCTTATTTTTCAAATCATTCAGTACACAGGTGCTGCATTTTTACTTTACTTAGCATTTAACGCGATGAAAAGTAAGGGTAATAACATTGACCTTGATGTTGCAGAAGGTCAAAACGATAAACATATCAAAGGTTGGCGCGATGGCTTTTTATTAGCCTTTTTAAACCCTAAATTAGCCATATTCTTTTTAGCCTTATTCAGCCAATTTGTCGATGTTGATGCTAGTTTAAGCCATAAGTTAATCATGGTTTTTACAGTCGGCGGGCTTGATACAATATGGTATTGCCTTGTAGTACTCGGTTTATCAAGAGGTCCTGTATTGGCAAAGTTGAAAGCTAACAGTCATGTTATCGATAAAGTGACTGGCGTCGTTTTATTATTACTGGCGATTCGTGTAGTTATTAATTAGGTCAGAGGCTCAGATTGTTCATTACCTTAGAATTAACGATAGCCATTTAAAATAATTACTCAATAGAGGTTATATATTAGTGGTTTTCAGAAATCCTATTAATGCTATCTTCACTCTAGGTAAAATAAACTTTAATGGTGAAAACACAACTGAAATTAATTTCATTTTTTGATTTTTGATTTTTGATTTTTGATTTTTGATTTTTGATTTTTAAAGTTGTCCGAAATTGTACTTATGAACCTAACTTTTTCTCTCCATCTTCAGCTAAACATACCCATAAGTGTTGATACTACCAGTTATTTTCTATTTAAAAACAGGCAAAAAAAAGGGAAGTTGCTGCTTCCCTTTTGTTCTAAGTTTTGAATTAAAGTTACTTACTTCTCAATTTTACTCATATCACCCGCTTTAATAATGGCAAAAGCTTCAACAGATAAATACTTACGCATTACTTTGTTGATGTCGTCAGCAGATAGTTTTTCAATTTGCTGCTCATACTTCTTACCAAACTGCATGGTTCGGTCTAAACGTAAATTAGCGTTTAACGAGCCCGCTAATTCTCTATCTTGAGAGCGACTTACTTTACGCCCTTGTAATAAACCAGACTTAGCAGCGGTTACTTCTTCATCAGTAAAGCCGTCTTTTAATAAACGAGCTACTTCTTCTTTAAAGCCCACTTCAACTTTAGCTAAGTTTTGTGGCGCACAGATAGCATATGCACCTAATGAAGCGCGTTCGTCAAAATCGCTGATGTTGATAAATGAACCCGCACCATAGCTTAAACCATCTTTTTGACGTAGGCGCATCGCTAAACGGCTATTTAAGAAACCACCACCTAACATATAGTTACCAATAGTCAAAGCTGGTGCATCAGCATGTTCTTGTCCAACAGGAATACTCATTGAAGCGACAAAAGTCGCGTTTTCTTTATCAGGTGTATTAAAGTCCATCGCTTCGTTAGAAAGCTTCTGGTATGGGGAAGCAACACGCTCAAAAGCAGTTGAACTATGCCAATTCGCCGTTATTTCACCTAACACTTTAGTAGATTCTATCTTATCAAAATCACCGATAACAGTAATTTGCATGCTATTTGAACCATAGAAGTCTTTATGGAAACGTTTAATATCAGCTAAGGTTATTGTATCTAATGCAGCTAAGTCTTCCTCAAAAGTTCCTGTGTAGTTAGGGTGTCCTTTTGGAAATGGGCTTTGATGGCGGCTATAAGCGCGGAATGCGATCGCTTGTGGATCTTGTAATTGCTTCTCCATACCTACTTTAGTTTCGCTTTTATATAACTCAAACTCTTTTTCATCAAAAGAAGGTTTTTGCAATACTTCAGCAACTAATTTTAAGGTATCGCTTAAGTTTTTACGGGTTGTATTAACCGTCACATAAGCTCCTGAGTTATTACCTCCAATGCTGACTTGTGCTTCTAACTTATCAAATGCTTCTTTTAACTGTTCACGGGAGTAATTTTCAGTACCACGCATTAACATAGCACCTGTTGCATCACCCGCCATGCTTAAACCTTGCAGAGATAATAAATCCCCCATTTGCACAGACATGCGAACAACAACAGACTCACCACGTGTTTTCTTCGACAATAATGCGACTTTCACACCCGTATCCAATGCGATGATACCAGTACGAGCGTCTATATTGTCATGAGAGGGATCAAATGCTTCACCTTGAGCGACTTGCTCACGACCTTTATAGTCCTTAACCATTGCCTTAACGCTTTCCACTTGTGGAATTTCAGCACGCTCTGGTTTTTCCGCTGGAATAAATTTACCTAGGGTTCTATTATTACGCGTAATATAACTCTTAGCTACACGATTGACGTCTTCAGCTGTTACTTTCTCAACACGATCACGGTTTAAGAAAACTAAACGCCAGTCGCCCATACCTAGCCATTCACTTAATTCCATCGCGATACGTTCTGATGAATTAAACGCCAGCTTAGTATTTTTTAACAAAGTACGTTTTGCTTTTTCTACTTCTTCTGCCGTCACCGGTTTAGCGGCAATATTCTCTAACGTATTAATTAACGCTTCTTCTGTTTTGACTAAATCACCGGTTTTATCCACTTCTGCCATAAAAATAGCTACACCAGGCTCTGCCCATTGGAAATTAAAACCAAAGGCGTTACTTGCGAGTTTATTTTCAACTAGTGCTTTATGTAAACGACCGACTCCATCTGCTGACAGTATTTCGTTTAACACATCAATAGCAGCAAAGTCAGGATGAGACCCCGCAGGAATGTGATAAATAGAACCGATCATCTGTGCATCACCAACACGTCGAATAGTTACTTCACGCTCACCATCTTGCGCTGGCTCAGCCGTATATAATGGGCTAATAATACGTTCTGGTTTATCTATTTGACCAAAAGTCGCATTAATTTTTTTCAACATATCATCAGATTCAAACTTACCTGCTACCGTTAATGTGGCATTATCTGGCTGATAATATTTACGGTAAAACGCTTGTAAGCGATCAATTGGCACATTCTCTAGATCGGCACGAGATCCAATAGTTGATTTGCCATAGTTATGCCACTCATAAGAAGCAGCAAGCATACGTTGTAATGTAATTCGGAATGGGTTATTTTCACCGCGTTCAAATTCATTACGTACAACCGTCATTTCGCTATCAAGATCTTTTTTAGCAATGAAAGAATTGACCATACGATCAGATTCCATGCTCAATGCCCAATCGATATTTTCTTCTGTGGCAGCAAACGTTTCAAAGTAGTTAGTTCGGTCTGTCCATGTTGTACCATTTGGACGAGCGCCATGTGAACTCAGCTCAGCTGGAATATCTTTATGTTTAGGCGTACCTTTAAACACTAAATGTTCAAGTAAATGTGCCATGCCCGTTTCACCGTAGTTTTCATGTTTTGAACCGACATGATAAGTAACATTCACCGTCACTGTTTCTTTGCTTTGATCAGGAAAGAGTAATACTTGTAAACCGTTATCTAAACGATACTCACTGATCCCTTCTACTTCGGTAATTTTTTTTAATTCTTGTGCAAAGGCCACTGAACTTAATGACGTAATACTTATTGAAGCCGCAATCGCAATTGTGCTTGGTTTAAACCATTTTCTTAGCATAATGTTCTCTTATTATTGATAATGCTTTCACCTTACCAGATTGTTAATTATTTGTTAAACCTTACTTGGTAATAAAGTCTAAGTACATTAATAGCGCTTCTTCTGCTTTGTTTACTATTCAAAGCTAACTATTTGTGTTGCAGCAATACATGATAATTTCAAAATAAATGTTTCAAAATTAGACAACATCCTTGGTAAGGCTTTAAAAAACTTGAGGTTAGAATCTGGTTACTCACAAGATAAACTAGCTATAGATAGTGAATTGACCATTCTGTTACTAGGCCACAGCTAAAAAGGGTAATAGCATTAGTAGCTATTACCCTTTTTAGAACAATAATGGAGTTATATTTTAGTGATTTTCAGACACCATATTAATGGTATGTTCACTTTAGGACACATAGCTTTAAGTCATATATTTAGCTTTCCCGAAAAGCGAACATTGGATGACAAATCAGACAAGCAAAAGACAATATAGAATAAAATGACGTTATAGATGTTTAATCATAAACATTTACCTTTTCATCTGTATCTTGATTGTAAAGGATAGGGCAATATACAACACCTATACAGTGACATTTCAGCTTTAGTCAGTTTAATTTATTTATGAATGTCTTATATTAATCCCGTTTAAATTCAATATAACTAACATTATCAAGTGATGTAGTAATTAGCTTAATTGCTTCATCAATAGGTACTGGCTTACTAAAGTAATACCCTTGACCAATGTGACATCCATGCTGCTTTAACCACGCTAATTGTTCTTTAGTTTCGATACCTTCAGCTGTTACTGTTTTACCAATATTGATGAGTAAATCAATTAAGGAGGCAAGTAGTTTTTGGCTAGTTTCATCCTGTAATAATTCACTAACAAAGCTCCTATCAATTTTAATATTATTGGCAGGAAGGCGTCTCAAATAGTTAAGTGAAGAATAACCAACGCCAAAGTCGTCCATAGAAACCTTTATCCCTAACTGTTGAAGCTCTTTAATTCTAGCAATCGCCGCATCAATATCGTTGATCAAAGTATCTTCCACTATTTCGATATAAATATTCTTAGGGTTTACTTGATAAGTTATGAGTAATTCTGAAATTTTTCCAATTAATTTAGCCGACATAAAAGTATCTGCACTTAAATTAATAGCGAATACCAATGGCCTTGTACTTAAGTCACATAATTGCTGACACCGCTTAATCCCCTCCTCTAAAACCCACTCTTCTAATACTGGCATATATTCAGTATCTTTTAATATTGGTAAAAAGCTATCAGGCATCAGTAAACCTCGCTCACAGTGATGCCAACGAATTAAACACTCAAAGCCAAATAGGTTGCTGTCTTTAATGGAATAAAAAGGCTGAAAATGAAGTTGTAGCTCTTTTTTAATGAGTGCTTCAGGAAAATCATTTAACAGATTGAACTGGTTTAATATAATACTTTCCATCTCGGTTTTAAAAAATGAAAAACGTTGTGTGTTTGAACCCTTCGCTGTGTACATGGCGATATCAGCTTTTTTTATAATATCGGTAATTGAATCTTTAGAGTTGTTAACCGTCGTAATACCAATGCTCAATTGTATATTGATCATTTTATTGTCTATATTGGCTGGTTCTTCGAAGCTCTTTAATATCAATTTTACTATTTTTAAAATGCTTTCTTGGCTATTAAGGTTATCTAATAACACGGTAAATTCATCACCACCTAACCGTGCAACAAGATCACTTTTTCTAATGCTATTTTGCAAACGTTGTGCCACGGTTGTTAATACTTTGTCGCCAACATCATGACCTAATGTGTCATTAATATGCTTAAATCGATCCAAATCAATAAAAAATATAGCAATGAAAGAGCCGCCCGTTTTTAGCTTAGTCACTTTTTGTTGTAGCACGGTTAAAAAGTTATCTCTATTGGCAATCCCTGTTGTACTATCAAACATAGCTATTTTCTTCAGTTTTTCCTCCCTGTCATTTACCACATTATTTAACTTATTTAATCGCACAGCTAAGTCATTAGAACATTCTTCTAAAACATCAATTTCATCCCAAAAAATGTTATCATGCTCACCAGATGAAAATGCCTTAATATGCTTACTCTTTGCTAAGGTTGGTAAGTACTCTTCTAGCTTTTTAATTCTAGCGATAGGCTTCCATAACACAATTAAAATAACAAAAAACATGATAAAGATGGTGATAACAGAAAACAAAATAAATGTTTGATTGAATTTTTTGTCCAAAGATAGTGTTTGGCTAACATCATTAAAAATAACAAAAAAACTTCTACCATTCTTAACAAAAGGTATCGGGAAAAGGCTAATAAAATAGTGTTCATTTTCAAGCTCACTAATCACTCCTTTTTTTAATAGCTCTTGTATTGTCACTTCTTCATTGACCATATTCAGTATCTGATAATAATACTTATTCGCTTCCATTTTTAACATTTTAAACTGAGTATCAAGCCAAGCCAATTGATTGAGCTCATCTCTTGGGTGGTCTTCTATACCTACGGGAGTAATCATCACAGTTTTTAAATTTAAAAGTTGTTGGAAGTGAGTGATAGGATTAAGCAAACTGGTACTAATAATTAAAGTAGCATCATCAGCCTTAAACTCTAAAGGAATAATGATATTGAGCAAACAGCTATTATTACATTCTATATAGTGCTCAGGTAAACCTGACTGGTTACTTGATTTTATATATTGCTCAATACCACTAAGTTCGAGTTGTCCATATTCAAAAGCTTTTAGATTACTTTGGTAATACATTGCGGCTCCCATTGCTCCCCAGTCTAGAGTGAGATTGGGCCATTCTTGTTTAAAATAATCAACTAAGACATTCTCTGAGCTATCCTTTATGCTAGCGAGTTTATAAATGGCATCTTCAATAATTTGAACATGAAGGTCGATAGCATTTTTCAGATATACCTCTGACACTTGTCGAAAGTTAATTTTTTCCTGAATAAGTCGTTCATCAAGCTCTTGCTTGGCCAAGTAAGCGTAAGACATTAAAACTATCGACTGAAATAAAAATAAAAAGAATAATACCTTCCATATTAAACTGATATTCTTATGCGCAAACTGCTTATGTTTCATAATCCACCCTAAAAACTATAAGAAACTTGCAAAGACCACAATTGCCAATATTTTTCATCATTACCGCTGTGATCAAATTTAATCGTCGGTGAAATAGCCGCGGTACCTTCAAAAAAATGACCTTCAAAATTTATTTGCCATTTAGGTGATATCTGCCACTTTACTCCTGTACTTAAGTCAAAACTATATCGACTAAAATTAGGCATACCTGTTTCTTGCTGATATTGAGAGCCGTCCTTGTCATCAATATCAGTAAAGTACCTGCCATAGCGCAACATTAAGGTTAAATTTTCTTTTAGAAAATAGCGCCATTGTCCGTAAAAACCAGCATTAACTAGGCTGTCTGTTGTTACTTCGGGAAACTCTGGTTGTTCGATAAACGCGGGGAAATTAGGTACAAATAATTCAAACCCTTTAATTTCTGTATCTTGATAAATAAACTCAAAGGTAAAATCCCACAACGCTGAAAAGTACTGATGAGAAAAGATATAACGATCAAACTTTATATCCCCTGCTTTCATTGCTATAGGGTCATTAATGTCAAAAATCGGTTGTGCAAAAGCTTGAGGGTTTTCATAACCTAATGAAACGCTCCAATTTCCAGATGAAGACTCCCAAGTAGAATTTATCTGAGTATTATGTTCTGTACTTATTTCACCACTAAGATCTTTGCCTAAGATACTTTCACTTAAATCGCTTGATACTGGGTAACGACCATAAGCTAATGTCCAGTTAAGTCGACCTAGGTCAAAGACCTGATTCCCATACAGAGAAAGGCCATCATACGATGTTGTCGTATCACGTAATGTGTCTTGATATACCGATTGAGGTAAAAAAATTGAGGGCCTTGCGCTAGGAATATCTCTAGTGGAATTAAAAACCCCAAGATCGCTTTTTATACGACCCAAACGAAAACCGATGTTATAGCTTTGTTGATTAACAAATTGATAATCAGCCATCAAAAAATCTATTCGAGCACTTTCTATTTTACCCCAATTTCGATACATGACCTGCCCAGAAAACCTTATTTTGTCATTAAAAAGATAGTTAGCTTGTAAGGCTAATATGGTCATATTCAATGAAACATTGTCTTCTTCATCAAAAAACTGATTATCTGAGGTATAAGAAACACCTTGAGAGGCAAAACCAGAGAATGAAAAGTTTTTCGGATCATTGGCAAAAACAAACCACGGCAACATGGAAAGTATTACCCACTTATTTTTCTTCAAACAGCACAACATAGCGGACACCTTCCATTATTATCTTATTTTCAATATATCCAATTGCCCCGGGCGTACTAGCTACTGCATTAAGCAATTCTAGTTCTGCACTAACCTCATTGGGTTTTAGCGCAAACCCGCTAAAAACTAATTTTTGCCAACGTCGATTAAATTGATAGGGGTACAAGCCAAGAGTATTTTTAACAAATAAACTGTGTGTTTCATGATCTGACGGTAATTTATAAAGCTTAATTAAGTTGCCATTAGGCCAATGTGATTGCTGTCCTAAGTAGATAGATTTTATTTGCTGGTAAGATATTTTTGACAAACTAACAGATTCATTGACTATTATTTCAATTGCATAGCTTTGCTTAATAATAAAAAGGTATATTAAAAGAGTAATTAATTGTGGAGTATAATGTTTTAGATTCATTTTTAACCCACATCCTTATTATGCTCAAGTTATAACTAGTATTATCGTTAATTGGTATAATTCAAGCTACTCAACTAAAAACAGTAACCAAACCTGCCTTTCCCTACGTTAGTCATTAAAAAATATGCTAATAAAAAAGGGTAATAACATCACTGTTATTACCCTTTTTATAATTCAATGTATCTTAATCAGCTAGTGATTCTCAGATACCATGTTCACTGTATATTTTGGAATTTCTACCACGAGATCTTCATCACCAACTAACGCCTGACAACCTAAACGTGAATCAGGCTCTAAACCCCATGCTCTATCAAGCATATCATCTTCAAGTTCATCAGATTCAGCAATTGAGTCAAAACCTTCACGGATGATCATATGACACGTTGTACAGGCACATACTTTCTCACAAGCGTGTTCAACGCCAATATCATTACGTAACGCAACGTTTAATATGCTTTCACCCTTTTCTGCTTCAACTACCGCGCCATCTGGGCATAAATCTTCGTTAGGAAGGAATATAATTTTCGCCATGTTTTCTTAGCTCCTAAAAGGTCTTAAATTTCGTTTACTGAATGCCCTGCTAAGGCTGTTTTTATCGATGAATCCATACGACGTTCAGCAAAAATAGCAGTGCTTTCATTTAATGTTTCAATAGCTGATTCAATATCGTCAGCAACCGTTGTTTGCGCAATTTTCGCTAAAGCGCTTATTGCATTATTTATGATGTTAATTTCATTTTCGTTTAACAACTCGCCGTCATTGGCAAGCGCTGATTGCACGGATTCAATCACCCGAGAAGCTTCAACTTGCTGTTCTTTCAGCATACGCGCTTGAATGTCTTGTTCAGCATTATTCATTGAATCCATCAGCATTTTAGTGATTTCTTTTTCTTCTAAACCAAACGAAGGTTTCACGGTAATACTGGTTTCTACGCCTGTTGATTTTTCCATTGCTGAAACTTCGAGTAACCCGTCAGCATCAACTTTGAAGGTTACACGAATATGTGCGGCACCGGCAGTCATCGCGGGAATACCACGTAATTCAAAACGAGCTAACGAACGGCAATCTTCAACAAGCTCTCGCTCACCTTGTAATACATGAACAGCCATTGCTGTTTGACCGTCTTTAAACGTAGTAAACTCTTGCGCTTTTGCTACTGGTATCGTGGTGTTTCTTGAGATAACTTTTTCAACCAAACCGCCCATGGTTTCTAAACCAAGCGATAGTGGAATAACGTCAAGTAATAGAATATCACTGTCAGGTTTATTCCCCGCAAGAATATCAGCTTGTATAGCCGCGCCAATAGCGACAACTTTGTCTGGATCGATAGAGGTTAATGGTTGACGATTAAAATGTTTTTCAACTTGTTGACGTACTAAAGGTACACGTGTTGAACCACCAACCATGACAACTTCATTAACTTCATCAATAGTAATTTCAGCATCTTTTAAAGCGCGTCGACAGGCACGTAGCGTTTTAGTGACCAAAACATTGATTAATGATTCAAATGTCTCGCGCTTAACTTCGCCCTGTTTTTCATCACCATTTTCTAAGGTTAATGAGAAAGCAGTAACTGAATGTTCAGTTAATTGCTCTTTAACGAGACAAGCTTGTTGTAATAACTGTCGCTCTAATGTTGCAGATAATGGACGCTGTAAACCTGTCTGTTCAATAATATGCTCAACTAGCAGGTTATCGAAATCATCACCACCAAGGGCTGAATCACCGCCTGTTGCTAATACTTCAAAGACACCTTTATTTAAGCGTAATACTGAAATATCAAATGTTCCGCCACCTAAGTCATAAACGGCAATAACACCCTCTTTACCACTATCTAAGCCATAAGCAACTGCCGCTGCGGTTGGTTCGTTAAGTAAACGCAGTACGTTTAAGTCAGCAAGTTTAGCGGCATCTTTTGTACTATGACGCTGGGCGTCATCAAAGTATGCAGGTACGGTAATTACCACACCTGTAAGCTCGCCACCTAATGCTTTTTCAGCGCGATGCTTTAAACTCTTTAAGATTTCAGCGGACACTTGCACCGGGTTTACTTCACCTGCTCTGGTGGTAATACTTGGGTGGTTATCATCGCCTGAGAAAGTATAGGGTAATGATGGGTATTTTTTACTTATATCCGCTAACGAGCGGCCAATAAGACGCTTCGCTGAAACGATGGTATTTTCAGGGTCGCTAACCGAATATGCTTGAGCGTCGTTACCGACTAGAATTTCATTTTCTTGATAACTAACAACTGAAGGCAATATATCTCGCCCTTCGCTATCAGATAAAGTTTCTGACAAACCACTTTTAACACTGGCAATAAGGGAATTTGTGGTGCCTAAGTCAATACCTGCAGCAAGACGGTGCTCGTGAGGAACGGTACTTTGGCCGGGTTCAGCTATCTGTAATAACGCCATTTTAAGACTCTTTTAAATTCGGTTGCGATTAACGGGCGGTATAATATTTCATTGTTGATAAAAACACACTTGTTTGCTGCGATTTATTTTTGTCGTAACTAACGCAAACTCAGAAATATTAATCATCAAAAAGCTGATCTTCGAGTTTATCGAGATCAACTTGTAATTTTTTATAAAACTTCAATTTTCTTAAATTATCGCCTGCTAACAAATTTGACTCTGTGGTATTTTCGTCAAGTTGTCTGTGCATTGTTGAAAATAAATCCGCAGAGCCGGAAGCTAACTCCTGCGACAACTCAAAAATAGCGGTTTCAATATCATTAGAATGCTTAACATCGTCAAGCATTTCATGTAATTCCATTTGACGCATCAAAAAACTATTATCGCTAAACGAAGCTTGTTCGTTCGGTTGTTCGCTTTCACGCAATTCCAACAAATACTGGGCACGCATCAACGGATTTTTTAATGTTTGGTAAGCATCATTTATCAAGGTTGATTTTTTAACCGCAATCATTTGATCTTGGTTTGAGGCATGAGCAAATTTATCAGGATGTACTTTTTTTTGCAGTGTTTGGTAAAATTCAGCCAACTGATTTACATCAAGTGCGAACTGAGCAGAAAAACCAAAAATTTGAAAATAATTCACAACAACTCCAGTGAACGACCTATAATTCAGTCGTTCACAAAACACACTTAAACGTTAAAACTTTCACCACAACCACATTCGCCTTTGGCGTTCGGGTTAGTAAATTTAAAGCCTTCGTTTAGCCCTTCCTTAACAAAATCTACTTCAATGCCATCAAGGTAAACTAAACTTTTTCCGTCGATGATGATATTAACGTCTGAGATAGAAAACAAGGTATCGTCTTCATTTAACTCATCAACAAATTCCATCACATAAGCTAAACCAGAACACCCTGTTGTTTTAATACCAAGACGTAAACCGAGGCCTTTGCCTCGATTAGTAATAAATGACTTAACACGATCTGCTGCGTCTGGTGTCATTGTAACACTCATAAATAACTCCGATTTCTAAGCTGTTTTACTTCGGTAATCTGCAATTGCCGCTTTAATAGCATCTTCAGCTAAAATAGAGCAATGGATTTTTACTGGTGGTAAAGCAAGTTCTTCAGCGATAGCAGTATTTTTTATTTCGCCCGCTTCATCAATTGATTTACCTTTGACCCATTCAGTAACTAATGAGCTTGACGCGATTGCAGAGCCGCAGCCGTACGTTTTGAACTTAGCATCTTCGATGATACCGTCGTCACTAATCTTAAGTTGTAACTTCATTACGTCACCACATGCCGGTGCGCCAACCATACCTGTTGCTACTTGCGGATCATTTTTATCCATTGAGCCAACATTACGCGGGTTTTCGTAGTGATCGATTACTTTTTCTGAATAAGCCATTATTTCTCTCCTAAAGGCTGATGAATGAGCAAGAATATACATTCATCAGTAAAATTATTGGGGTTGCTTAGTGAGCAGCCCATTCAATTGAATCTAAATCAATACCATCTTTGAACATTTCCCAAAGTGGTGACATGTCACGTAAATGACCAATTGATTTTTTAATCAGTGCGATTGCGTAGTCTATTTCTTCTTCCGTAGTAAAACGACCGAAGCTAAAACGAATTGAGCTATGCGCCATTTCGTCATTTAAACCCAAAGCACGTAAAACATACGAAGGCTCTAAACTAGCAGAAGTACAAGCTGAACCAGAAGATACCGCTAAATCTTTAAGCGCCATAATCAAAGATTCACCTTCAACAAAATTAAAACTTACATTCAAGTTGCCCGGATAGCGATTATCAAAATCTCCGTTTACAAAAACTTGTTCCATTTCATTCAATCCAGCCCACAAACGATCACGCATTTTTGTAACATGCACTCTGTCTTGTGCTAATTCTTCTTTAGCAATACGACAAGCTTCACCTAAACCAACGATTTGATGCGTTGGTAATGTACCACTACGCATGCCACGTTCATGACCACCGCCGTGCATTTGCGCTTCAAGACGAATACGAGGTTTACGGCTAACATACATTGCGCCCATACCTTTTGGACCATAAAATTTATGAGCAGATATTGACATTAAATCAACCTTTAACTGCTGCATGTCAATTTCAATTTTACCGACACTTTGGGCAGCATCAACATGGAAAATGATTTTACGTGAGCGACACATTTCGCCGATTTCAGCAATATCTTGAATAACACCAATTTCGTTATTCACATGCATTATGCTGACTAAAATAGTGTCATCACGCATTGCTGCTGCAAGTTTGTTAAGATCAATCAAACCATTCGTTTCAGGGTCTAAGTAAGTCACTTCATACCCTTGACGCTCTAATTCACGACAGGTATCTAATACGGCTTTATGTTCCGTTTTACACGTAATTATGTGCTTACCTTTTTTATTATAAAAATTAGCAGCACCTTTAATAGCAAGGTTATTTGATTCAGTTGCGCCTGAAGTGAAAACAATTTCACGAGGATCAGCATTAAGCAGATCTGCAACTTGATTACGAGCAATATCTACCGCTTCTTCAGCTTGCCAGCCAAATTTATGTGAACGAGATGCCGGGTTACCGTAAAAACCGTCAGTAGTCATGTACTGCATCATTTTTTCTGCAACACGTTTATCTACAGGTGTTGTAGCTGAGTAATCAAAATATATAGGAAGCTTCATTCGCTAACTCTCTCCAATGGTAAATCTAGAATAACGACCTCTAATTAAAAAAATCATTATCCGAAAAAATTCTGTGTTTACTTTTGTTAACTCGTTTCTACTCGTTAACTTCATATCGAATATTCACTGAGGGCAGGACAGCCCTCAATCAAAAATCTTGTATAACATTTCTAGTGCTAATTAAACTTTCCAAAGCAATAGTTTTGTTGTTACTTAAGTGCAAGTCATTTTGTCGCTTAGAGACGGCTTTCACGTCATTTTTAGCCACAAGCTCAGATAAACTAATGTTTTGTAGAAAGTCTTCTATACGTTGACTTAAACCTTCCCACAATGAATGTGTTAAACACTGTTCACCATCTTGGCAATTACCTTTACCCGAACATTTAGTAGCATCAACACTTTCATTAACAGCACTGATAACATCGGCAACGGCGATCTGGGCTGAACATCTACCCAATCGATATCCGCCACCGGGACCACGCACGCTGGTTACTAAACCTTGTTTACGTAATCGAGAAAAGAGCTGTTCTAAATAAGATAAAGAAATACCTTGGCGCTCTGAAATGTCGGCCAAAGAGACAGGTCCGTTTACGGCATGAATAGTTACATCTAGCATAGCGGTAACTGCGTAACGACCTTTAGAGGTAAGTTTCATAATCAGCTCTCAAGTTCTACAATTTATTAAAAAAACCGACGTTGAAGCAAATAACTTCGAGCGTAAAGTTTCAAACATGTCGTTACGAGGATAAACATTTAGCAGGACAACTAGACGTTCGTAAAAGCACGGCGCAATTTTTTCATAACCTTATATATTAGTCAACTATATACCCGACTAAAGCAGTCAAACATATACCCTACTAATTTACTCAAGTATTATACACTAAGTTTTAAACGACGAAAAGTAATAGTTGACTAAATAAGTCAACTATTACTTTTTATTGATTTATTTTAAATTTCTGGGTCGAAGCTGGTGATTTTACCTTCACGACGTTTAGCTGCGGCTTGTTCATCTTCAACAAATTCACCGACTCTTAATTCAGGTAAACTTTTAGAGCAAACATCACCACCTAGGGTATTAATTTCTTTGCATAACTCAGTCACCCTGGTATCCATTAAATGAACATGGTCAAGTAATCGACCAATCGCTTTCGCAACGGGATCAGGGTTATCGTGTGATACAGCATACGCATCAAAACCAAATTTTTGTGCTGCTTGCTGTCTTTTTTCATCTTCGCTTTTAGTTTCCTTATCCGGAACGATCCTTCCAGGGATACCAACTGCCGTAGCATTGGCAGGCAAATCTTTTACGACAACTGAATTGGAACCAACTTTGCCCCCCTCGCCTATCGTTATAGGGCCTAATACTTGTGCACCAGCACCAATAACAACATTATCTTCTAATGTGGGGTGACGTTTACCGGCCTTCCAACTAGTACCACCTAAAGTAACCCCATGATATAAGGTAACATCATTACCTATTTCTGCCGTCTCACCAATAACAATGCCCATACCATGATCGATAAAGACACGACGACCAAACTTAGCGCCGGGATGTATTTCAATGCCCGTTAACCAGCGCGAAAAAGTAGAAATCACACGCGCTAATAATTTCCAATCAGCACACCATAACTTATGGCTTAGTCGGTGAATCCAAATAGCATGCATACCAGGGTAGTTAAGAATCACTTCAAAACTGGTGCGAGCAGCGGGATCTCTATCAAAGACACTATTGATATCTTCTTTGATACGACTAAACATAGTTATTTCCTTTAGTTAACGTGATTAAGCTTCAAGTTTTATGGCTTATTGGTTATTGATTGTCGATTGTACAATAAGCTATTTTTTCGCAGATCTTTCCATTGAGGCAAGAATACCGCGCATCATTTTTATTTCTTTTACGTCAGGTCTTGCTCTATTAAACAAACGTCTTAATTTTGTCAATACAAGCCCTGGATGACTTTCAACAATAAAGCCTGTGGCTTTTAATGCTTTTTCGAAGTGTTGATAAAAACGTTCCGTTTCTTCGCTAACAGGATAGAGCTCACTGTCTTCACTTCTTGCTAAATTTGCAACGTCTTCAGCTAACTTGCCATTACCTGTACTTCGCTGTTGAAAGTTATGGTCGTGCGCTAATAAAAAACTTGTACGTACTTCATAACTTAATGTTTGCACGGCCATTGCTAAATTTAATGAACTGTAATCAGGATTAGCAGGAATTTGTACATGAAAATGACAAAGTTGTAGCTCGTCATTAGTTAGTCCACTGCTTTCTCGGCCAAAAACCAACGCCACTGGGTATTCATTTAATTCGGTAACTAACTTTTCGCCACACGCTCTTGGATCTAACATAGGCCAAGGTAAGGTGCGTGAACGTGCGCTAGTACCAACAACTAAACCACAATCTTCAATTGCTTCACTTAATGTACTGACGACTTGTGCATTAGCGAGTACATCAGTAGCACCCGCAGCTAAAGCTTGTGCTTGACCATTTGGCATTTCTGCGGGGTCAACAAGCACTAATTGACTTAAGCCCATGGTTTTCATTGCACGGGCTGCACTACCTATATTTCGACAATCTGAAGTGTTAACTAAAACTATTTTCACTCGTGCCAACAATGATTTAGTTTGATTCTCTTTTACTGTATCTGACATTTTTTACTCAATATAAAGGCTAACTAGGGCAATAACCCATCTAGATGGCTAGCATTCTAACATAAAATATTACCTCTATGCCCCAGAAAAATCACCTTGAATTAGCCATTTTTTCTAGGATAATTTACTCTTTATTAGTTCATTTTTATCTATAGAAGTATTCCTCACGGTAAATTGATTTGGTGCCATCAAATACACTGGTCATTATCTGAGCAATTATTTTTCAGTAACTATTCCTAAAGTGATTTATTTTTGCTATACTTTGCGCGCTCAATTTCCTGCAGGCTTTGCCATGTTGGAATCAATCGTTCTTTTAAAAGTCATTTACAAATAGGTACTCTATATATGCATCCGATGCTAAATATTGCCGTGCGCGCCGCGCGTACAGCTGGTAAAGTTATTATTCGCTCTTTTGAGCAACTTGATAAAGTTGAAGTAGAATCAAAGGGAACAAATGATTTTGTTACTAGTGTTGATATCAGCGCTGAAGAAGCCATTATTGAAACTATTCGTAAATCATATCCTGACCACACTATTATTGGTGAAGAGTCAGGTATATTAAAAGGCAGTGATGATGATTATCAATGGATCATCGACCCACTAGACGGCACAACTAACTTCATTAAAGGCATCCCACACTTTGCCGTTTCAATCGCTTTAAAAGTAAAAGGCAAACTAGATCAAGCCGTCGTATTTGATCCTATTCGTGGTGAATTATTCACAGCAAGTCGTGGCAAAGGCGCTCAGCTTAATGGCTTTCGCATGCGTGTAAATAAAAATAAAGAGCTGGCTGGTACTGTTATAGCTACAGGTTTCCCATTTAAGCACAAGCAGCACACCTCAGCTTACATGGAAATGTTTTCAGCACTTTTCCTTAAAACCTCAGATGTACGTCGTGCAGGTGCTACTTCATTAGATTTAGCTTATGTTGCAGCGGGTCGTTACGATGCTTTCTTCGAAATTGGCTTAAAGCCATGGAACAGTGCTGCCGGTGAATTACTGATTATTGAAGCGGGTGGCTTGGTAACTGACTTTGTGGGCGGCCATAACCATGCACAATCTGGTAACCTTGTTGCGGGTAATACTCGTATATTAAAAGACGTATTGAAAGAAATTCGTCCATACTTAGGTGATGCTTTAGCTAAATAACGAATTCGATTCGTTATTTATATTGAGGTATACCTTTGAAAAAAGCGCCATAGTTTCATTATTTGAAAACTGTGGCGCTTTTTTTGCTTTATAATTTATACTTTATAAGAAAGATAGCGTAACTTTTAAGAGAGCCCATGGAACATATTGCCGAAATTATTCCCTTAATAGCACAACCAGAACATAAACAGCCTTTTATTGCTGGTGAAGTTGCTTTAGTTGGCGCCGGTCCTGGCGATCCCGATTTATTAACTTTGCAAGCTTTTCGATTTATTAAACAAGCAGAGGTTGTCATATATGACCGGCTCGTCAGTGATGAAATCATGGCGTTAATACCTAATAATTGCGAGCAGATATATGTAGGTAAAAAGCAATCAAATCATAGAGTACCGCAAGGTGGTATTAATCAGCTACTCGTTGATTATGCAAAAAAATCTAAAAAAGTTGTACGATTAAAGGGTGGTGACTCTTTCATTTTTGGCCGAGGCAGTGAAGAAGCACAGTTTCTTTTAACCAATAACATTGCTTGTCATATTGTGCCAGGCATGACAGCAGCTTCCGCATGTACAAGTTATGCCGGCATTCCCCTCACCCACAGAAAAGTTGCCAGAAGTTGCACCTTAATAACTGGTAATGTGCAAGATAATGGTGCATTAGACCTACCTTGGTCAACGTTAAATGATGTTGAGCAAACAGTCGTTTTTTATATGGGCATAAAAAGTTTACCCATCATTACTAAACAGTTAATTAAAGCGGGACGTAGTGCTGAAACACCGGCCGCGCTCATTCGAAAAGGCACTCATCAAGATCAACAGGTCATTAAAGGTAGTTTGTCTACTTTAGAAGCTTTGGTTACATTGCACAATATTAAACCACCAAGCTTAATTGTGATTGGTGATGTTGTTGGTACTTTTAATAATGATCAGTTAACTAACCTAGGCTATTTAACTCCTTAAATTAAAGTTGTTAAGCTAAAGGAGATAAGTATTCAAATATTGCCCGAAAAAAAAGGTTTATGATAAATAGCGAGCTATTATCATAAACCTTTTTTATTCCGCTACTTATACCTCCCACTGAAATCACGCTCTTTGAAAGGTAACGGGTATATACCAATTGGACTAGTTTATTGCTTATTCAGCGAAAACTAATCCGTATGTATAACTTACTAACTATTGTTTGATGAACGTCTTGGTCTACGTGGTTTCGGGCCAGTACCATCATATTCAGGCTTTTTACGTCTAGAAGAGTCATTACTCGATTTTGTCTTATTTCTACCAGTATTGTTACCGTTAGCATTGCCACCAGAGCGTTGACCATCTTTATGTTCAACTCTATCTCTACCACGCCCTGAATTTTGACTTGGTTTAGACTTTGGCGGTCTCCCCTGTTTTAAAGGTTTGATCGCACGTGATTCACCTAACTCATTTGCAGGTATAAACTTATCAATAACTTTCCGTTCAATATGTTGCTGAATAACATGTTCGATGCCCCACAATAAGTCTAACTCATCAGCACAAACTAAAGACAATGCTTGTCCAGTATTACCTGCGCGTGCTGTTCTACCAATACGATGCACATAATCCTCAGGCACATTAGGTAAATCAAAGTTAACCACCTGTGGTAATAAATCAATATCAATACCACGCGCTGCAATGTCGGTTGCGACTAATATCTTCACTGAGCCATCTTTAAAGGCAGCAAGCGCTTTAGTACGCGCTCCTTGGCTTTTATTACCATGAATTGCCGCTGCGGTTAGGCCTTCAGCTTCAAGGTGTTTAGTAAGCTTATTAGCGCCATGTTTTGTTTTAGTAAAAACCAATACTTGTTGCCAATTATTCTCTTGTATTAAATGTGTTAATACCGCGGGTTTACGTTTTTTATCAACGGCCGTTAACCATTGAGTAACTTTTTCTGCGGTGCTATTTTCTGCATTAACTGAAATCTCTAATGGTTGATTAACCAGACCTTTAGCTAGAGCGCGAATTTCAGGAGAAAAAGTTGCCGAAAAAAGTAGGTTTTGACGGTCTTTTGGTAGTACTGCAATAAGCTTCTTAATGTCTCGAATAAAGCCCATATCTAACATGCGATCGGCTTCATCAAGGATGAATACTTCTAATTGACTGAACTTGACTGCTCTTTGGTTGTATAAATCTAATAAACGTCCTGGTGTTGCCACAAGTACATCAACACCTTGGCGAAGTCTGGTTATTTGTGGATTAATTTTGACACCGCCAAAAACAACCATAGAATGAAGGTTTAAGTACTTACCGTACACTTCAATGCTTTCGCTGATTTGCGCTGCTAACTCACGTGTAGGCGTAAGTATTAGTGCTCTAACATTATTTGGTGATACTTTTTTGCCTTTATTTTCACTAAGGCGTTGTAATAACGGTAACGTAAAGCCCGCCGTTTTACCTGTACCCGTTTGCGCTGCTGCCATAACATCACGTCCGGAGATAACAGCAGGAATAGCTTGTGCTTGAATTGGAGAAGGAGTTTCGTAACCCTTGTCACGCACTGCTTTTAGTAATGCCTCAGATAAACCTAAATCAGTAAATTTAGTTGTCGGGTTATCACTCATAAGTAATCTCTTTAATAAATAGCAAATACTGACAGCGGGATGTAAATGTTGGCAGCATGAAAGGGCGTGCAGCATACAGCAAGGTTAATACCAAGTCTATTAAGTTATGTTTTAACTCGGTACCATTTACACTTTATGCGGTAAGTGTAGTGTTATTTTACAGATAAAATACAATATTGTTTAGAAAAGCCGAGTAACAAAAAAGCCGAGTAACTTTTTGTTACTCGGCTTTTTAAGCGAAACAGTAATTTCTATAAAAAAACTTATGGCATCATTGCTTCTTGGTCTTCGCCTTCTTTTTCAATTACTTCTGGAATTAAATCGTCTCGTGAAATCCCTAGTCCCAATGCAACTAATGAAGCAACGTAAATTGAAGAGTAAGTACCTACAAATACACCAAACAATAACGCGGTAGCAAAACCGTGAATTAGTGCACCACCTTTAAAAAACAAAGCAGCCAAGACTAACAAGGTAGTTATTGAGGTAATAAAGGTACGACTCAAGGTTTGTGTTAAGGAGATATTGATCACATCTTCTGAGTCGGTATTACGAAGCTTTCGAAAATTCTCACGAATACGATCTGAAACCACAATGGTATCGTTAAGTGAATAACCAATAACCGCTAGTATCGCTGCGAGTACCGTTAAATCGAACTCTAGTTGTAAAACAGAAAACAAACCAAGGGTTAACAATACATCATGAAATAGTGCCACGACAGAGCCGGTAGCAAAACGCCACTCAAAACGAAAAGCAACATAAACAAGAATACAGATAAGTGCGGTTAACATCGCTAATCCGCCTTGCTCTGCTAACTCATCACCAACACTGGCACCAACATATTCGATACGGCGCATATCAACTTTTTGACCAGAGCTACTTTCTAAAATGGCTAATACTTCATTGCCTAACATTTCTGACTTAACGTCTTCACGTAAGCCAAGGCGTATTACCACATCACGGCTGCTGCCATAGAATTGCACCTTTGCATCAGCAAAGCCATTATCAGTCATCACTTCACGAAGCTTCTCTAGATCTGCAGCTTCTTGAAAACCCACTTCAATTAGCGTTCCACCAGTAAAATCTAAACCAAAGTTTAGCTTATTGGTGGCTAATGAGGCAATTGAAGCAATCATTAATAAAGCGCTAAATACCATGGCTATCTTACGATAGCTCATGAAGGCGACAGTTTCTTTTAAACGTAAAATTTGCATAATTTTTAAATTCCTGCCTTTATTATATCGGAAGCTTATCAAGGCGTTTACCGCCCCAAATAGCGTTAACTACAGCGCGAGTACCCACAACCGAAGTAAACATTGAAGTAATGATACCGATAGATAATGTTATGGCGAAACCTTTTACTGGGCCAGTACCAATTGCAAATAAAATCAGTGCGGCAATTAAGGTCGTGATATTGGCATCAATAATCGTCGAGAATGCTGAATCATAACCTTGGTGAATTGCTTGTTGAATTGATTTCCCTTCACGTATTTCTTCACGAATACGCTCGAAAATGAGTACATTAGCATCAACGGCCATACCAACAGTTAATACAATACCGGCCATACCCGGTAAGCTTAGTGCAGCGCCTGGGATCAACGACATTATGCCAACAATTAAAACTAAATTTGCACCTAATGCTAAGTTAGCAACAACACCAAAAGCGCGGTAATAGATCATCATAAAGATAAACACTAAACCAAAGCCCATCAGAATAGCTTGAAAACCAAGTTTTACGTTTTCAGCACCTAACGTTGGTCCAACGGTACGTTCTTCCACAATAGCAATCGGAGCAACTAAAGCACCAGCACGTAATAATAACGCTAAGTTATGCGCTTCAGCAGGACTACCTGCACCCGTGATACGGAAAGATTTTCCTAGACGTGATTGAATCGTAGCAACAGAGATGATCTCTTGAACCTTTTCAAAAATCATGTTGCCTTCAGCATCTCGATTATCAGTAGGCTTGAATTCAATGAATACGGTTGCCATTGGTTTACCAATATTACTCTTAGTGCCATTTGACATTTTCGAGCCGCCAGCACTGTCTAAAGAGATATTGACTTCGGGGCGTGAGTACTCATCAAAACCTGATTTAGCATCGGTGATATGATCACCCGTTAACATGACACGTTTTTTCAATAAGCTCGGCTTACCGTCTTTATCAGTTAACAGTATAGAGCTTGCTGGCACACGGCCATTCAATGCATTAGATAAGTCACCTTCGGTATCAACTAAGCGAAACTCGATAGTTGCCGTAGCATTAAGAATTTCTTTCGCTTTAGCGGTATCTTGCACACCGGGTAATTCGATAACAATATGCTTTTGACCTTGACGTTGAACAAGCGGCTCAGCAACACCTAACTCATTCACACGATTTCGAATAATGGTGATGTTTTGCTGTAATGCATATTCACGTATTTCTTTAAGTTTTAGCTCTGGCATTTTTGCTGTTAGCGTTAACGTATCATCGTCTGTGCTTAGCAGTAAATCACGGTAGCGTTTTTTCAGTAATGATTCCCCTGCTTCTAAGTCTTCAACTTTTCGGAAAATGACAACAACAGCATCATTAGCTTCTTTTACACTGCGATAACGAATTTTTTCATTACGTAAATCACCACGGAAATCACTCACCATAGCTGTTTTAGCTTTGTTGATGGCTTCTTTCATGTTCACTTCCATCAAGAAGCTCACCCCACCACGTAAATCTAAACCTAACTTCATTGGAGAGCCGCCAATAGCTGCCAGCCATTTTGGAGTATTGGGCGTCAAACTTAAGGCAACTGAAAACTGCTTACCTAAATTATCATCTAATACGTCACGACCTTTCAATTGGTCTTCAGTATTTTTAAAACGCGTTAGTACTTGACCATTATCTAAAACAGCACTTTCGTAACTTAGGTTATTTTTTTCCAATTGTGCTTTTATGCGGTTAAGTGTAGCGACATCAGCTTCAACGCCGCGTAAACCTGAAACTTGCACAGCAGGTGTTTCACCATAAAGGTTTGGTGTGGCATAGAGTGCACCTAGGGCAACGATAAACGCTACCATCAGTGTTTTCCATAAGGGGTATTTGTTTAACACAATGTGTCCTTTTTTGAGAGCTGTTGTATTTGCCGCTCTATTTTTATAATTACGGCGTTGAATGTGCTCATTGACATGCGTCAAATCCGCGCTTTCGCCTTGTACTTGTGTCAATAAATCACAAAAAGAGATCTACTAATTTTCATGATACTCTTTATAGGATTTAGCTTTCACAGTATTCACTGTAGTACTTAAGCTCAAAGTCAATTAGTACAGTAGCAAAAAGGGAACACGGAGTTGACGAATGCCAATGAGTATTCCCGACGATGCTAATGTGTTAATTGGCAATGAGATTGGGTGCTACAAAGATTTCATAGTGCCCTTAGGAAGAACGGCGTTAATTGCGCCTTTCTGTACTGTTACTTCAGTACCTTCACTTATGCTAACAACGATAAAATCTTTTTCATCCGATACTTTAACGATTTTGCCAACAATGCCGCCTTGCGTTAAGACTTCATCGCCTTTCGCTAATGAAGACATTAAACCTTTATGTTCTTTTACACGTTTAGCTTGTGGACGATAAATCATGAAAAAGAATACTAAACCGAAAACGGCTAGCATAATGATCATTTCCATTCCGCCACCGGCTGCTGCTGGGGCATCTGCTGCATGTGCTGTACTGATAAATAAACTCATAAATTCCTCTTACTTCTTATTGTTAGTTAGTGACTTTTCATTTTATTGCTATTTAATTCAATTAATTTGTCAAAGATACTCACTGACTAACGTCAACTCCGTGCCTTTTCCTTATAATTGAGTTAAATAGCTGCAAAATTCAAAGCCACTGGATTCTTTTAAACTTTAAATAACTATTACTTTGATACTAAACTTGTTTGCTGCCTTCAGCCAAAGGCGGTACTGGTAAACCGCGTAAAGCATAAAATTCTGCTACAAAGGTGTCTAATTTACCTTGCTCAATAGCATCACGCAAACCTTGCATCACTTTTTGGTAAAAATGCAAGTTATGCAGGGTATTTAATTGCGAGCCTAAAATTTCTTTACACTTATCTAAATGGTGTAAATATGCGCGCGAATAGTTTTTACAGGTATAACAATCACAAGTATCGTCAAGTGGGCCAGTATCTACTTTATGACTCGCATTACGGATTTTAATAACGCCCGTATTAACGAATAAGTGGCCATTACGTGCATTACGTGTCGGCATAACACAATCAAACATATCAATACCGCGACGCACACCTTCAACTAAGTCTTCAGGCTTACCTACTCCCATCAAGTATCGGGGCTTATTTGCTGGAATCAAGGGTGCAGTATGATCTAATATGCGGATCATGTCTTCTTTTGGTTCACCTACTGATAAACCACCAATTGCATAACCATCAAATTCAATCGATTTTAAGCCAGCAATAGAGACTTCACGTAAGTCTTCATACATTCCGCCTTGCACTATGCCAAATAAAGCGTTCGGGCTATCGCCATGGGCATTTTTCGAGCGTTGTGCCCAACGAAGTGATAACTCCATTGAGTCTTTAGAGTCTTTATGTGTTGCAGGGTATGGCGTGCATTCATCAAATATCATCACCACATCAGAGTTTAAACTACGCTGCACTTCCATTGAACGCTCAGGCGTCAACATGATTTTTTCACCATTGACAGGTGAACTAAAACGTACCCCTTCTTCGGTGATTTTACTCGTTTTTCCTAAACTAAATACTTGGAAACCACCTGAATCAGTTAAAATAGGTTTGTCCCAATGCATAAATTCATGCAAACCACCGTGCTGTTCGATGATATCAGTACCGGGGCGTAACATTAAATGAAAGGTATTACCTAAAATAATATGCGCACCGGTTGCTTCAACTTCTTCAGGCTTCATGCCTTTTACTGTGCCATAAGTACCAACAGGCATAAATGCAGGTGTTTCAACCACACCACGATCAAAGGTTAATCGGCCACGACGGGCTTTACCGTCGGTATTGATTAATTCAAATTTCATTTTATTTTTTACTGCTTTAGTCATAAAACTCTCTCTTTCACCCACTAGCTAAACAGGCTGGCGGTGTTTGGTTTAACAATTATTGTACTAAGGTTTACTTAAATTTTAAGGTGAATATTATTTAGCTAAGTCTTTCTTGGTTAGAAACATGGCATCACCATAACTAAAGAAGCGATACTCTTCTGTAATCGCGTGTTGATAAGCTTTCATAATATGCTCATATCCTGAAAAAGCACTAACTAACATTAACAAGGTGGATTCTGATAAATGAAAATTAGTAACTAAGGCATCAATCACTTTAAATTCATACCCTGGAGTGATAAAAATATCGGTATCACCATAAAACTCTGTTAGTGCAGTGCCATTGATTTCAGCAGCCTTAGCGGCACTTTCTAATGAACGTACCGACGTTGTACCAACAGCGACCACTCGGCCACCATTGGCTTTAGTTTTTTCTATTTGCGCAACAACCTCACTTGATACTTCAACATATTCAGCATGCATAATATGGTCGGCTATTTCATCCACTTTTACCGGTTGAAAAGTCCCGGCACCAACATGTAAGGTAACAAAAGCAAGTTCAACGCCTTTTTCTTGAATCTTTGTCAATAACGCTTTGTCAAAATGTAAACCCGCCGTTGGCGCAGCTACGGCACCGGGTTTTTCATTATAAACTGTTTGATAGCGCTCTTTATCACTGTCTTCATCCGGTCTATCAATGTACGGTGGCAATGGCATGTGGCCGATTTCATCTAAAATATCAAGTATAGGTTGCTCACCGTGAAATTTTAATTCAAACAATGCGCCATGCCTTGCAACCATGGTTGCCTGCACTTTACTTTCAAGGCCATCATTTCCTAAATAAAGTTCAGCACCTACTTTAGGGGATTTACTTGCGCGAATATGCGCTAACGCAGTATGTTGATCGACTATACGCTCAACCAAGACCTCAATTTTTCCGCCACTGGCTTTTTGACCAAATAGTCGCGCAGGAATAACACGGGTATTATTAAAAACCAATAAATCTCCCGCATTAAGCTGGCCAACGATGTCAGTAAAAACGCGATCAGCTATTTCACCTGAATCACCATTGAGCGTCATTAAACGACTAGCACTGCGTTCGGCTTTGGGGTAACGCGCTATAAGCACTTCGGGTAAATTGAAAGAAAAATCAGAAACACGCATGATAAGAAATTATTTTCTCGACTAAAAAGGGCGTAATTTTAAAGCTGAGTGCCTATGATAGCAAGTGAAACAGCCACAAAAAACCAGATTACTTTTAGCTCTTTTGTATTATAGGTTTTGGCGTTGTTAAATAAGCCATAACAAATGCAACTAACTCTTCAGAAAAATCACCTATTTCGAACAGCTCAGGTTCAAATAACACCGCTTCATGAGCCAGATGCTCGACCGTTTTAGAGATCATTTTTGCGGCTAAAACTATATTTATACCATCACGTATTTCACTTTTACGCTGTTCAAATAGCTGTATAACCAATGAGCGAATTGAGTCCTCAGCATTATCATCTTCTTTTACGTTAAGATCGGGAATATCATGGCTTAATATTCGATGCAACTCAGGAGCTATCAGGTGACCATTGATAGCAGCTAGAACAAACTGTCTAGCTGCTTCTTCTAATGGCTGATGTAATGTTGTTTGATATGCATTTAGCATCAGCAACCTCAGCTCAGTAAAATGATCTTGTTTAATAGCGGCAATTAATGACTCTTTACTTGGAAAATATTGATAAATAGATCCAATACTTACGCCTGCTCTTTCAGCCACTTTATTTGTAGTGAATTTAGCATAGCCATGTTCTGTCAAAATGTGAGCAGCTGCTTCTTTAATGGCGTTAACGGTGAACTTGGCTCGTTGCTGAGCGGGTATTTTCCTTGGCTTTACATCAATTTTCATAATATTTACATTCCGGCTAAAAAAGGCGAGTACAATGTTAAAACAGCTAGACATATAATAGCTACTCTTTTGAATTAAAAGGTTTTTATTATAAATAATGATACACTGTAAAAATAAAACAAATCAATTAACCACTTATCTTATCGGCCTCTGCTTTACTTGCAATATAGCTTTCGCTCAGACAGACAAAGATAGCGATAGTTTCATTATTGTGGGCGCATTAAGTAAAAATGAATACTTAGGTAGCAGCGATTACGACATTGTTCCAGCAATCATATCAGAATTCAATATTCTAGGCAGTAATATAGAACTAGAGGGATTAACGGCAAGAGCAGAGCTTTTTTCATATAATAATTGGCATACTGGCCTAGCAATACAATTTGATTTTGGTCGCAATGATGAGGTTAGCAATTCTGCCGTTGCCGCCATGAAAGAAATAAAAGCAAACATTAACTTAGGGGCATACCTAAGCCATAAGAACCATAACCTATTGTTAAACAATGATGAACTTGAACTTAGAATGCAAACGACTTTTGATGCATCATCTGTGCATAAAGGATCGCTAACAACCTTTACCAGTACTTATACCCTGCCACTATTTATTCCATGGCGAATCGAATTTGAATTAGAGTCAAGTTATGCCGATGAAAACTTCATGAATAGCTATTTTGGCGTAAGCCAAGCTAACTCGTCAGCAAGCGGCTTACCACAATTCCAAGCAGATGCGGGTTTTGTCGATATTACCCTTAATACCAACATCATTCTTTTTTCAAGCCCGACTTGGGGCGCATATACACGTTTAAGTTATAGCCGATTGTTCAATGACGCAGCAAATAGTCCCATAGTTAAAGAACAAGGCAGCGTCAATCAATCACAATTTGGTTTAGGCATTTTTTACCGATTTTAGGAGGCCGATATGAAAACTTTAATAACCCTAGCAATGTTCCTCACTAGTTTGCTTGCTCATGGACAAAAAATACTGCCTACCAGTGAAGGCATTACCCTTGCACAAACAATGGTTAATAATAACCGTCACACTCTTTTAGTGCTTGCTGATAATAACACTGTTATTGAGGCAATTGATTTAAGTGCTCTATTTAAGACCAAAGCCAATATGATTACTATTTTTAATACTTTCGGTTTTGAAAGGTTAGCAAAAATATCATTAAAAAACGGCATAAAAGCTCAATCCTATTCTATTGATAGTTTACTAAGCCCTGCTGGAACCAATAACCACCATGTGGCCTCTGGTTTAAATTATCGTAAACATGCCGATGAAGTTGACAGTGAACAAGTCCCTTTTTTATTTGTCAAAGCGACAAAAGCAACACGTCAACAAGATATTGTTGTTAGCCCAAAAGAGCTATTAGATTATGAAATTGAACTTTGTGCGCGCCCGCTAACGACATTAACGATACCACCAGTAAAAAGTGAGCCAACATTTGGCTTTTTTATCTGTGGTGACTTTACCGATAGAGCAGAGCTATTACGAACTATGGATTTAAAAAACATGCAAAGCGGACGTGGTTTTAGCACGGCAAAAAGTAAAAAAGGCTATTTTCCAACCGGACCTTACCTGGTTATAAGCAAAAACTGGCAACAATTTATTGCCAATACCGAACTAAAACTAACCTTAAATGGTGAGTTAAAACAAAAGGCGATGGCTCAACAAATGATTTGGTCGTTATCAACAATTTTAGAAAAAGCACAGCAGCACAATGATAATAATACTCCTGTGCACACCTCCAAGGTAACTTCACTATTACCTAACCATAAGATATCTGCAGATATGGTATTTTTAACTGGTACTCCTGAAGGAGTTTTGTTTAGACCTCCAGGCACTGGCTTTAAAATAAAAGCAGCAATCAAATATATCTTTACCGGAGCTTTTACCGATATGAAACTAACTGATTTTGTAATTGAACAGTATAGCCAAAGCCAATTGACAGCAAAAGCATTGTTACAACCCGAAGATCAACTAACATTGAGTGCTAATTTTTTAGGAACAATTCAGCTAAAAATAGCAGCTTCAAAGTCGTAGCCTCCCATAAATAATATTTTTCACAATGAAAGCTAGTTAATTCAAACTAGCCTTCAATCTCCATAATTCATCGTTATAATCAATATTTAGCAAAAAACAGCTATTCAAAATACTTTTTATCGTATGCTGATATAGTATGTTTTTATGAGGTTTAATCGCCATATTTACAAAGGTATCGTGTTATGAACAATCTTGCTTACGCTATAGCTAAAACCATTATCAATGGCTTCGAACATCATATTGACCTTTATATGGAGATTACTCAATCAGCCCAACAAAGATTTCAACAGTGTCAGTGGAGTGAAGTACATAAAGCGGCTAAAGCGCGCACCACTTTTTATGACCAACGGGTAACAGAAACATTTAATACTATTAAACAAGATTTTTTTATCGACCAATTAGACAGCAAATTATGGTTGCAAGTAAAGTGTGCCTACCTTGAGTTATTGATGCTGCATAACCAGCCTGAGTTAGCAGAAACTTTTTATAACTCAGTTTTTTGTCATTTATTTGAGCGCAAGTATTACCATAATGATTATATTTTTGTAAAAAGTACCGCGCACCGTCTAGATAACATGCCCTCCCCTGATATTTACACTGCCTATAAGCCCGCAGAAAAAGGATTAAAGCAAACTATTTGTGACATTATGAATGATCATAAAACCGATATTCCTTTTGAAAATTTAGATCGAGATGTTGATACACTCATTCGAACTTTTCGTCGTGACGCTCATAAAACTCGCTACAAAATTGAAGATTTACGATTTGATATTCTCAATTTTACTTTCTATCGCAACAAAGGGGCTTACTTAATTGGTCGAGTACTTTCTCCTGCTGGTGAAACGCCTTTTATTATCGCGGTTCTTAATAATGGTAAAAAAGACGGGCAAGGAGGATTATATTTAGATGCTTTATTAACTAGCAGCGAAAATATGGCCGTGGTGTTTGGCTTTGCTCGTGCTTATTTCTTTGTTAATTGTCCCCATCCCTATGCACTGGTTAAGTTTCTACAAGGATTAATGCCCCATAAAACTAAAGCAGATTTATATGCTGCCATTGGCTTTCATAAACAAGGAAAAACTGAGTTTTATCGGGACTTTTTAGAACATCTCGACAGTAGTGACGATAAGCTTGAACTAGCCGCAGGCATTAAAGGTATGGTGATGTCAGTATTTACTCTGCCCTCATACCCCTATGTATTTAAAATCATAAAAGACAAGTTTTCTCCAAGTAAAAATATGACCAAAAAGGATGTTAAGGGAAAATATCGTTTGGTAAAACTACACGATAGAGTTGGTCGTATGGCTGATACGATGGAATATTCCGAGGTCGCTTTTCCTAAAAACCGCTTTAATGATGAACTACTAACTGAGTTAGAGAAAGTTGGAAAAAGCATCATTCGTTATGAAGGCGAAGGTGAAAAGGAACTGATTATATTTGAACATTTGTATATTGAACGACGCATGATACCGCTGAACTTGTATCTCGCTCAGGCCTTAAAAGATAAAGCACAAGATAAAGCACAAGATAAAGCACAAGATAAAATTAATGAAGCACTCTTTGGTTATGGTGAAGCAATTAAGCAATTAATATCTGCCGATATTTTTCCCGGTGATATGTTATTGAAAAACTTTGGTGTAACTCGCCATGGTCGCGTTATTTTTTATGATTACGATGAAATTACATATATGAATGAAGTTAATTTCAGGGTGAAACCTGTCGCAATCACTGAAGAGCAAATATATGCTGCTGAGCCATGGTACAGCGTAGATCCCGGTGATATGTTCCCAGAAGAGTTAGCAACCTTTGCCTTAGCTAATCCAGCCTACTTAAAAGCATTTAAAATACATCATCAAGATTTATTAACGGCTGATTACTGGCAAAAGTGCCAAAAAGATGTTGCCAATGGTATTTATAAGGATGTTTTTCCTTATCCTCATAAATATCGCTTTTGTAATTTACGTGGCTAAACGGTTTCAAAGGGAAAACAATAAATACCCGTCACAATTCAAAGTGCAGGATTTCAGTGGGAATTAAAATGACTTTAGGCAAGGATAATTAAAGCATAGTCATTCTATGGTTTGATTATTTAACGCGGTATAAAGTCACTTTAAACCCATCGAAGAAACGCTTGAGCAACATCACTTCATCGTTGCTGTGATTTACAATAGAATAACTATTGTTTCATCACAGCGCCTTGAATTAAAGTTTCTCAAACACTCTGAAACATGCATCTTGAATTGTAACAGGTATAAATACCGACTACTTTACTCGCACTTTGTTGATAAAGTAGTCTAACAACAAAAAAACAGGGCTTTATTTGAAAAAAAACAACATTTAGGCTTTACCTTTGTCATTGCATCAGTATAATCCTTTTTTGTTGCAGGGGTGTAGTTCCAATTGGTAGAACAGCGGTCTCCAAAACCGATGGTTGGGAGTTCGAGTCTCTCCACCCCTGCCATTTTCTTTTCTAGTTTTCTTAATTCTTATAGCTAGTGTTTAAGCTAAAATCACCACTTCTCGTTCAACAAATTTTCTGTCATTATACTTACTCTTCGTCTTATTTTAAATATAGCCAATTAGTTAACTATGAGTATTGATCAACGCCAATTTGAACAACTGAGCGAAATGGGTATTAAGTTATGGCAGCGCCGAGACAACCCAGAACACCTTAGCACAGCTAAACCTAACCCAAATAATTACCAAAAAATTAATCTAGACTCATTAATTAACAACCAGTGCTTTACTGATATTTTACTCGCACTTAATTTAACTCGTGGTGAAGTAACTCAACAAGCTGATCATCTCGATTTAGGCTTATTCAATTGGTACTTCCTTGAAAGTAAAAACAAGGGTGAATTAAATATCACTTACCTGAACAAGCAATTAATCACACCAACTATGCATTTAATTTCACAATCCGTTAAGTTAAAAAGGCAATTATGGCAAACAATAAGTCAACAACTAACATGACCGTTTCTACTCAAGCTGTTTCAGCAAGTTTTACCTCAATCACCAAAACTGATGTTGTACAGTTAATGCCGATAGAAAAGGCCTGTCACTCACATCCATGGAGCGAAAAAACCTTTAATAGCTGTGTTGGAGGTAGTTATTTTGGTGAAAAAATGGCACTAAAACCTAGTGAAGTTAAACACTCTTCCCCTCAAGAGAATACTAATACTGGTTTCTATATTGGCCAATATGTTGCTGGTGAAGCGACGCTAATGGATATTTGTGTCTCGCCGAGTGAGCAAGGTAAAGGTTATGGCAAAGCGTTGTTGGCTCAGTTTTTAGTGCAAGCTAAGCAACTAGGGGCGACAAAAATATTCCTTGAAGTTCGTGCTAAGAACATCTCAGCACAAATGCTTTATATGAATGCCGGGTTTATCGAAATTGATCGTCGTACGGGTTATTACCCAAGTAGTTCGGGCTTTGGCTATGAAGATGCCATTGTAATGTCATTGAAATGCTGAAAATAATTTTTAATAACTGATAACCTGCCTCTATGAAAATGACAAACTAGCCAACCATTAACAAATTACAACATTTGCCTACGTAAAGTGGCTAGTTAATTCCTCTGCTTTAGCTAAGATACTTATAAAACCCCTAAAGGTTTTTAACAAGTCATAAGGAGAGCAATATGTTTATTAAAATAAATCCCACTACCGATAGTCAGTTATCTAACAAAGATGTCGCAAACCTTATTGTAAGTGATGCTTTGAGAAAAATCAGTCAACTGACCGGCTTAAACGAGCAACAAGCTTATTCATTATTATCTAATCAAGTAAATCCGCATAACAATAATAATGTAACAAGCAACAAAATAACGGTGCCATTATTGAACCACAGTGAATATCAATTTATTTCAAACTTATTTAGCTAAAAATTTAATGATAAGCGAAATCGGCTTTAGTGATTTTCCAACTGCAATAGAACACCTTATTTGACTAACTTTGTATTGGCTTACCTACACTTTTTACAAGAGAAACCTTACTTCCTTCAGACAATTTTTGCTCCCCATCGGCTCAAGATTGTATCATTGCAAAAAGTTCCCCCCTAATAACAGCCCTTTCTATAAATTTTATCTATTTTAATGTTACAATGCGGGCAATTTTTAATGATGATGAAAAGCTCAGTACTAAAGACAGTACTAAAAACAGCACAAAGCCAAGTGCTAATGGCGTTTCTCTACTATTTACTTAACAGGTAACCCGCATGTCAGTTCAGCAAGAGCAGGTCGATTTACGTCGTACTTTCGCCATTATTTCTCACCCCGATGCGGGTAAAACCACTATCACCGAAAAAGTACTTTTATTTGGCCAAGCTTTACAAAAAGCCGGCACGGTAAAGGGTAAGAAATCAGGTCAACACGCTAAATCTGACTGGATGGAAATGGAAAAAGAGCGTGGTATTTCAATTACCACCTCTGTAATGCAATTTCCTTACAATAATTGCTTAGTTAACTTACTTGATACTCCTGGTCATGAAGATTTCTCAGAAGATACTTACCGCACACTTACCGCGGTAGATTCATGTTTAATGGTAATTGACGTGGCTAAAGGTGTTGAAGCACGTACCGTTAAATTAATGGAAGTTACGCGTCTTCGTGATACACCAATCATTACTTTTATGAACAAAATGGATCGCGATGTCCGTGACCCAATGGAAGTCATGGATGAAGTTGAAGAAGTTTTAAAAATTAAGTGTGCTCCTATTACTTGGCCTATCGGCATGGGTAAAGAATTTAAAGGTGTTTATAACTTAGTGACTAATGAAACCTTCTTATATCAATCTGGCTTAGGTCATATGATTCAAGAAGTACGCATTATAAAAGGATTAGATAATCCTGAACTTGATGAAGCTGTTGGTAGTTACGCTGATGACTTACGTGAAGAGCTTGAACTTGTTCAAGGTGCTTCTCATGACTTTAATTTAGAAGAGTTTTTAAGCGGTGAATTAACACCGGTATTTTTTGGCACTGCATTAGGCAACTTTGGTGTTGATCATATGCTTGATGGTTTAACTAAATGGGCACCTAAACCATTACCACGTAAAACAGATTTACGTGAAGTTGTTGCCACTGAGGAAAAATTCTCAGGTTTTGTCTTTAAAATTCAAGCCAACATGGATCCAAAACATCGTGACCGTATTGCTTTTATGCGTATTTGCTCTGGTAAATATGAAAAAGGCATGAAGATGAAACAAGTACGTATCAATAAAGATGTAAAAATTGCTGATGCGGTAACCTTTATGGCCGGTGATCGCTCTAACGTTGAAGAAGCATACGCTGGCGACATTATTGGTTTACATAATCACGGCAGCATTCAAATAGGTGATAGCTTTACCGCTGGCGAAATGATGAAGTTTAGTGGTATTCCAAACTTCGCACCAGAAATGTTCCGTCGTATTCGACTTCGCGATCCACTTAAAGCCAAACAATTGCAGAAAGGTTTAATTCAGTTATCTGAAGAAGGCGCTGTGCAAGTATTTAGGCCTTTCATCAATAACGATATGATTGTTGGCGCGGTTGGTGTATTGCAGTTTGAAGTGGTAGTACAACGCTTGAAAACAGAATATAAAGTGGATGCTATCTATGAAGCAATCAGTGTTGCTACAGCGCGCTGGTGTACTTGTGATGATGAACGTACTTTAGAGCAATTTAAGAAGAAAGCGGGTGATTACCTAGCATTGGATGGTGGTAATAACTTAACGTATATCGCGCCAACTATGGTTAACTTGTCGTTATCACAAGAGCGTCATCCAGATATACAGTTCCACTCTACACGTGAACACTAGTTTGGTGTCGTATATAACGTTCTAGCTGCGTTGCTTGATTATTTTTATGCGGTCACTTAGTGGACTAAGCTCCTTTATAAAAATAACCAAGCGCCTTGTTATAACGCTATCTACTTAACCAAACCTGAATGAATTAAAAAGTTTTGATGTTTTATTAAGTAAAATATCAAAAACAAACAAATGAAATGTCACTAACTGCGTAATAGCTTCTTTTCGCAGTTAGTTGCTTCAAGACAAAAGAAAACGCGCGGAGTTGACGCATGTCAATGAGCACGATTGATGAATGTATTGGAGCAAATAACAATGAAAAAGAGTCTATTAAATGAATATTAAAGAAATATTAGCTAATAAAGTTAGTGATGCAATGACGGCTGCTGGCTTACCTGAAGGCACTAACCCTGCAGTTAGCCTATCAAATCGTCCAAATTTTGGTGATTATCAAGCCAATGGTGTGATGGGCGCAGCGAAAAAACTAAAAACTAACCCTCGTGAGCTAGCAACGAAAGTTGTTGCTGAGTTAGACCTAGATGGAATAGCTAGCAAAGTTGAACTAGCTGGCCCTGGTTTTATTAATATTCACTTATGTGAAAAATGGTTAACAGCGCAACTTAATACGGTTGCTCAAGATGAATACATCGGCGTTAGCCAACGTACTGTGAACACTGACGACAGTACTGATGATAAACAACAAACAGTCGTTGTGGATTACTCTGCACCTAACCTTGCCAAAGAAATGCATGTTGGACATTTGCGTTCAACCATCATTGGTGATGCTGTTGTACGTGCACTAGAGTTTCGCGGTGACAAAGTTATTCGCCAAAATCACATGGGTGATTGGGGCACACAGTTTGGTATGTTAATCGCGCATTTAAGCGATAAACTTGCTAGTGATGAAGTGGCTGAAACAGCGCTTGCTGATTTAGAAAACTTTTACCGTGAAGCTAAAGTTCGTTTTGACAACGAAGAAGGTTTTGCTGATAGAGCCCGTGCTGATGTAGTTAAGCTACAAAGTGGCGATGCTGATTGTGCCAAATTATGGCAACAGTTTATCGATATTTCCATCACTCATAGTGAAGAAATCTACGAAAAGTTAAACGTATCATTAAAACGCTCTGACATTATGGGCGAAAGTGCTTATAACGGTGATTTATCTACTATTGTAGATGAGTTAATGGCGAAAGAAATCGCTGAAGAGAGTCAAGGTGCAAAAGTTGTCTTTATTAATGAAATGGCTAACAAAGACGGTGAAGCGCCAGTATTTATCGTACAAAAGTCAGGTGGCGGCTTCTTATATGCAACCACTGATTTATCAGCCTGTCGTTACCGTAGTGACAAGTTAGCCGCTAATCGCATCATCATATTTACAGATGCTCGCCAAGCACTTCACTTTAAGCAGGTTGAAATTGTTGCCCGTAAAGCTGATTTATTGCCTGAAAATGTCGGTTATCAACATTGTCCGTTTGGCATGATGATGGGTGATGATGGTAAACCATTTAAAACTCGTACTGGCGGCACTATTAAACTTGCTGAATTGCTTGATGAAGCAGTGGTTCGTGCGAGTGCATTAATCAAAGAGAAAAATCCTGAGATTACTGATGCCGATTTAGCAGAGACTTCAAAGAAAGTAGGTATTGGCGCGGTTAAGTTTGCCGATTTATCGAAGAACCGTACTAGTGATTATATTTTCAACTGGAAAACCATGTTGAGCTTTGAAGGGGCTACTGCACCTTACTTACAATATGCTTATTCGCGTATTCAAAGTATCTTTACTAAGGCTGAGAGTAAAGCTGAGATTGCAGGAACTGTGAATAATGATGCTGCAATTAGTATTATCGAGCCACAAGAAAAAGCATTAGCATTGAAATTATTACAACTTGAAGATGTTGTTGATGCGGTCATTAGCGAATGTACACCTAACTTGTTATGTAACTACCTTTATGAATTAGCCAGTCTTTACATGAGTTTTTATGAGGCCTGCCCTATCCTTAAAGAAGGTATTAACGATGAAGTTAAAGCGTCACGTTTAGCTTTATGTAAAGTTGTTGCTGATACGTTAAAACAGGGTCTAGATATTTTAGGCATTGAAGTGATGGATCGCATGTAAATTTAACCTAGATCACACAATTGATACGTCACAAAAGTACTCACTGACATTCGTCAGCTCCGTGCTTTGTTTCTTTCACTAGTGTGATCTAGATTAAAATTAAGAGTATTATTCAAACAGAAATAACTACGTCATTCCCTAAGTGTCTGATCGGACGGGGCATGGATGTTACTTATTAGATAATTCAGGAGGCACTGATGCAGTTTACTGATAGCCATTGCCACCTTGATGATATTGCTCTTAGTGAGCAACTACCTGCTTTATTAGCACAATGCCAACAGCTTGCCATTAACCGTATAATAGTTCCTTCCGTAGCCCCTGATAACTTCAATCAAGTACTCAGACTAGCCAAACGTCACCGCGATAGTATCAGCAACAATCCAATTAAAATTTACCCTTGTTTAGGTATTCATCCATGGTTTTTACAAACTTTGAATAACTCTCATCTAGAAAACTTGGGTGACATGGTCGATAAATCGAGAGATGAAATCATTGCCATTGGAGAAATTGGTCTTGATGGCGCTATTGCCAAAAATGCTGAAGAACAGGGGCAAACATCGGCAGATAACTGGAAACATCAGCAGCATTTTTTTGATTTTCAGCTTAACCTTGCCAAACAACAAAATTTACCGGTAATTGTGCATCACAGGCAATCGCACGATAAGATAATGCCTTTTTTAAAAAAATATAAATTAGATAAAGCTGGAGTTATTCACGGATTCTCCGGCAGTTACCAACAAGCTATAGCTTATATAGATTTAGGCTTTAAACTTGGTGTTGGTAGTACCATTACCTATTCTCGTGCTAAAAAGACCATCAACACCTTCAGACGCCTACCCTTGGCAAGTTTAGTATTAGAGACTGATGCGCCATCGATGCCGCTGAGCCCAGAAGTGACTGATAAAAAAGTAATAATGGCTGAAGGTGCACGACAGCGAATTAATTCACCCATAAACTTAATTAAGATATTTGAAGTGTTAGTGAATATCAGAACAGAGAGCTCTCAAGATATCGCCTTACAGTTAGAGAAAAATATCGAAGAATTATTTTTTCACTAATGTTTCATGCTGCTGTTTAGTCGTTCCGAGTTACCGACCGCCTCATCCTGTTTGATTTACTCAAGTTTAGAAGTAGTAGTCTCAGCTTGAGGTTTTTCAGCTGTATTTATCCGGTAACCTCTACGGCTAAAACGATTTAAGCCACGTGTTAATAAAAAGCCAACCAAACCCGCTAATAATAACATTAAGCGAAACAACTGCTGTTGGTCTTCATCTGCTTTGGCTAAAATATCAACCAAATAAGACTTTTCAATAGTAAAACGTAAATAACCAAATAACTCTCGCTTTGCTAAGCTAGTATTGGCTGAACTTTCATCACGTATTTCAGCGACAAAAGGAATGTAACGAGCACTTAAATCACGTTGCTGCAACGAAATGCCATAAAGATCATTTATACTTTTACTGTCTTGATCCCTATCAGCAGTTTGATCATTACCTTCTTTATTAGCAGAGACAACCAATGCCCCCGTAACATCATACAAATGTATCTGTTTGACAAAATTGACTCGACTTAAACCATTAAGATAGTTTTGCAATATTATTTTTTGTTGTTTTTTTGAATTATCTTTTTGCTTTAAGATCACAGCGATACCAACAATTCCTTGCTGTAATTGCTGTTTAGCAATATAGTCAAAATGTTCAGCTAAATTGACTCGATTTTTAACTCCTGTTGACTGCCACATAGTCATTAAAACTACTATAAGCAAAATAGCACTAGCTAATTGCAGAATTTTATTATAAATCGAAGATAATTTAGGGTATAAAGGCTGCTGAGTTTGCTTCATATAAACGAGATAACTCTATTAAGGTAATGTATATAGACAAGTGATACCGCAGATGGTGTCACTTAGCTAACACAATTATATTGCCACTATAGTGAGATTATTAACTGATGTGAAGTGTTTATATTTTTTCAGCTAGCTATTCATTTAGCATTAGAGAGTTAACGTGTCTTTTATCGCCAATGTACCTTTTTCTGCCCAAATATCAGCCCTATCACTTGAGCAATACCTAAACCAACAAGAAATGGGCACTAAACTGCCTATTGGTTTTACACTAAATGAGCAGTCTTTAACGTTAAAGGCTACAAATGAATTAACTCCAATAGAATTAGTGGTATTTCAAGAACTGACTTTAAAGCAATTACTTGATCTGCAAACACATGCCCAGATAAAGATAACGACTTTAAAAGTCATCAATAATCGTAACCAACAAACAAGTTTCCGTTTTACCGTCTCTTGTGGTGATTATATTCAAGCCCGAAAAGCGGTAGCTCAATTTTCTTTGGATAACGGTATTGAAGCAGCACTTTTAAATAACGTCCCAACATTAAGCGAGCCTGGCTTACTGGTAATGGATATGGATTCAACTACAATCGAAATTGAGTGTATTGATGAGATTGCTAAATTAGCGGGTGTTGGTGAACAAGTATCTATTGTTACTGAGCGCGCTATGTTAGGCGAATTAGACTTTGCACAAAGTTTACATGAACGAGTTGCGACATTAAAAAACTCTCCTGAAAAAATTCTTGCCGATGTCGCTAAAGATATTCCATTAATGGCAGGTTTAGAAAAGCTAATTGATGAACTTAAAAAACATAACTGGCGTATTGCGATTGCTTCAGGTGGTTTTACTTATTTTGCCGACCACCTAAAAGAACAACTCAACTTAGATGCCGCATTTGCCAATACCCTAGAGATTGTTGATGGGACTTTAACAGGAAAAGTACGGGGTGATGTCGTAGATGCACAAGCCAAAGCCGATTCACTCACAATACTCACAGAGAAATACCAAATAAGCCCTAAACAAACGGTTGCTATGGGGGATGGTGCTAATGATTTAATTATGATGAGTGCCGCAAGTTTTGGTGTCGCATTCCATGCAAAACCGATTGTTTTAGCACAAGCGGATAGCAGCATAAATCATCAAGGTTTAGATTGTTTATTGCATTGGCTAGCTTAAAGAGTTTTTTACTAAAATTAAAATAAAACTTGTACATATGACCTTCACATGAAATATGTACAAGCTTACACTTCTAAGCGGTACCTAAATAACGTTTCTTGCGTTATGTCAATAAGTTGCAACAGACCTGCGACGCTCATAATTTCTTGTTCTATTTGTTTACCACGATGAATAGCATAAGCACTTATATAACTTAATTCAGGATTTAGGTGCTCCATTTGTGGCGTATCACTACGAGACAAATTTAACTGTATACAGTAGAACTTACCTTGTTTTAGCGATCTTTTGATGAAGAAGTTTTTCAATTCAGGGCTATCTAAGTCACTGGCTAATTTAACGGTAACCGCTTTATCAATTTGATCTACCTCATCTCGAATACCAATATAAAGTATGTCACTCATCGATTTATCAGTAGGTAATATTTTTTTGAGGTGCTGATCGAATAATTGATTAACGTGTAAGCTACCTAACAATGGGTATAGATTATAATAGCTACTTCGGTCACTCAAACGTCTCATGTCAGCTAATAGACCAGAGTTAGTTTTAGCACTACTTTTTCCTGCAGCTAAAATCTCCACTTTATAACGGCTACCACTACTTTGTATCATGGCACAAGGGAGGGTTGAATTAACCGCATACACGGTTCTCAATGCTGAAGATAAACCCGGTGTTAACATGGCATATTCATCTGGCGTCAATTTATTTTTATTCTTATCTATTAATAATTTAAAAAAAGATCGACCTATATGCCGATGCTCTTTAACTAGAACACGTAAATTAATAATTGTTTTATTTTTATTTAACCTAACGACCTTATATGGCAACTGAGTAAGATCAAATTTTGACGTTATTTTTTGTAATTTGGGGAAACTTAAATGAACAATGTCCCCTACAGATAATATAGACGCTTCCTCCAGCTCTACCTTGAGTCCGGAAACAGAGAAATCTTCTGAGTTACCTAACCAGTTTAGAGCCTGACATTCAACTTGAACAGGGGTTTGATATTTAAAGCGTGGTTCTTGCCTTTGAATAGTATAATTAATTGAAATTTCATCAAGTGTTAGTTTCTTTGATGCTCGTTTATGACCATACAGTTTGACTTTTGTCAGATCTAAGCCGTCAAAGTCTGCAACTTGATAATCAGCAATGTTACTTGTTTGTGTCAAATCAGTTGCGGTAACAACATAAGGCAGCTCCGATAATATAGCTTTCACTTCATCAGATAACGGCGGGTTAAGGTAGCTTTGCTGCTTGCTTAATGCATTAGACAAAGTATAAGGAGAGTAACCTTGCTCAGCACTTACTTGATGGTAATCTAACTGTGTAATTGCAAAAGATTCTTTACTTGCCGCAAAAGCTAGAAATTTTATAAAAAACTCGTCATCGCCTTGAAGTTGCTGATCATCAAAAGTATAAAAAAATATATTTCCTTGGTGTTGATGGATAAAACTATACACCAATAGTACTTTCCCTTGATCCTTTGCAACTTTCAAACGAGAAAAACGTTCATTATCAATGAGAAAATCAAGCGTAGAGTGCTTTTTTTCGTTTTGCCAATATTGATATATATTTTGATTATTTAGGGTTGTTAATGCATACCTTGGCATGCATATTTGTTCGTTTTCTTGGGTAGTCCCTGCCGAGTATTGCATGAAAATAGGCAGTTCGTTAAGTTTCACTAAAGAGAATTGTTCGAGATATCTTGCTTGCAATGCAGATAAACTATTCGTTAAATTAATTTTGTAACGACGTTTATTTCCTTGAATATAGCCCGACAGAAAGCGTATAAAGTTGTCTTTTTCTGGAATTTCAATCCGATGACAACCCACTAATTGCGTATCGCTATCACGATAGGTATTTTGTACTTGGTAAGTGAGAAGCTCACCTTTATTAAATTGAAATTCTTGTTCAAAGCCAGTAAAAAACACATTGAAACACTCACCTATAACTAGGGTTTTTTCGTTAATTAAGCGAAATTTTAATCCTGTGGCGCTAATATCAACACTTGTTGTTTGAATTTGCTTATGATTAGGTAGCGTAAGAGTCAATGCAATGGCAAAGTTCATACGCTCTTCATTTCTATTTGGGTAATTATCAAAGCAGTAGAGTTTTGCAGGATATTGTAGTTTTTCAACAGTATGACTTTTTTTAGTAATACTAACGTTCTTATTTACACTGCGTTCAATATTACTTTGTTCATTCTGGTAGATATTTCGAAAATTATTTTTAGTATCTTTGACCGCTTCATAAACACCAAAAGTATAACTGCCATAAGCTTGCGTATTTTCATTAAAAACTTGAATAGCGGTATTATCAAGAAAGTGGCTTTGCCCTTCATAGTCAAACAACTGACACTCGCCATCAACTAAACCACGCAAATCGATTACTCTTGTACAAGTAGTCGCTAAACGTTTTAGCTCCATTTTCAAAAGAAACTTCTCAGTTTTCACCATATTACCTGTGATGGTATTAAATTTAGCATCAAAATCTTTTTTATTAGCTAAACCGCGAAAACGAGCAATTATTTGTTGGTGTTTGGCAAAATCTTTGGTCATAAAATTTATTTAAGTTACTTTTACGTCTATTGACTGCTTATTTAATGAAGAAAAGCTTAATCATCAGTAAATAATGGTTATAATTTAGCGTACGTTATAACAAAATTGATAATAATTAAATAAGCAATTATTATGCCTATCACTACAAAAGGCGTTTATTTTAGCAATAACACTTAAATTAATCGAGAATAAATGCATGGCTAAAACAAAAACAGCATTCGTTTGTACAGACTGTGATTCAGAATATCCCCGTTGGTTTGGGTATATTGGCTATGACGGGGGCTGGACTTAAAAAAGTAAAAAAACCTTCTGCTATTTTTCTCAGTCGTAGTAAAGAGTAAACAGCCGGCAGTGTTGTAATGATCCTATGGGAGGGAACTCGATCATTCAGCACTAGATAACCCTAGACGTGTTGCCGTTGGCGCTGATCAGAATCGTTTATCTATGTTACTGGCTATATTACACAGACATGGCGGCTTACAATTAAACGACCAAAATGTCTTTGTAAATGTTGTTGGTGGCGTTAAGGTTACCAAAACTAGTATTGATTTAGCACTTATTCTAGCTTTAGTTTCCAGCTTTAAAGATAATGCTTTACCACAAGATTTAGTTATTTTTGGGGAAGTAGGATTACCTGGTGAAATTCGACCCGTACCTAACTGTCAAGAACGCATTAATGAAGCGGAAAAACATGGCTTTAAACGTGCTATAGTGCCGTTTAATAATATGCCTAAATAGGCAATTGACAGTATGGCAGTTATAGATGTTAAAAAGCTCAGTGACGCCTTAGAAGTAATATAAAGCTTAGAAATACTACCGTAACTAATCATCTAATTAATATTTAAGACTTAATAATAAAAAACACCTAATTTATGAAATATTCCCTAAAATCCTTACTAACCGTATTTGTGTGCTCAGTTACCTTACCCGTTTTTGCACAACAAAAACCTGTATCTCTAGCCACTCAAATTGTTAATGAAGTGCCGAAAAAATTAACGAATGAAGCATTAAAAGAACAAAAAAAACAACTCACGATAGAGCGAATTTATAGTTCACCCTCATTAAATGGACAAACACCTAAAGCATTAAAGTTTTCTCCTGATGGTAGCCGCGTAACTTACTTACAAGCTAAAGCCGATGATTTACACCGTTATGATTTATGGGAGTACAACTTAACATCACAACAAAATAAGCTATTGGTTGATTCTCAGCACCTTTTTAGTGGCACTGAAAACTTATCTAACGAAGAAAAGGCACGCAGAGAGCGTAAACGTATTTATGGTGTTGGTATCATGGAGTATCAATTTTCATCTGACGGCAGTGCTTTATTATTCCCTTTAAATGGGGATATTTATTATTACCAATTAGTAAACAAAACTTCAAAGCGTTTAACAAAAACTTCAACCTTTGAAACGGATATTAAATTCTCACCGAAGGGCAACTATATTTCATTTATACGTGAACAAAATCTTTATGTTGTAAATATTAGCTCCGGGGCTGAAAAGCAACTAACAATCGATGGTTCGGGTACCATTAAAAATGGTATGAGTGAATTTGTTGCTCAAGAAGAAATGGGCCGTATGACAGGTTATTGGTGGTCCCCAGATGAAAAGCACATCGCTTTTTTGAGGGTTGATGAAACACCAGTACAAGTAGTTATTCGCAATGAAATTTATGCCGAAAAAATTGAATTAATAGAGCAAAGATACCCTGCAACAGGTACTAACAATGTTCATATTCAGTTAGCTGTTACTGATATTAAGGGTAAAAAAATACGCTTTATTCCACTGGATAACAATGATGAAGACGAAAACAAAGATATCTACATTCCACGTGTTAAATGGTTACCCAGCAGTAAGGACTTAGCCTATCAATGGCAAAGCCGTGATCAAAAGACCTTAATCTTAAAAAGTTATAACCTAAAAAAGCGCAAACAAAAAACATTGTTAACGGAAACATCTACACATTGGGTTAATTTACATAAAGACTTAACCTTTTTAAAAGACAGTAAATCTTTTATTTGGGCATCCGAGCGAGATGGTTACAAACACTTATATCACTTAAATTTAAAAGGTGAAGTGCTTTCACAACTTACTAAAGGAAAGTGGGTAGTTGACTCACTCAAGCATCTTGATGAAAAAAATGGGTGGTTATACTTTACTGGCAGAGCAGATACCCCGTTAGAACGCCATTTATACAAAGTCCCTTTAACAGGAAAGTCACCCGAACAAGTACAGCGTTTAAGTAAGCGTAACGGTTTTCATCAAATAAACTTTGCCTCTAACGGTAATAATTATATTGATAGTTTTTCGAACATCACTACGCCAAAGCAAGTTAGTCTACACCAAGCCGATGGAAAAAAACTAACTTGGCTAGCAGAAAATGAAGTGGATGTTAACCACCCTGTTACTCCTTATTATGATGATTTAGTTATGCCTGAGTTTGGTTCGCTTAAATCAGAGGATGATAAAGCAACCTTGTTTTATAAGCTTTATAAACCTAAAGAAATGCAGCCTGGTAAACAATATCCTGTGATAGTAAAAGTTTACGGCGGACCTCATGCCCAACGTGTGACGAATAAATGGCAAGGCGCCGATATGATCCAACATATGCTGCAAAAAGGTTATATTGTTTTTCAGCTAGATAACCGGGGCTCTAATTTCCGTGGTACTGAATTTGAATCAGCTATTTACCAACAGTTAGGTAAAGTTGAAGTAACTGATCAGGTTACTGGGGTTAAGTTTTTGCATACGCTACCTTACGTAGACAAAGAGCGAATTGGTATTTATGGTCACTCTTACGGAGGGTATTTGGCTTTGATGACAATGTTTAACGCGAGCGACTACTTTACCGCTGGTGTCAGTGGTGCCCCCGTTACCGATTGGATGTTATACGATACCCATTATACTGAGCGTTATTTAAACCACCCAAAAGACAATGCGGAAGGTTACCAACAAAGTAGTGTTTTCCCTTATGTTTCAGGCTTGAAAAACCCTTTAATGATCTATCATGGCATGGCTGATGATAATGTTTTATTTACCAATACCACTAAATTAATTAAAGCGTTACAAGATGAAAATAAACTATTTGAATTAATGACTTACCCAGGAAGTAAACATAGCATGCGTGGGGAAAAAGTTAAAATCCATCTAAATAACAGCATAATGAACTTCTTTGATAGACACTTTAAGCCGTAATTCAACGCATAACTTAAAGGATTACTTAAAGAATAATAAGTACTAAACCACCTACACTTCGGGCGGGTGGTTTACTTTATCACTAGCTAAAGATATAAACTTAATCTTTAAAGTTAGTAAACTGAAAAGACTGCTCTAATTCAGCAGTACGTACCAATTGCATAACAGCCTGCAAGTCATCACGTTTTTTACCGGTAACACGTACTTGCTCGCCTTGAATAGCCGCTTGTACTTTAAGCTTTTCTGCTTTAATTAGCTTAACAACTTTCTTAGCAACATCTTGTTCAATCCCCTCTTTAAAGCTAACTTGCTGAGTCCAATTTTTGCCACTGGCACTTGCATCACCTAAATTCATTGCTTTCGAATCAACTTTTCGTTTACTTAACTGATTACGTAACATATCGCTTAATTGTTTTAACTGAAAATCACCTTCTGCCTTCATCGTTACATTGGGACTTTTCCATTCAAAGCTGGCTTCAATGCCACGAAAATCAAAGCGCGTATCAATCTCCCTGTTAGCATTTTCTACGGCATTACGAACATCTTCTAAATTGATTTCTGACACTATATCCATTGATGGCATAACATTTCTCTGTTTCTATTAAAGTAAATTGATTGGGCTATTATACCAACAGTATATCCCGTTACCAATCAAGATGCATTTTTCAGAGTGCTTGAGAAATTTCAATTTAAGACCTTGCGATGTAATAATAGCTATTGAGAAGAATATGCTCAGGATAATTGCTCCTGCATTATCTAATAAGCTACATTCATGTAACGTCCTTAAAAAATACTGCAACGATGAAGTGATGTTGTTCGAGCCATTTTTGATGGGTATAAATGTCTTTATAACGCATTAAATAATCAAACCATACAATGACTATGCTTAACTTATTTTTCTTGTCTAAAGTCATTTTAATTCCCACTAAAACCCTACACTTTAAATGAGAACTGCTATTAAATTGCGCAAGAAACTGAAACGTCATGCAAGAAAAAAAATATAAACCATGATAGGATCTCAATACATCACAGCCGATCAATAAGACTTTCGTGAAAGCCCGTCATCATTATTTATTTTTATTCACCATTATTAGCCTAATAACATTATTGCTTTTCTCTGATGTATTATTGACAGCTGAAATAAGAAAAGTCGTTTTTCGTTTTCCTAAAATAGACACTATTGGACACTTTGTTAGTTTTTTTAGCTTAACTTGGGTAGTACACTCTATTATTAAGTTACCAATAAAGATCACTTTGATAACCTTAATTTTTTATGCTGGTCTTACTGAATTAGGGCAAGCTTATTTAGGCTTTCGCACCGGAGAGTTTACCGATTTTTTAGCTGATGTTGTCGGTATCATCTCTTTTGTCGGATTAAAATATTTATATCAATATTTACGTAATAAATACGCTAGAAGTAAAACTAATGCAAAAATTAACTGAGCGTTACTCATGAGTACTCATTTTTTGGTAAATAAAAAAAGTCATAATATTCCTAAAAACAAAAAACAAAAAATAGTTATTATTGGTCAGGGTGCTATCGGTCTGCTTTGTTATCACCATTTACAACAAACAAAAAATCACGTTTCTTTGCTTAGCTCAGCTTTCAGTTCAACATTTAACTCAGAAAAGTCAGAAATCCCCTCTAACTTACTAGAAAAAACTGAATATTCATTTACTGCTTATCAAGCAAAAAAAGCAAGTTCTCATCAACTTTTATATGCTCAAGCTGAAGAAATTAAGCAAGCTGACATTATCATTTTATGTGTAAAGTCCTACCAAGTTGTTAACGCGATCCAATCAATAGCCATTTATATTAAGAAAACCTGCTTAGTAATACTTGCTCATAATGGCATGGGAACATTGGGCGAAGTCAGAAAATTACTGCCTATAAAACAAAGAATATTAACAATGTTAACGACTCATGGCTGCCTACGAAGTTCACCGTTAAATATAATGCATACAGGGCTTGGACACAGTGATATTGGTTTATTGGCCGGTGAAATGACAACACATGAAAAAAATACTCTGGCACTATTGTTAAATCAAGCGATGGCAACCTTTACTTTCGAGCAAAATATAAAATACAAGCAATGGCTCAAGTTAGCAATTAACTGTGTTATCAATCCTATTACCGCCCTCAATAATATTGAAAATGGTCAAGTTAATTTGGCTGAATTTAAGGAGATAAAGGCGAGTTTAATTACAGAAATAGTTGAAATAGCAAAAGCCGAAGGTGTTGAGTTAACCGAAGGGAAATTAACAAAAACAATACAGAGGGTTTCGCAAGCAACTGCACAAAACAGCTCATCCATGCGATGCGACATACTAGCGAGACGTCAAACAGAAATTGACTATATTAACGGCTACATTCACCGTTTAGGAGTTAAATACGGCATTGCCACACCGATGAATACTCAGGTATGGCAAGCAGTAAAGCAAGTTGAAAAAAATAGTCCAATTTAATTTTTATCTATTAACTAACATCTGTTAGCTCACTTATGGACGGTAAACTTTAACGTTTTTGAAACCATTATCAAGTAAATACAGTGCTTGTAGCTTACTCATTACACCATGGTCACAATAAAGTAAATAATCTTTAGACATATCTAAGTCACCAAATTGCGTGGCAAGTTTATAAAATGGAATATGTTTAACTGCTACATTATCCAAGTCTAATGGTTTATCTTCTTCTTCTTCAGGACTACGGATATCAAGAATCACAGCATTAGCCGGAATGTCTTCAACAAGGTCTACCGCACGAATTTCTTCTTCCGACTCTTTACCTATATCACGAATATCGTATACACGAGTCTCACTAACAACCTTGTCTAAAACATCGAAATTAAAGTTACTTTCCTCTTCTTCAACTTTAGATAAAACCGCTTTAACGGTTGGTTTTTTCGAAATAACACCACAGTATTCAGGGATCGTTTTAGAAAATTCTTCAGTACCAATCTTACGTGCAATATCAATAATATCTTGTTTATCATACGCTGCTAATGGGCGTAGTATTAAGGTGTCTGTTACGCGATTAATCACGTTTAAGTTAGTCAATGTTTGGCTTGAAACTTGACCTAAACTCTCCCCCGTAACAAGGGCCTGAATTTTACCCTTTTCTGCTATTTTAGTTGCTGCACGAATCATCATGCGTTTTAACACAACACCCATCTGGCTGTTTTCAACATTTTCTAAAATTTCACCTACAACAGGTTCAAAATCTACAGCAAAGAATTTGACTTTGTGTGATGCGCCAAACTTATTCCACAAATAATAACTAATTTGCTTAACGCCCACTTCGTGCGCTGAGCCACCCAGGTTAAAGAAACAGTAGTGAGTACGAGCACCTTTTTTAATCATTTGATAACTAGAAACACCTGAATCAAAACCACCTGACATCAGTGACAATACATCTTCTTGAGTCGCTATAGGGAAACCGCCAAGGCCAATATGACGTTCAGTTACAATAAACAAATCTTTGTTTTTAATTTCTAAATGAATAGTAATATCAGGATTTTTTAATTTAACTTTCGCACTTTCAACATTCTGGTTTAAACCGCCACCAACATATTGTTCAACTTTTAAGGAGTTGAAGTCATGGTTACCAGTACGCTTAGCACGGACACAAAAGGTTTTGTTTTCGATGGATTTGGCATGAACTGCTAACGTTTTTTCAAAGATATCATGAACATCAACGAATTCAGTTTGTTGGACCTCTAGGAACATTGGGATGCCGGGAATACATTTTAATGCTTCGACTAAACGTTCACGATTTTCTGGTGAATTGTCTTTAGTATTTACTTCAATATTATCCCAGTTCATACGTGTAGTAACTTGCTCATCAATACGGCGTAAAACATTTTTAACGCTCGATTCTAATATTTTAGTGAAACGTTTACGAACGGGGCGAGATTTAATGGTGATCTCGGATTGAAGTTTAACGATAAATTTCATCAACAAGTGACCTAGGAGGTTAAATAATGGCGCATATTGTACACTATAATAAAGTTGCAAGCGACCAACGTAAAAGGCCAAAAAAAATAATTTTCTTGGCCTTATGAATCATCTATTGAAAGGATATTTACTACCTCGCTCTACGTCTACAAAATTAGTTGTCAATCACTTGAATTAATTCAGTTTCTTTTGCTTTACCTTGGTTAATAGCTATTTCTACACGGCGATTTCTGCGACGATTTAATGCATTAGTATTCGGCACTAAAGGACGTGTATCTGCATGGCCTGCAACAATTAACCTTGTTTGATCAAAACCTTCCACTTTAATTAATTCATGTGCAATAGCCACTGCACGTTTACTAGATAAATCCCAGTTAGAGCTGAAAAGTTCCGAGTCAACACCACGGTTGTCCGTATTGCCTGACACCATAATTTCACCTGGCATAGTATTTAACAGCTCACCTATTTCTCGAATAATGGGTCGAAATTTAGGTTGTAAAAACGCAGATCCTGACGGGAACGAACCATTTTCACGGATACGAATAACAACTTGCTGACCTAAAGACTCTAATTCGATAGCACCATCTTGAATTTGCTGTTCAAGTTGCTCTGCAATTTTTTTAACCAGATCATTCACTTGCTCTTGGGCGGCTTTTTCTAACTCTTCTTTAGCCTCTTGCATCGCTTGGGCGGATGCTGCATCTTCTGTATTTTGTGATTGTCCACCACGTTCGGTACCACGTTGCTCTTGGCGTCCCCCGGCAGAAGTTTCATCACCCGCTTGAAATTCTAACATCTGCTGAGTCATTTCCATGGTTTGTTGCTGAATAACTTCGATAGGGGTTGGCTCTGGCTTACCTGGGCGAAATTCTTGCGCTATGATGCTTGTACCTTTGGGAATGTCTTTTACTTCGATTTTATTCTGTACACCAAAGGCAAACTTCATTGAACCAGCAATTTGTTTAAATTTAAGTACATCCATCTCAGAGAATGACAACAAGAGTACGAAAAAGCACATCAATAGTGACATTAAGTCAGCAAAAGTACCCATCCAAGCAGGTAATCCCGGTGGTGGACATTTACACTTTTCTTCAGACATGCTGCACTCCTGATACTACCCCTCTCAATATAAGCACTTTTATCATAGCTAAGCTTACCTATAGTCTCTGTAATTATTCTTCATTGGTATCTATTTTTCTCTTACCTTCGGCTAAGTAATTTCTTAACAAACCTTCGATAACACGTGGGTTTTGACCATCCTGAATACCTAGAACAGCATCAAGCACTAATTCTTGGTTCATTTTTTCTTCGGCCATGCGAAGCTTCAATTTTGACGCAATAGGAATAGCGATAACATTGGCTAAGAAAGCGCCGTAGAGTGTTGTTAATAGAGCAACAGCCATAGCAGGACCAATCGACTTAGGGTCATCCATATTTGATAACATAGCCACTAAACCTATCAACGTACCAATCATGCCCATCGCTGGAGCTACATCAGCAAGCGCCATCATCATATCCGAGCCTGTTTCGTGGCGCTCTGTTGTTAGGTTGATATCTTTTTGTAAGGTGGCTCTAACGACATCGGCATCATGGCCATCCACCAACATATCAACACCTTTTTGCATAAAGGCATTAGTTATTTCAGCTTCTTCCAGTGCTAGAAATCCACCTTTACGAGCTGCGTCGGCCATATCAACGGCTTTTTCAATTAACTCTTCTGGTTTTTCAAGCTTAAACATAAAAGCTTTACCGATGATTTTGCCTATGCCAAAAAATTGGCCAAGATTATAATTAGATAAGACAATAAAAAGTGAACCACCAAAAACAATTATTACTGACTGGGTATCAGCGAACATCATGATGTCACCTGACAATACCATTGCCATAGCCAATAAACCAATGGCACCTAATATGCCAATTAACGTAGCTAAATCCACTGAAAATCTCCTAAAACAGCCAAATACCGAGTACTTGTAAAGTACTTTATAAAAGAATAGTACATTATGGCTCAACTATTCACTATAACTTTTATTTAGTTAACAATCTTATTATCGCCCCTAGAGTCAATAACTTAACCTAATTATCAAAATATATTTTTCAAGTCAAAAACACATATTTCAAGTTACGCCAGGGTCAACTGAACTTTCAAGTGCGAATTTTGTTCTAATTAAATTACTTGCAACAAACAAATAAAGCGTTTATTGGTTCTTGCTAGTGCGTCATCACATACTAGAGTATAACCACGACTCAATATATACTCTGCTTTACGTAAAAGCGTTTAGTCTGCTGTAAAAGCGATCAATTATGCTCAATACCCTAGCTATAAGTAATAAATATCAATTGCTCGATTGACCAAGATACTAAGCAAATGGTAAATTTGCCAATATCACTTTAAAGTACGTGCGCGAAGCACCCTGAGCAAAACAATGGCTAAAAAGAAATTAGAAAACCTCTCTTTTGAAGAGTCTTTAAATGAATTAGACACCATAGTACAAAGTTTAGAGCAAGGTGAGTTAAACTTAGAAGAATCAATGGCGCTATTTGAGCGCGGTTTAAATTTAAGCCAATTAAGCCAAGTAAAATTATCTGCTACTGAACAGAAAGTAAAAATATTGCTCGAAAAAAACGGCTCGCCGCAATTAACCGAGTTTGAGGCAAGTTCAAATGATAGTGAAGAACAACATTAATGAGTAACTTACCTTTGCTTCAAGATTATCAAATTCGTATAGATAATTTTTTAACTGATAAACTAAACAGCCTTAAAGTTAATGACGAAAAATTATTAGCGGCAATGAATTACGGCTTATTAATTGGCGGCAAACGTATGCGTCCTTATCTCGCTTATATAACAGGTGAAGCACTTCATGCTGAACTTGGTGATATTGATGCCGTAGCAGGCGCATTAGAATGTATTCATGCATACTCTCTTCTTCATGATGATTTACCTGCAATGGATGATGATGATTTAAGACGGGGTAATCCTACTTGTCATAAAGCTTTTGATGAAGCTACCGCCATCTTAGCAGGTGATAGCTTACAAACACTTGCCTTTGACATACTTGCTAATCATCAATTTTCTACAGCGATAAAAGATAAACAAATTACATTATTCCAATTATTAGTTAATGCTGCGGGTTACCAGGGTATGTGTGGTGGTCAAGCGCTTGATTTGTCTGCAACAGATAAAAAAATATCATTAATGGCATTAGAGCAGCTTCATTCATTGAAAACAGGTGCTCTTCTTGAAGCATCGATTTTAATGGCAGCGGAATGTTCATTAGAGGTTACTGTTGAAGATAAAATTAAACTCAAAGAATATGCACAATTAGTTGGCTTAGCTTATCAAGTGCAAGACGATATTATTGATATAACATCATCTGAAGAAGAGCTAGGTAAACCCGCAGGCTCAGACATAAAAGCGAATAAAAGCACTTACCCTGCACTCCTGGGTTTACAGGGGGCGAAAGACAAAGCTGAAAACTTATTTCAACAAGCACTTCAAGCTTTGACGACTTTGCCTTACAATACTAGCTCTTTAGCTGAGTTTGCCACTTTTATTATTAAGCGAAATCATTAGTTACTCGCTAAACCACAAGCTAAAAAATAAAACAAAAAATAATCACTCAGATAAAAAAATATGACCATAAATCTTGCTGACTACCCTTTATTATCACAAATTAACTCGCCTAGAGATCTACGTAATTTTTCTCAAGATAAGCTAGGAAGGATCAGCAATGAGTTGCGCAGCTTTTTACTTAACTCTGTTAGTAAAAGTAGTGGTCACTTTGCCTCTGGCTTAGGTACTATAGAACTAACCGTCGCGCTACATTATGTTTATGATACACCATTTGATCATTTAATTTGGGATGTTGGCCATCAGGCCTACCCACATAAAATATTAACAGGCAGACGTGATCAGCTACATACTATCAGGCAAAAAGGTGGTCTACATCCTTTTCCTTGGCGTGAAGAAAGTGAATACGATACCTTAAGTGTTGGGCATTCAAGTACCTCAATTTCTGCCGCCTTAGGCTTAGCTGTTGCGGCAGAGAAAGAAGCTAAAAACCGTAAAACCGTTGCTGTTATCGGCGATGGTGCAATGACTGCTGGTATGGCCTTTGAGGCATTAAATCATGCAGGGGATATCAAAAAAGATATGTTAGTCATCTTAAATGATAATGACATGTCTATTTCAGAAAATGTTGGCGCATTAAATAACCATTTAGCAAAATTACTCTCTGGCAGTATCTTTACTGGTTTTCGTGAAGGCAGTAAAAAATTATTAGGTAATATTCCACCAATAAAAGAGCTTGCTAGTCGCGCCGAAGAACACTTAAAAGGCATGGTTGTACCCAGTACCTTTTTTGAAGAATTGGGGTTTAATTATATTGGCCCTATTGATGGCCACGATGTTCAGAGTTTAGTTACCACGATCAACAACATGCGTAATTTGAAAGGACCACAGTTTTTACACGTGGTATCAACCAAGGGTAAGGGCTATCAGGCTGCGGAACAAGACCCTATCAAATATCATGCAGTACCAAAGTTCAACCCCGAAGACAAAAGCTTACCTCAGTCAAAACCTAGCCTACCAACGTACTCTAAAATTTTCGGTGATTGGCTATGTAAAACAGCTGAAGTTGATAATAAGTTAGTTGCGGTTACCCCTGCTATGGCTGAAGGCTCTGGTATGGTTGAGTTTAGCCAGCGTTTTCCAGACCAATACTTTGATGTAGCAATTGCAGAACAGCACGCAGTAACCTATGCAGCAGGACTAGCAATTGGTGGTCAAAAGCCAGTAGTAGCCATATATTCAAGCTTTTTACAGCGTGGTTATGATCAATATATACACGATATTGCCATACAGAACCTACCCGTAATGTTTGCTGTCGACCGTGCAGGCATCGTCGGTGCTGACGGCGCGACACATCAAGGTGTGTTCGATTTAAGTTTTCTACGGTGCATCCCAAATACCGTTATTATGGCTCCATCTAATGAGCGCGAATGTCAGTTGATGCTAAACACTGGTTTTAAATTAAATGGACCTAGCGTTGTTCGCTACCCTCGTGGTACTGGCACCGGCGAAACACTACCTAGTGTTGATGAAACCATTGAATTAGGCAAAGGTGTTACCATAGTTAAAACTCAAACGCTAGAAGACAATAAGCAAGAAGGCAAGAGCATTGCTATGTTGAGTTTCGGCACTATGTTAGCTGAAGCGAAAATAGCTGCATTAGAACTCAATGCAACCCTAGTCGATATGCGCTTTGTTAAACCGCTAGATGGAACGCTTATTGACTCACTAAATGCGAGCCATGACTATTTGGTAACGATTGAAGATAATGCTATCGCTGGTGGTGCCGGCTCCGGTGTAAATGAATACTTACTTGCTCAAGGTAAACCAGTTACCATTCTAAATATTGGTATCACTGATAACTTTGTTAAACATGGTACCCAAGAAGAAATGCATCATGAATTAGGCCTAGACGCCGAAGGCATCATCGCTAAGGTCCAAAATTTTATTAATTAATTTCAGTACAAACCATATTAGAACAACAAGTAATAAAAAAGGATAATGAAGTAAATTCATTATCCTTTTTTATTTAATACTTATTTTTTACTGCAGCTTAAAGTGTAATCTAAAGCTTATAAGTTTGTTACGTCAATTTTGTTTCGTAAATTATCTTCAAGTGCTGCTTTTTTATCTCGTTCTTGACGTTTTTCACATGGGTTATCACAGTTACATTCTTTATCTATACCGACACTTGCTAAACCACCGCAACTTCCTGCTAACGTTCTATTCTGAAAAATATAACCTACTGCCATAGCAGTACCTACAAGAAGAAAGAATCCAAAGGTTATAAAGAAAATCATCATAATGTTGCTCTCACTTACTTAACTAAAACAGACAATGCTCAGGACAAGAGCTATTGTACTAAAAGTTACCACTGAGTCTTCATCATAAGAAACTGACTCGAGTAGTAATAGAAATTTTGTTACTTCATTCTTTACTTCAAATATTGTTTGAATTTTACCGTAAATTCTTCATCAAAGCCATTTTCTGTTTTAGAAATAAATAACGCTGCGAGATTATTTTTAACAGCAAAGGCCATGCCTTTTTCCTTACCCATGACCATTAAAGTTGTCGACAAACCATCAGCTGTCATAGATGAGGGGTGAATCACAGTAACTGATACTAACTTGTGATTGATTGGTTTGCCTGTAGCAGGATCAATAATATGAGAGAAACGTACGCCGTCTACTTCAAAATAATTACGATAGTCGCCTGAGGTTGCTACAGCATTATCTTTTGGGATAATAACCTGTTGAACACTTCGCTCATTAGTTATTGGTTTTTCGATAGCAATAGCCCAAAGTTCACCTGTGTGTTTAAAGCCTCTTAATCGCATTTCTCCGCCAATTTCAACTAAGTATCGAGTAATGCCATTCTTTTCAATTAACTCAGCAATGACATCCACACCATAGCCTTTAGCAATAGTAGATAAGTCTATATATAAATCAGGTACCTTTTTAGAAAGAAAATTCCCTTCTAAAATTAAGTTATGTAGGCCCACACGTTTTTTAGTCGCTGCTAGAATCTCATCATTTGGCACAGTTTCAGGACGTTGCTCTGGACCAAAGCCCCATAAGTTAACTAATGGCCCAACGGTAACATCAAGTTTACCTTCACTTAACTGACCAAGGCGAATCGATTCTTTAAGTACACGAGCAAAACCTGGCGAAACTTCAACAGGTACAGTTGAGGTTGATTGATTGAACTTCGAAATTTCGGAGTCTTTAATATAAGTCGACATCTCTTGGTTAACTTGCTTCAGTGCAGCATCTATTTGTTGCTGAAGTTCAAGTTCAATCACCTGCCCTTTAGTTCCGACAACTTTAATATTATAGGTCGTCCCCATGGTTCGACCTTGTAATAATATTTCCTTTTTACCGGTATTATTACTTGGGAAGCAAGCAGACAATATCAGCACCAAAGTTGCTAACAACCCTAATTTAATTTTATTCATAAGTGGTTCCAAATTATTATTTATGTGAACATATTTGAAAAATATGCTCACATAAATAATCTTTGATTAAAAATAATAAAGACGACCTAAGTCGTCTTTATTTTAAATGCTCTTCAATAAATCATTGTTTAACTTTTAACACTGGCTATTGCCTTTAGTTCAAGAAGGCTGCGCGGAGTTGACGCTAGTCAATGAGCACAGCCGACGACGAAATCAAGGTGATAGGCAAGTTAAAATAAACAATTAGCCACCAAAGTCATCCAACATGATGTTCTCGTCTTCTACGCCTAAATCTTTAAGCATACCGATAACTGCTTGGTTCATCATTGGTGGACCACACATGTAGTATTCACAATCTTCTGGTGCTTCATGGTCTTTCAAGTATTCTTCGAAAAGAACATTATGAATAAAACCAGTTAAGCCATCCCAATTGTCTTCAGGTTGTGGATCAGATAAAGCTACGTGCCATTGGAAGTTATCATTATCAGCCGCTAGGCCGTTATAATCATCTTCATAGAACATTTCGCGTTTAGAACGAGCACCATACCAGAAGCTCATCTTACGTTTAGAACTTAAACGTTTAAGTTGGTCAAAGATATGAGAGCGCATTGGCGCCATACCAGCACCACCACCGATAAAGACCATTTCATTATCAGTTTCTTTAGCGAAGAATTCACCAAATGGACCTGAAATAGTCACTTTATCACCGGCCTTAAGGCTGAAAATAAATGATGACATTTTACCTGCTGGTAAGTGTAAACGTCCAGGAGGCGGCGTAGCAATACGCACGTTAAGCATTATAATGCCTTCCTCTTCTGGGTAGTTAGCCATTGAGTAAGCACGTAATGTATCCGTGTCTACTTTTGACTCCACATCGAAGAAACCAAAATGATTCCAATCACCGCGGTACTGTTCATCAATATCAAAATCACTGTATTTAACGTGATGTGCTGGTGCTTCAATTTGAATATAACCACCCGCTTTAAACGGAACTGATTCACCATTTGGAATTTGTAGCTTAAGCTCTTTAATGAACGTTGCTTTGTTATCGTTAGAGATAACTTCACATTCCCATTGTTGAACACCGAAGATTTCATCTTCTACTTCAATTTCCATGTCTTGTTTAACTGCAACTTGACACGCTAAACGACAGCCAGTTTTAGCTTCACGTTTATTGATGTGACCTTCTTCCGTTGGAAGAATATCACCACCACCTGAATGCACATCAACACGACATTGGCCACAAGTACCACCGCCGCCACATGCTGAAGGAATAAAAATCCCTTGATCAGCTAGTGCACCTAATAATTTACCACCCGCAGCAGTTTTCACTGCTTTTTCAGGGTCGCCATTTATGCTAATCGTTACTTCACCACTTGATACTAATTTAGACTTAGCAAATAAAATCACTAACACTAAAAGAATAACGATTGCAGTAAACATCGATACGCCGAGAATTATTTCCATCGACTTTTCCTTAATTTATTTTAAATCTCTTACCTATATTTCGAACTTAAGTTACGAACTTAGGTTACGTAGTATGGCTGCTAGTACAAGGCGGTAGCGCGGAGTTGACGATAGTCAATGAGCACTTTCAACGCTGTAATCGCAACCATAATGCGTGAGATAAATCGTTACAGCGAAATACCACCAAAAGACAAGAAGCCAAAAGCCATCAAACCTGCAGTAATAAATGTGATTCCTAAACCTTTCAAACCGTCTGGTACGTCAGAGTATTTCATCTTTTCGCGTAGACCTGCTAATAACACAATAGCAAGTGCCCAACCGATACCAGAGCCAATTCCGTAAACAACACTTTCACCAAATGTTAGGTTTTTCGCTACCATAAATGACACGGCACCAAAAATTGCACAGTTTACTGTAATTAGCGGTAAGAAAATCCCCAATGCTTGATATAGTGCTGGGAAGTATTTGTCTAGAACCATTTCCAAGATTTGAACTAAGGCAGCGATTACACCGATAAAGGTAATAAAAGACAAGAAGCTTAAGTCAATCGATTCATTAGGATCTGTAATGCCTAAGACAGCATCAAGCGCACCTGGTGCTAGAATCGCTTGGTATATGACTTGGTTCATTGGAACAGCCAAACCAAGTACAACAACAACAGCAACACCTAAACCAATAGCCGTATCAACTTTTTTCGATACCGCTAGGAAAGTACACATACCTAAGAAAAACATTAAAGCGATGTTTTCAATGAAAATAGCTTTAACTAATAATGCAATATAATGTTCCATGCTATTAATCCTTCTCTACTTGTTCAGGTTTCCATTGGCGAATAGCCCAAATGATTAAACCAATAACAAAGAATGAACTAAATGGTAATACTAATAAACCATTCGCTTGATACCAACCACCATTTTGAATTAGTGGTAGGATTTCAATACCGAATAAGGTACCAAAACCAAGTAACTCACGGAAGAAAGCAACTAACATTAAGATAGCGCCGTAACCTAAACCGTTACCAATACCATCTAAAAAGCTCACTACTGGCTTTTCTTTCATAGCAAAAGCTTCAGCACGACCCATTACAATACAGTTAGTAATAATTAGACCAACAAAAACGGCTAATTCTTTTGATAACTGGTATGAGAATGCTTTTAAAACTTGGTCAACAACAATTACTAGTGACGCGATAATCGCCATCTGCACGATAATACGTACACTTGATGGGATATGGTTACGAATAATTGAAATAAACAAGTTAGAAAATGCTGTTACAAAAATAACGGCTAAGCTCATTACTAAGGCATTAACCATTGAGCTTGTTACTGCAAGCGCAGAACAAATACCCAGTACTTGTAATGCGATCGGGTTATTGTCAACAATAGGACCCGTTAATACTTTTTTAGCATCTGAAGACATTATTTAACCCCTTCTGCACGATATTTAGCAATGAAAGCTTTATAGCCTTCTTTACCAAACCAAAACTGTAATGTGTGAGTAACACCGTTACTTGTTAATGTTGCACCAGATAACGCATCCACACCGTGAATATCATTAGCTTTAGCGCCACCTTTAATAAGTTTAGCTTTTACTTCACCAGCATCGTTATATATTTTCTTACCAGGCCATAAAGCTTTCCATTTAGGGTTAAGTACTTCAGCGCCTAAACCAGGAGTTTCCTTATGATCAGAGTAGATAACACTTTTCACTGTATTTAAGTCAGACTCTAAGCCAACATAACCATACATTAAGTCCCATAAACCAGAACCAACGATTGGTAATACAACAGTGTCAATCGAACCCGATTCGCCTTTAACTAAGTAGACAACAGCCGTATTTGAACGACGGTTAATACCTGCTAAATCATTTTCAGGTTTAATTGATAAAGCTTTATCACGCGCATTACGACGTTCATCGAAGTTGATTACATCACCTTCAATAAATTCGCCTGAATCAAGGTTGATCATTTTAGCAACAACAAATTCGTTATAAGTTTTTACAACGTCTTTACCTGCTTTTTCTAAAAGACCTGAAGCTTCAAGAATTTTAGTTTGTTGATCAAGTAGCTTATTTGCTTTTTGTAATGGCTTTAACTGCACGGCAGAAAAAGACACTAACAATGCACAAACAACACAAACAGCTAGTACAAAACCAACCGTTTTACCGAATGTTTCTTTATTACTAGACATTGCGTGCAAGCCTCCGTTTTATATTGCCTTTTACAACAAAGTAATCAAACAATGGTGCAAACAAGTTAGCAAAAAGAATCGCTAACATCATACCTTCTGGGAAAGCAGGATTCACAACACGCACAAGTACAACCATAATACCCACTAAGGCACCAAACCAGTACTTACCAGTATTAGTAAATGACGCTGATACTGGGTCTGTAGCCATAAACATCATACCAAAAGCAAAACCACCAACAACTAAATGCCAGTACCATGGCATTGCAAATAATGCGTTAGTATCACTACCAATAGCGTTGAATAAGAAAGCTGTTGCTACCATACCGCCAAACACACCTAACACGATGCGCCATGAAGCAATACCTTTGTAAAGGATGTATGCACCACCCAATAAAATGGCAAAAGTAGATACTTCACCTACAGAACCAGGGATGAAGCCCCAGAATGCATTCCACCAATCAGCATTCATTGAGTAATCAACTAAACCTTGGTTGGCTGCACTTAACATAGTTGCACCAGAGAAACCGTCAGCGGCAACCCATACTGCATCGCCAGAGATTTCTGCTGGGTAAGCAAAGAATAAGAACGCACGACCCGCTAATGCTGGGTTTAAGAAGTTCTTACCTGTACCACCAAAGATTTCTTTAGCAATAACGATACCGAAAGTAATACCAATGGCTACTTGCCACAATGGAATACTTGCAGGCAGAATCAATGCAAATAGAATAGAAGAAACGAAGAAACCTTCATTTACTTCATGACCACGTACTGCAGCAAATAATACTTCCCAGAAGCCACCAACAATAAAGGTAACTGCATAGATAGGTAGGAAGAACATCGCGCCGTAGAACATCATATCAAATGTGCCAGAGCCAGCAGTTAACGAACCGCCGAGCAAACTGAATAAGTCCACTTGCCAAGATTGTGGTAAAGCATAACCTGCAGCTAACGCGTCAACTGCTTGATAACCTATGTTATACATACCAAAAAACATAGCAGGGAAAACAGCCAACCATACAGTGATCATGATGCGTTTTAAATCAATGCTATCACGAACATGTGTTTTACCTTTATTCACATAACCTGGAGTAAATAACCCCGTAGCAACAGCTTCATAAAGTGCAAACCACTTTTCATGTTTGCCGCCTTTTTCAAATTGCGGCTCTATATCTTCAATAAACTTTTTCAAGCCCATGACTAACCTTCCTTCTCAATAGTAGTTAGACAATCACGAAGGATTACACCGTAATCTGTTTTACCTGGGCAAACAAATGTACACAATGCTAAATCTTCTTCGTCTAGCTCTAAGGCACCAAGTTGTTGCGCACCATCGGTATCACCGGAACATATATCGCGTAAAAACAAGGTAGGTAAAATATCTAATGGCATAACACGCTCAAAGTTACCAATTGGCACCATGGCACGTGAACTACCGTTAGTTGTCGTTGTCATGTTAAATAATTTACTTGGGAACAAATGCGACAAAAAGGCGCGTGTTACCGAGAACTTATTAGCACCTGGGTACATATAACCAATAAACTCTTTTTCACGACCTTCAAGGATCAATGAAATTTGAGTGTGGTAACGACCTAAGTAACCATGAACAGCAGTCGCTGTTGCGCCCATTAATAATGAGCCCGACACAGTGCGTAACTCACCTTCGGTAGATTCACTAGCCGTTAATTCTGCTGTATTAGCACCTAAAACGGTACGAACTAAGCGAGGGTTCTTAGCTGCTGGACCCGCAAGAGAGATAATACGTGTATTATCTATTTCGCCAGTAGTAAATAATTTAGCAAAAGCGATAACATCTTGATAACCTACATGCCAAACAAACTTGTTAGCACTAACAGGCTTTAAGAAGTGAATATGTGTACCCACTAAACCTGCGGGATGTTTTCCAGCAAATTCAGTAACGGTTGCGTTAGTATCAACAGGGATATTAGCCCCTGGTGCTTTGCTAACAAAGACTTCACCTGTCGTTAAGCGAGATAAAATGGTTAAACCATTTTTAAATGCTTCAGCTTGTTCATTGATAATGACTTCAGGATTTGCAGCTAATGGATTGGTATCCATAGCGCTAACAAAAATGGCAACTGGAGTACTATCAACAGCAGGAACTCTGCTAAATGGGCGAGTTCTTAACGCAGTCCAAAGACCTGAATCAACTAAGTTCTTCACCACGTTTTCACGTGTTATAGAAGCTAGTTCATTGGCTGAGTAACTGGTAAATGTTTCTTGATCATAGCCATCGACTTCGATAACTACAGATTGTAAAACACGTTTTTCACCACGGTTAATTTCTTTAACAACACCGGCAGCTTGAGCTGTGAATTTAACGCCAGGATTTTTTTTATCTTCAAAAATCACCTGACCTTTTTTAACGCGGTCAGCCACTTTAACAAACATGGTTGGACGCATACCCACAAACTCTTCACCGAGTGTTGCAACGGTTTTGATGGACGGACCATCATGGATTACCTGCTGGGGAGCACCTTGTACAGGAACATCCAAGCCTTTTTTTATTGTAATCATAAACACTTGCACTACTTTTGATGGGAGTATAAAAATTAGTTTCTTAACTTATCTAATGTATATCAACTACGCCAAACCATATAAGAATGAAGTAAAACCTTGAATATCAATTAGATAGGGTTTAAGTTACCAATTTCAGTGTATTTCAGTAAGTACTTATTTTTTTAATGTCACCATTAAAAAATAAAACCCACTGGCTCTAAGTTAAAATTTTCTGGCGCGATATTACCATAAAATGCCCTTTTTGTTCTACGACCATTCGCTATTTTTCATTACAATTTAGTCTATTAATCTAATTTTTGCTTAATATGCCTCAAAATTTTATTGATAAATTACTATTCCATTTAAATATTTTCAGCCAATTTTAATTAATGTAATATTATCATCCTTGTTATTGCATTATTTTCAACCATACTTATCTAGTCAAAACTCATCACAATTTAAGGTAAAATCATGTCACTCTATGAAAGGCTTTGAGCCCGCAAAGGAATCAAAAGCATTGCAAATTATATTGTTGACAATCATCTTAATAATCCCACGTTAGCAACGCGTTTTAATAATATGGGGATGACAGCAGATGAATTTAAAAACACTGCGACACTATTTGTTATTGCCGGTACAGGTGGCCCTAAAGAGTACAAAGCTAAGGATATTTGCAACACATAAAGGCATGAATACCTCTGCAATAGAGTTTATGTCAGTATTAGATGATGTTCTTGCCACCTTAGATAAGAGTATCGTCGGCCAACGAGATCAAGAAGAGGTAGTTTTTATTCTTTACAGTATGCGCAACGAAGTTTTTTTTCGGTAACACGTCCTTACTCTCAATCAAAATGGTCTGTTGTAGACATTTTAGCACAGACTATTTTATCGTCCTTAAAGTGCAATACGCTATGACTACCTATTTGATAAAGGCGGGAAATTTTAAAGCATAATATCAATTAAAAGCTCAATATCCTCTTTTACATGACAAACACTTGAACCATATCAATTAAGTAAATAATGAAGAGCATATTATTTCAATGAACCGCAATTAATGCATTAAATTAATAAAACTCATTATAGAGGCATAACGATGATTGAACTTGACAACAAAAAAATGGCAGCGGTTGTTGCTAGCTTCCAAATCCCCATCAAACCACAAATTTTAAACGAAATACAAACATTGATGACTGAGAATGAGCCTGACATTGATGCTATAGCTCAACTTATCAGCAGTGATGTTGGATTATCGGCGACGATTCTAAAGATAATCAACTCACCGTTTTACGGAATGGACAGACGTATTTCCGAAATTAAGCAAGCCGTAATGATGTTAGGCTTAAACACCATTAATGCTTTAGTAACCACCGTACTTTTAAAAGCCTCTTTTCATGGAAACGCCTGTATTTCGTTAGAGCGCTTTTGGGATGATGCGCTTGACGTTGCTAATGCGATGACCTTTTTAGGCTCTAAAATAAAAAGTAAAATCCCTATAAAGGTTCTTTATACCGTGGGGTTATTCCACGATTGCGGCATTCCATTAATGGCATTAAAATATCCAGATTATAAAGCAGTGCTAATTGAAGCAAATGGTTTAGGAATAAACTCCGTCGGGCTTGAAGAAAAACATTATCAAACTAATCATGCCGTTTTAGGGTTTTATATCGCTTCATCATGGAACTTACCCAAAGAAATGTGCGCGCTAATTTTACAGCACCACGAGGCCAATTATTTAATGCGCATTACTGGTAGCCAAGAACAACTTGCTTTTGCAGCCTTAAAAGCATCTGAAAACATGGTAGAACGAGTCAAGCGTTTAAAATTGGCGCCAGACTGGGTAAGTATGCAAGATGATGTGCTTTCTGTTCTTGGAATATCTGAATCTGACTACGCTGATTTAGAAGAGGATTTTAATGAGATATTTTGATCAGTTAGTATACTAGAAAACAAAAGGCCTACAATTTCTTGTAGGCCTTTTGTATAAATATGGTGCCCCGACCCGGATTTGAACCAGGGACACGAGGATTTTCAATCCTCTGCTCTACCAACTGAGCTATCGGGGCATTCTTTTAACAGACAAGGTCTGCGAAAGAGCGCGTATAGTATAAGGTATTAATCATAGTAACAAGTGTTTTTTAAATAATTTGCTAAATAAATGCTAGAGCTCAAAGTCACCAAAATCCATATCATCACTTTGGCTTAATGTAGCCTTACTTACTGGATCTAATAAAGAAGGTTGCATGTTTTTTTCAAGGTTACTCTCAATGATTTTCTCTGAAGGCTTAGCCAACTCTTTATTTAAAGCTTGAGCATCGTCAATAAGTTTAGCTTTACGTTTCTTTCGTTGTATACAACGTTTAATTATTTTTTGTTTGTCATCGTTAGAAGCGTCTTTCCATGTTTGCCGTTCATTACGCGAGCGTAGACAACCAAGGCAATTACCTTTTTCATCGGCTTGGCATATACCAATACAAGGGCTAGGAACATCAAAAAACTCTAATTGCACTTATTATTCACCCTGAGCGCTAACTGTTAAAATTATTGCAACGACTTAAGAATAACGCATAAAAAATGCGCTGTAGGTTAAGTATAACCTATCAACGCATTTTTGAAATATTATCATTTATCGCTAGAGTTTATCGTTTAGCATTCACTGGTAATGACTAAGCCAATTTGTCAGTGACAATATGATAATCTGGATCTTCAATTAGATTGAGTTCTACCAACTTATCTGCTTTTTCAAGCAACATTTTACACTCTTGATTTAAGTGCTTTAAGTGCATAGTTTTACCGCGAGAAAGATAACGTTCGGCTAATGTATCAATTGCTTCTATTCCAGAGTGATCAACTACTCGTGCATTTTTAAAGTCAACAATAACATCATCACTATCCTCTTCAGGGCTAAATTGCTCTAAAAAATTAGCAATAGAGCCAAAAAATATCGCGCCATTTACTTGGTATGATGTAGAACCATTTTCATCTTTATTACGTGTAACCAAAATTTGTTTCGCATGTTCCCAAGCAAAAACTAACGCTGAAACAATAACACCAACAATTACAGCGATAGCCAGATCAGAATAGACGGTTACGCCTGAGACTAAAACTATGACAAAAGCATCCGCTTTCGGTACTTTGCGTAAAATTCTCAAACTTGACCATTCAAAAGTACCAATAACAACAATAAACATTACACCAACAAGCGCAGCAAGTGGAATTTGCTCAATCAAACCTGATGCAAACAGAATAAACCCGAGTAAAGCTAAAGCGGCGGTAATACCTGATGCACGGCCACGACCACCTGAATTAACATTAATCATAGATTGACCAATCATGGCACAACCGCCCATACCACCAAAGAAGCCAGTGACAGTATTAGCTGCACCTTGCGCAATACACTCTTTATTACTGCGACCACGCGTACCTGTGAGTTCGTCAATTAAAGTTAACGTCAGTAATGACTCGATTAAACCAATCGCAGCAAGTACTAAAGCAAAAGGGAAAATAATCTTTAACATTTCTAATGAGAGTGGCACTTGTGGAATAGAAAATGCTGGTAAACCACCGGCAATAGAAGCAACATCACCAACGAGTTTAGTGTCAAGACCAATAAAGAACACCAGAAAAGAGACACTAACAATAGCCACAAGGGTCGAAGGAACGGCTTTCGTTATTTTTGGAAAAAAGTGAATAATAGCCATAGTTAAAAGAATTAAACCAGCCATGGTATAAAGTGGCGAACCAACCATCCATTCTAATTCACCGGCAGCGTTGGTCACTTTAAATTGCCCTAATTGCGCTAAGAAAATAACAATAGCTAAACCATTAACAAAACCTAGCATAACAGGGTGTGGCACTAAGCGAATAAACTTCCCTAATTTAAATATCCCTGCCAGTATCTGAAGTATGCCTGTGAGCACCACTGTGGCAAAGAGATACTCAACTCCGTGTATTGCGACTAAACTCACCATAACTACGGCCATTGCACCGGTTGCACCTGATATCATGCCCGGACGACCACCAAAAACAGCTGTAATTAAGCCGACAATAAAAGCAGCATACAGACCTACTAACGGGTCAACGCCAGCAACAAAAGCAAAAGCGACGGCTTCAGGAACTAATGCTAAGGCAACAGTTAAGCCCGACAGCACATCATTTTTCAGGTTGGACACTTTACTTGCGTGTAATTCAAACATTTTTATCTCATTGGGTTTATCGCACCTATATGTAAAGCATGAAGAGCTTAAATATAAATACGCAGCAATTAACTTAATTATCCTAAACTTGTTTGATAAGCATAGTCGATAACTGTAAGGGTGTATTTAAAGCGCGGGAATACTAATGATTTACGGCAAGAAAGTCAATAATTGCTTACTTTTACAGCGAGGTGCATCAAATATAAGTAAGCAATTTTATAAGGAGTGATGAGTTAGTTTCCAATAGATTCGCGTTGCGTTAAAAACGCTTTAATTTCATCTCGAGAACTTAAAATATGTTGTTTTAAGATAGCAACCGCTTTATCTACATCGCCAGCTTTACAATAAGCGAGTAGCTGATTATGTTCAGGACCCGCTTTTGAAATACCGCCAGCCCACAATAAATGCATGCGGATATAACGATCGGCATTCTTATTTAAGGTATTTACTAAGTCTTGCGTTTGCGGACGGTTAGCCGCTGAATACAGGCAGTTGTGATAACTAGAGTTTAATTCACTCCATGTATTCGCTGCGTTCTCTTTGCCTAAAGCCCTATCAAGTTTAGAGAGTATATCTGTCGCTTGCGCTAATTTCTCTTCACTTAATAAAGGTAGTGATGATGCTAACAAATCACATTCAAGCATCGCTCTTAAGTCAAAAAGCTCTTCAACTTGGTCTGCGTTCAATTCGGTTGCAGTAGCACCTTTATGTGGTTCAAATGAAACTAAGCCTTCAGCTTCAAGTTGTAATAATGCTTCACGTACAGGAATGCGACTGACATTTAACTCTTCAGCTAATGCCGCTTGTCTCAATGGCTCACCAGCTTTAATTTCACCACTAAGAATTTTCTCTCTCAGTGTTTCCACCACGAGTTGCGTTCTTGTTTTGTATACTATGGTCATAAAATGTTCCTAATAATGTTGCATACATTATAAGGATTAAACAAAATAACACCATAGCTTCCACAGAGATAACAGCATTAAAAAGGGAGCTATTTTTCAATAACTCCTTTTTTATGTGCTCACAAAAGCGAAAAGACTACTATTTTAATAGAGCAGGCAACAATTCAGCGGGCATATTTTGATAGCAAATAGGTCGTTGGAAACGTTTGATCGCTTCACTACCCACTGAGGTAGTTCGAATATTTGTTGAGGCAGGGAAAGGTCCACCATGATTCATTGAGGCACACACCTCTACACCTGTCGGCATTTGATTGAAAATAAGTCGCCCAACTTTATGTGCAACTGCATTCGCAACCACTTTAGCTTGTCTTAAGTCACTATCAATAGCATGAATGCTCGCCGTGAGGTTACCCTTTAATAATGTAATGAACTGCATCATTTCAGCTTCATCTTCACAGGTAACTATTAACGCACAGGCACCAAACACTTCTTCTTGCAAAGAGGCATTATTGGTAAAAGTTGCTAAGTTGGTACTGAACAACGCTCCTTGGCATTCATGCTCTTGACCTGACTGAGCTTGCGAAAGCATTTCAACACCGTCAATAGCCTGCCACTCTTGTACAACTTTTTTGTACGAGTTCGCAATGCCAGGGGTTAACATAATACCGGCACTAAGTTCACTTATCGCTTTAGTTGCACTCGCAATGAATTCTTGCTGTCCTGCGCCCTTCACTGTTACCCAAATTCCAGGGCTAGTGCAAAACTGCCCTTGCCCCATAGCAAGTGAAGCAACAAGACCTTGTGCAATTTCACTGCTGTTTTGTGCTAACTTATTGGTTAAAATAAATTGTGGATTGACGCTTCCTAACTCACCATAAAAAGGAATAGGCTCACTACGTTCATTAATTTGTGCTTGTAGGATCATACCCACACGTTCAGAACCAGTAAAACCGACAGCTTTAATTAAAGGGTGTGTTACTATTTGACTAGCGATAGCATAGTTTTCACCCTGAATAAGCGAAAAAACGCCTTTATCAATTTGGCATATCTCTAATGCAGCCAAAATAGCTCTAGCGACTAATTCTGCAGTGCCAGGATGCGCTGCATGTGCTTTCATTACGACAGGACAACCTGCTGCTAACGCAGAAGCTGTGTCTCCACCCGCAGTAGAGAATGCTAACGGAAAGTTACTCGCAGCAAATACTGACACAACACCCAAAGGTAAATAACCCAAGCGAGTATCGGGCTTAGGCATCGGCTCGCGTTGCGCATCAGCTAAATCTATAACAGGGGCATATTCACCTTTATCTAATAGATCAGCAAATAAGTTAAGCTGACCCACTGTTCTGCCACGCTCACCTTGAATGCGCATTGTTGGCAAACCTGTTTCTGCACAAGCGGTGCTAACAAGCTCATCACCTAAAGCAACAATTTGCTCACCTATAGTTCGTAAAAAGGTTGCACGTTGCGCTGCAGGTAATTCGCTATAGCTGGTAAAAGCATCATTAGCTCGACTAATGGCTTGATTAATTTCTTGCTCTGTCGCATCGGCAAATTTAATGTTCATGGCTTTGTTTTCAATTGCATTAAAAGCTGTAAAACCATGCGCTGTATCACCGCTAAATTCACCGGCAATTAAGTTTTGTCCTGAAATAGTCATATAATTTCTCGATTTAATAAATAGTTATGAATAAAAGTTAGTTACTATAAAAGTTGTCTAATATAAGAGTTAGTTCACAATAAAACCAAAAGCATAAGGATCATCGTCGTCAATAGTGATGGTGTTTTGACCAAAAACATGCGCCCAACCTTCTATACTTGGCATAATCGCGGTGATGTTACCCTCAGCAGTTTCA
>Ga0209395_1000079_pt1 | contig 155804 bp, 138 predicted proteins | sample GOMGulsemesocosm_3_FD_184635 | JGI IMG/M metagenome (GOLD analysis project Ga0209395, IMG submission 184635) | Methane-oxidizing microbial communities from mesocosms in the Gulf of Mexico - GOM9D Gulf of Mexico (SPAdes) (version 2) | ecosystem: Environmental > Aquatic > Marine > Cold seeps... | reverse complement strand
GTTTAGATTTGGTTTTTGGAAAAAAATGTGCACCATTTACCCAAGCTATTCCTTTAAATACTTTAAATATGGTGGCTAAGTTAGCATGACTATTCTTAATGTATGCAATTCCAAATTGATTACTCCACTTGATATTAGGTAGTGACTTAATAAATACATTAATGGTTTTATCTGGACGGAATTCAAGCCCGATTTGTTTCTCATTATTAATGAAAAAGTGCTTTAAAGTGATTGATTTTAATGCTGTAGTCGCCATGTGTATTGTAAAAATAGATGGAATTATTGACTTTTTTATAGGCTAATCGTATTTAAACGTTACTTAACCGTTAATAACGGATAAGCTCTAGTCTCAATAATAATAGTATATTTGATAGTGATGAAATGTAAAATATGTGAAACGACTATGGTTGGAAGAAAGGATAAAGTCTTTTGTTCGTCTGATTGTAAAAACTACTATCATGTTAACTTAAGACGGGCTACTTTTTACCAAGTAAAAGAACTCAATAAGGTTTTACACCGAAATAGATCAATACTATTAGAGATTTTAGGTAAGAATGGTGTTCAAAAAAAAGTGAAACGATTAATATTGGTTAAAAAGAAATTTCAATTTAAGTATTTAACACATTTTCATATCAACTCTCAAGGTAAAATGTATCATCATGTGTATGATTTTGCATGGATGGAGTTTTCAGATGATGAAATACTGATTGTAAAACGTAAATAAGTTAGAGTTAATTGGCATTAGGCTGTATGTGAATGTGGTGATAGTGAATTGAAATCATAGTTTTATATGAATATAAAGTGTTTAAAAGAAAATAGACATGTGATTATTCTATTGGCATGTGTTTATAAATTCTGTAACTAATCATAAGAGTATGTGTTACATTTATATAAACCCCAGATACTTATGAAATTCTACCTACCAAATGCCCTATTAGTTATTTTTGTTCTGTTTTTTGTTAATGAATCAATTTCACAAAAGTTATTTACCTATGCAGTAGAGGTTATTGATACAAAAGGCTCACCCAAATCTAATTTAGAAATTGCATTAATTGAAAGTTCAACGTTTAAAAGGTTGGAATATAAAACAGATATGAATGGTAGAGCCATATTTAACATTACTGAAGGAAACGAATGGGTGATGCATGTAGGTGAAATGAAATCTTATGATAAAATAAATACATCTTATCAAAATGGGAGTGGTTCAAGTGTTATTACTTATGACGTAGAAAAATGGAAAAGGTTGAATGCACCAACTGTAGATAGATCAAAAATACAGTTTAAAACTATACCTCAAATTGGTGTTCGATCAGGACAAATACCGCAAAGAGGCTATAGTATTGTTGAGATTGAATTAAAAAATGGAAAAGGACAAGTGTGGAGAAACGTTTCTGTTAATATGGTGTGCTATTCTAATTTAACTAGTTACAATGCTAAAACAGATGCGTACGGTGTTGCAAGGCTGTATTTACCAAACAATCAAAATTATCAAATTGATTTAGATGGTGATGTGGATTATGCGTTTTGTGACTTAGGCAATAGGTCAATGACAAAAACGATTCGTTATTTGTACGAAAAAATTGATTTTAAAGAAGTCGAAAATGCAGAAGGGTATATTGAACAATGGTTTGTAAAAGAACCAACACCAATTTCTAATAGATATAAAGTAACTTTAAATGTACAGGGTGGGCCAACTGATGGAGTAGGAGAGTATGTCTATTTAGAAATGGCCTATTCAAATAAAAAGTATGTTGGCAAAACAGATGAGGATGGTAATATCATATTTATGTTACCTAAGAAACGAAAATATATACTGCATTTTGAGTATCACAAATTTGCAGGGACTATTGATTTAACAAATGCTAGAGGTATAGGGCATATGACGCAAAGTATTCAATACATTCCTGAAGAACGTTTAATAAACCCTGAATCTTTTTTACCAACAGCAGATAACATAAAAAAATATGATATAAATGCGTTTAACAGGAAACATTTTGATACGGTGTTGTCTGACGATTTAATACAGATTCAGGCAAAATGGGGTGATGAAAAAATTAATTCTAATTCAAAAGAAGCTTTATTGGAACTTGGGATTTCAATAAATAAAGAAAAATTAAAGAAAACGGTAGAAAAACCACTTAATATTTCATTTGTGTTAGATAAAAGTGGGTCAATGAGTGGTGAGAATATGGACATTCTAAAGCAATCCATGCTTGCTTTTATTGACAAATTAAGACCTATTGATAAAGTGTCCTTTATCTTTTTTGATGATGAACAAGTGTTAGCTTATCCTCAAGGAATCGTCAATAAAAATGTATTAAAAGATATTATTTATACCTTAGAAGCGGGGGGCGGAACTAATATATATGATGGTTTAGCTAAAGGGTATGAACAAGTTTCTAAAACTTTTAACCCAAAAGGAAGCAATAGAGTTATTTTATTAACGGATGGATATGGTTCTAAACCTGTAGATTTTATTTTAAAACAATCAGAGCGTTATTTTAAAAAAGGAATATCTGTTTCAACTATTGGTGTGGGCTATGATTACAACAACTCATTACTAAGTATGTTGAGTAAATATAGCGGTGGTTTTGAACATTCAGTGATAGAGTCGAGTGGAATAGATAAGGCTTTACTTTCTGAGTTTGAAAGTTTATTTACGCCAACTGCTTCTGATTTAAAGGTAGTTGTAAAGTATAATGCTAAAATTATTTATAAAACGTTATATGGTATTCCAGAACATAAAAACTCTAATAACATGGTGTCATTTCAATTACCTCATGTTTTTGCCTCATTAAATAAAATGGCATTAATGAAGTTTAAATTAGAAAACCCAGATAAGTCTGTTGTGAATAAACCAATCACAGTTAATGTTAGTTATTTTGATGAACGTTTACAGCAGAATGTTAGCATTATAAAAGAAATGCGTTTAGAATGGACAGATGAGTCGAATATTGAAATGATATATGATGATAATTTAAAGCAAGTGTATTCGGTAGCAATTATTAACCAAGCCATGAAAGCCATTGCTGACCTATGTGATACCAAAGACTATAAAGGAGCTAAAAAGAATGTGGCAAAAACACTTAAGGCATTAGATAAAATTAACCAAGAGAAGTTTAAACCAGAATTAAGACCATTAATTAACGAATTGAAAGATTATATGGAAGCATTGGATAAAATGATACTGAAAGTAAATAAAGAAAATTAAGTGTATTATTTCCCTTTTGCTTTTACAATAACAGCTACTGTATAAAACATGATTTTAAAATCTAAAGCTAAAGACATATTCCTGATGTAAAGTAAGTCATACTTCATTCGTTGAACCATCTCATCAACATTTTCAGCATACCCAAACTTAACTTGTCCCCAAGATGTGATTCCTGGTCTTACTTTATGTAAGTACAAATATTGAGGATCTTTTTTAGATATTTTATCAATAAAAAACTGGCGTTCTGGTCTAGGGCCAACAATAGACATATCTCCAATGATAACATTCCAAAACTGAGGGAATTCATCCAGCCTTGTTTTTCGTAATACTTTTCCGATAGGTGTTATTCTTTTATCATACGAACTTGACAACTGCGGTCCATCTTTTTCAGAATCTATGTACATAGTTCTAAATTTGATTATGTTAAATGGTAAACCATTAATACCAATACGTTCTTGTTTAAAAAAGATTGGACCTTTAGAAGATATTTTGACAGTTATAGCAAGTATTACATACATTGGAGATAATGTTAATAATACAAAGAATGATGTAGCTACGTCAAACAAACGTTTTGTAGACTTTTGCCAATCCGGCATTGAGTTTTTGTTGACTTGAATTAATAACGCTCCAAAAATAGTATTCATTTTTACTTGTCCGGATAAAATATCAAAATTGTCTGGAACAATATTAATTTTTAAATCGAAAGCACTTAATTTAGTGATAATGGAGTTTAATTTTTCATGGTCACTACTTTCTAAAGCAATGATTACTTCTTCAATATTATTTTCTTTAATTATTTGGTTAATTTCATTAAAATGACCTAAAAAAGGAACTTGTTCTTTTAATTTGTAGTCATTACCATTAATATTTGAAAAACCTACAATTTGATGACCAGCGCTTTGTCTTAATTTGTTCAGTTCACTTAAAATTTCAACTGCTTTATCACTGCCGCCAATGATTAAGGTGTTAAATCCAAACTTACCTTTATGTATGCTCTTTACTCTTAAGGTTGTTAAGATGAGTCTTGGTAGCAGTGTAATCACAAGATGTAAAGAAAAAAGAATAAACAACATTTGATAATATTGTTTATATGATAATAGATTTGTAATATCATCTAAAAGAAGAACTAAAAAAATGATTAAACTACCTATTATAGAAGCAAAAAGTGTTGAGAAAATTATTTTTAATCGATAGTGTCTTAGTACATTTAAGTAAGTACCTTGAACAAAGTAAAGTATCATCCAAAACAGGGAAACAAAAATTAGCCCTTTAATGTACGTTTGATCAAAAATAACATCTGTTTGTTCAATGTAAATATCTCTAAAGGCAAAAAATAAGGTCCAAACAATATTAACCGAAAGAAAATCAGCAATAAGTAATGAGAGAGTGTGCTTCTTTTGATTCATTTAATCGTATTGTACAATTTTGATATTATCTAAATAGACATTTGTGTTAGTTTTATTGGCATCTAAAGCAGCTACAATATAAAAATCAAAACCCACTGCTTGGTCAACGCTAGTAATATAAGTCGTTAAATTTAAGTATATTTTTCTCCACCTAAGGTCAGTGTCATCTTGAGCAGGAATCATAATAAACGGATCATTATTACTGTTTCCAGTTGTAGCAGAAATAGAGTTTAATGCTATGGCAAATGAGTTTGTATTTAAGTAATCAATTTCCATAAACGTTTCACCCTTTTCTAAGTCCAAGTTTAAATTTGTAAACACTTGAATAATTGTGTCATCTTGAGATAATGTCATCTGACCACAATTGTTTCCGTATTTTACAATTTCTGGAAAATCAGTTATCGAAATTATTTTAATTTTTGATGTGTCTAATTCTATATTTGGATTTAAGATTATTCCTGTATCTTCAAAATCTTCTCTTCCTGTAATAATTTTATTTGACTTATAACTCACAGTAGGCGTATAACTAACTGTTTCACCTTCAACCAAAGTTAAATCAAAATCATCTGATTTATAAAAAGGGTACTTTATTCGAGAGGCATTAATACCATTACTTTTAATACCTGCATGTACAGTAAATGAATGTTTACCTTCTGTCAAAATAGGAATTTCACATGGTATTTCCCAAACACCAATGGGTTGGTTATCCATATATACCCATGCGTCAGTTATGTTATGACTATTTTCGCCTTCAGTAGTTGTATTTGTTGTTAGGTTAATACTATCAATTTTTAACCATGACGTAGTAATGTCTTCAGTACAAGAGGTTAAGGTGAGTAATGCAACAACTAAAATATATAATATTTGTTTCATAATTGATTAAGGTGAATTTAAAACGCAAAAAAACGGTAAATATTATCCATTAGCAACATTAATCTCTTAAATTTTCACAAAAAGGTATGAATTTTCGATAAAGGCAGGTTTTTGAAAGAGGATGAAAATTAGTAAGGATAAAAAATCAAATATATTTTTAATAAAAAAAGGGTAATTCAATTAAGAATTACCCTTTAAATTAATCGGTTACGTTTATTTTAAAAAACCATAGTTTTTAGAATACCCTAACATTTGAGATTCAAAATTCTCTGGTTGAACTACAGTAATACTAGTAATGTTTCCATCAGCATCTTTAATTGCAGTTAAAATAGGGTTTAACATGCCATTATAAGGTGGAATGTTTAGGGCCTTACTTCTAGCCAATACTTGTTCGTGAATTGCTTTATCAACATACACACCATAACCGTATACTAAAGCTTTTCCTGCTTCATAATCTCCTTCAGATTTTATACGTTGGATTAACTGTAATAAATCACCAAAAATTGATTTTAACTTTACATAATCGTGAATTTCAAAATATGTTTTACCATCTTTTTCAATTTTTTCAATCACATTTTCAGCTGCTCCTTTTTCAAAGGCCCATGATGCCACAATTTGTCTGTTTCTCATGTGCGCTTCTTCTAAATTAGCACCTGGCTCCAAACGTGTCATTTGTGCCATCATTCCATTTCTAATGTATGAATCGTATTCAGCTTTTCCAACTTCTAAAGATTCCATTAAACCTAAGTCAACTAATTTAGTATCCATTAAAAAGTATAACGCTACTAAATCAGCTCTAGCTTCTTCTAAAGTAGACGAAAAGTTTTTTAATGTTTCTTTTGGTGTACCAACTCCTTTATTCATTCTACCAGAAGCATGACCAATAACTTCATGCATGGCAGTGTGTAATTTAGAAGCCAATTTCCCATGAGCCTTTGATCTTTCAATTTCCTCCTTATCATATGCAAATTCTTCTAACATACCTTCACCACCAGATTGACTGTATGCTTCAACTATATTACCTAAACTTACAGCTTTAGAACCATGCACAGTTCTTATCCAGTTTGAATTTGGTAAATTAACACCAATAGGAGTAGAAGGAGAGGAGTCTCCAGATTCACCAGCTACGTTTACAACATTATAAGTCACACCCACAACATTTGGTTTTTTATGCGCTTCCATAATAGAAGAATTATCTTCAAACCATTGTACATTATCAGCCAAAGTTTTCATTCTACCAGAAGCTTCAAAATCTTTAATTTGTACAATAGACTCATAAGAACCTCTCATTCCCATTGGATCACCATATACTTCAACAAATCCTTGAATGTAATCGATATCTCCTTCTGTGGCTTGACTCCATACAATATTAAATTCTGACCATTTCGCTAAATCCCCAGTTTTATAATAGTCAACCAATAAACCTAAAGCTTTAGCTTGGTCATCATTTTCAGCAACACCTTGTGCTAATTCTAACCATTTTACAACTTCAACAATAGCATCATTGTACATACCACCAACTTTCCAAACGTGCTCAGAAATAGTTCCGTCTTCAGCTTTAACTAATTTTGAGTTTAATCCATATTCTACAGGTGTTTCATCACTTTTATCAATTACAGTAGCGTAATATTTTTCTAAATCAGCTTCAGTAATGTCTTCTTGATAAAAGTTAGTTGCTGACCCTAAAATTAAATCCTTAGAGTCGTCTAAACTTACTCTTTTAGAATCTTCATCATTAAAGATAACAGCTAAGGCGTTTTCATTTAATTCAGTTTTAGAATCTGTTAACAATGTTTCAAAATAAACTTGAGAGAAAGCAGGTTTGAATTTGTCCATAGAGTAATGGTGGTGAATTCCATTTGAAAACCATACTCTTTTTGTATATTCCTTAAAATTAGACCAATCTTCAGTTGTCTTGTCACCATTATAATTTTCTACAATATCTTCAAGTGCAGTTCTAATAGCAAGATTGTGACGGTAATTTTGATCCCAAATCATATCTCTACCAGAAGTACCAGCTTCGTATAAATAATAAACTAGTTTTTGTTGTTTTAACGTTAGTTTATCAAAACCATTAATTTGGTAACGTAACATTTGAATGTCTCCAAACGTTTCGTCCACATAATTAAATGGTTCATTGTTTTCAACTAAAGCGCTTGAGTCTACTTCAACAACATTAATGTCGTTAGTAGAAGTTTCTCCACAGCTTGTTAATAAAAGACCTGCAATTGCAGATGTGTAAATAATTTTATATTTCATTGTTTTATTTTTTGCGAGCCTAAGATAGGTATAGTTTTTTGGAATTAATGGCATAGTTAATAAGTCGTTGATAAAATAGAATACGCTTGAAAATTAGATATAACATTTTGAAGAGAGAATAGAAATAACCAAATGTTAAATTAAATTGTAGATTTGAGATTAAGTTTAACTTTGCTTAAAAACTCATATTATGAAAATTGTATTATCCATTATTTTTTCAGTTCTTCTCAATCAATCTTATTCACAATCTAGCATTAGCGGTGTGTTGTATGAGAATGACACAACAGTTGTATCTAACGCTTATGTTGCAGTATTTACAAAAGTAGATAGTCAAATGGTGAAAATTGAAACGACTAAAATGGATGGTTCATTTACTGTATCAAATCTTATAGCAGGAACTTATTTTTTGAAAGCCACGTTTGTTGGTTTTGAAGATTTAATACTTGATAACATTACAATTTCTGAAAATGAATCTAAGAATATAGGAAACATTCAGTTTGCATCAAATAATTTGGATGTTATTGAAATTACAGGACAACGTGCTATATTAGAAGTAAAACCAGATAGAACAATATTTAACGTGGAAGGAACCATTAATAGTACTGGTGCTAATGCAATTGAATTATTGAGAAAAGCACCTGCAGTTACTGTGGATAATAATGATAATATTAGTGTTTTAGGTCGGTCAGGTGTTCGTGTATATATAGATGGTAAACAATTACCATTAGCTGGTGATGATTTAAGTGGATATTTGAAAAATTTACCTGCTGACCAAATTGACAGAATTGAAATTATTACTACACCAGGTGCTAAATATGAAGCAGAAGGGAATGCTGGTATAATTGATATTAGATTAAAGAAAGATATGTCTATGGGGGCAAACGGTTCGTTAAATGCTACGGCAACTCAAGGTAGACTTTTTAGAGGTGGTTTAAGTGGAAACGGAAATTATAGAAACAAAAAGGTTAACATATTTGGTGGGGCAGGAATCAATAGAGGAGACAATTTCCATGACATACTTTTTCAAAGTAAACAAAATGGATTGTATTTAAATGAAGAGAATAACACACAGAACAATAATGATGCGCTGTCCTACCGATTGGGAACAGATTTTTTCATTAATAAAAAAAACACAATTGGTTTTTTATATAGTGGAAATAATAGAATTGGTGAAGAGATTAGTTATAACAAAATCGAAATGTCAAAATTGTCTGATATAAATTTAATTGACAGTGTATTAATAGCTGAAAACGCAGGTGATTCTAGAGCGATTCAAAATACAATAAATTTGAATTATAGGTTTTATAGTAAAAAAGGAAAGTCGTTAGATATAGATTTAGATTATGGGAATTATAATAATACCCGTAAAAGAAGTCAACCCAATTTGTATTATGATAGTACACTGAATACCGTTTATTCAGAATTGATTAACAGTTTTAATACCCCTACTAATATTTCTATCTACACAGGTAAAGTTGATTATGAAACTAATTTTATAAAAGGAAAACTAGGGTTTGGCTCAAAAGTAAGTAGGGTAGAAACAAAAAATACGTTTGAGGCCTTTGATGTAATTGATGATACGGAGTTAATAGACAATTTAAGATCAAATAAGTTTGATTATAATGAATCGGTTTATGCATTGTACTTAAGTTATTCTAGAAAGCTTGGAAAGAAGTGGAAATTTGTAAGTGGGCTGAGAACGGAGCAAACCATTGCAACTGGAAATTTACAAGCGTACTCTACAACATTAGAAGAAGAGCCTGTAGAATTAAATTATTTGAACTTTTTTCCTAATGTTGGATTGACGTGGGATATTAAACCAATGCATACTATGTCTGCAAATTATGGGCGTAGAATAAATAGACCAGATTATAATGTGTTGAATCCATTTAGAAATCAATTGAGTGAGTTGTCAATCGAAAAAGGAAACCCATTTTTAAAACCAGAAATTGTAAATAATGTAGAGTTAGGGTACACGCTGTTCTATATGTATAACTTTAAATTAGGCTATAGTGTCACTACGGACAAGATTACAAGATTAATTGGACCTGATGATACAAAACCACAAGCTGGTTTTATTTCTTGGGATAACTTAGCAACGCAATCGGTTTTAAGTTTAAATGCAAGTTTACCTTTTAAATTTAATAAATGGTGGTCAGCTTATTTTAATGCAGGATTATCTTACATTGACAATCAGGCTGATTATGGCACAAACGGTAGTGTAGATGTGCAATTGTTTTCATATATGGTATTTGGTCAAAATACGTTTAGTTTATTTAAGGGGATTAAAGCTGATATATCTGGTTATTACTCAGGTCCTGGCGTTTGGGGTGGTACATTTGTTTATGATTCTAACTGGTCACTTTCTGCCGGATTGCAAAAGTCATTTTTTAAGAAAAAATTAAAGGCTAGTTTAAAAGTAAATAATATATTTAATCGAGTTGGATGGAAAGGTTCTTCATCATTTAATAACTTAGTATCTGAAGGAAGTGGAAGATGGGATGCACAATATGTAAGTATAAGTTTAAATTATAATTTTGGAAATCAAAAATTAAAAACAAGTAAACGTAAAACAGGTTTAGAAAGCGAAGGGGGAAGAGTAAAATAATTAATTTCATTTATTTACTTGACTAAAATCAGTTCAATAATTTCTTTAGGAACTGATTTAATAAATATATTTGCGTAAAACAATAGTTTAAATGAAAAAAATCATAGCCAATATAGTATTGTTTGTAGCAAGATGGAAATCTAGTTACAAAACAGAATTTAATAAAGATAGGTGTGTAATGGTGGCAGGTCCACACACATCTAATTGGGATTTTTTATATGCCATGGCTATATTTTGGAAACATGATGTTAACGTTAAGTTTTTTATTAAAGATGCATTTACTAAGGGGATTCATGGTGGTTTTTTTAGATGGATGGGCGCAATAGGTGTGGATAGATCTAAAACCAATAATTTAGTGGACCATGCAATTCAATTATTCAATGAAAATGAAAAATTAGTAATGTTAGTTCCGGCTGAAGGTACCCGTAACAGGGTTGATAAATGGAAAAAAGGATTTTATCATATTGCTTCTGGTGCAAACGTTCCTGTTGCTTTAGGTTACCTTGATTATAAGAATAAAATGGCAGGCGTAGATAAAATGATAAATCTAACAGGTGATTTTAAAGTTGATATGAAAATAATTGAAGATTTTTATAAAACTAAAACGGCTAAACACCCTGAATTGTATAACCCAAGTATTTATTAAGTTTATGAAAAACATTATATATATCACATTGTATGTTTTGATATCAATTCCAACATTATTTCTAATAGTAATTAATTTTTTAGACATTGCATATCCACCTTTTGTAACTTTAGAAAGTGGAGTGATAGATGGTGAGGCAGGTACATCAAACGCCATACTATCTTTGGTGTTTTCTATAACACTGTCCCTTGTGCTGTTTGTGGTATTGAAAAAATGGTTTAAGAAATAACGAATTATTATAATTCGCATCCATCAAAAGTAAAAGGTAATAAATGTGCACATTTATTAATAACAAAAAAATTATAATCATTACCGATCATTATAATTTTAATTGAACTATTTTGTTTATTATCAGCTTCTAACAAGGCTTTCCTACACATGCCACATGACGTTATCGGTTGATTTAATTTTCCAATTGGCTTTTCTGCATAGACTGCAATGGTTGTTATAATTGATTTTGGGTAATTTGAGATGTAATCAGTACAGGTTCCAATCGAATAGGAGGCATTTTCCATATTGGTGGCAGACAAGTTTCATCTGTCATTAGCAGCTCTGCGCTAACATTAAAATTAAAATAGGGAGCGTAATCGTTTTTTGACTTTTTGATAGTATCGGTTATCAATTTTTGCTCAAGTTCAGAAAAATCGGTGACAATTCATGATTTATAATACTCAAATTGAAATGTTTCTGCCTCTTTATTCATGTTTTATGATAATTTCTAACAGATTAGTATATGGGATTCTTTAAAAAAAGTTACATTTGTCTAGCATGGAAAAACCAAAGTTCAACGAATTAGAAATTGTAAAAACCTTTCATGGTACAAGCTTATCCGAAATGGACGCGGTACAGTTAATGAACAGGACTGATACCAAATTTGTAATTAAAAGAACAATTTTTAATGAAGTTCTTCCATTACTTAAAAATCATTATAAATGTTTAGAGATTTTAGGAAATAGAATAAATTCTTATGAAACACTTTATTACGATCATCCTAATTTTCAATTCTTTTTGGACCATCATAATGGAAAAGGGAATCGATTTAAAGTGAGAATTAGAAATTATGTAGAAAGTGAAATCTATTTTTTAGAAATTAAAAATAAGTACAAAGGAAGAACGCTTAAACAACGTATTAAAGTTGATGATTTTGAATTAGAATTAAAGGAGAAATCAAAAGACTTTATTAATGATGTGATAGGTGAAGAAACAGGTTTAGAAGCAAAACTATGGAACTCGTTTGGAAGAATAACTTTAGTTAATAATAAGGAGAAAGAAAGATTAACTTTAGATTTGAATTTGTCTTTTGAGTGGAAAGATAATAAAGTGATTTATGACCATTTAGTTATTGCGGAATTAAAACAAGAAAATGTGAATAGAAATAGTGTTTTTTATTCACTGATGAAAGAAAACGGAATTGGGCCGTATAGTATAAGTAAATATTGTGTGGGGGCAGTGTCTTTAAACCCTACTTTAAAGTATAATAATTTTAAAGACAAATTATTACTAATAGATAAATTAAAATAAATATGTTGAATACATTTATGTTATTGGCTGCAGATATTGTAAAACCGATAGAGGAATTTAATTTTTTTGGAACTAATGATAAAGGAGTCACTTTTTTAGACGTTAATATTTTTGATGCTGACATTTATAAATTGATTTTTAGATTCGTTTTAAATATGGCAGTTTTAACTGCTGTTATACGTTATATTTATTATGCTAAAACACCTAGAAGAAACTACGTGTTTACATTTTACATGATTTCAATTATATCATTTGTCATTGTTTTTGCCCTTAAAAAAATGAATATTGATACAGGAATGGGCTTAGGTTTGTTTGCTATTTTTGGTATTATTAGATATAGGACAAACCCGTTAAGGGTTAGAGAGATGACCTATTTGTTTATAGCTATTGGTTTATCAGTTGTGAATGGTTTATCAGGAAAACAAGTGAGTTATGCTGAGCTTATATTTATCAATGTTATTGTGGTAGCCATTGTTTATGTAATGGACATAAAAGTATTGGTGAATATTGAAACATCAAAAACAATAATTTACGAAAAAATAGAAAATATCAAACCTCAAAATGCTACAGTTTTGAAAGCAGATTTAGAGGAGAGAACAGGTCTTGTTATTAATAGAATTAGTATAGGTAAAGTCGATTTTTTGAAAGATGTTGCTGAAATTAAAATATTTTATAATGAGTCAGATGTTCATACCGAACTTTTAGAAAATGACTAAATTTATAGTTACAATATCTATTGCGTTTTCCACCTATTTTAGTTTTTCGCAAAACTATAATTTAAATAATCAATGGTACTCTATTGGGCCTAATGAATTACCTTCTCCTAATTCTAATGCATCAGCAAAAGGAATTGGACCAATTGAATTTATTAGAACTACACCTCTTGAAAAAGGGTTGTTATTGGCAGGCTCTTTATCTGGAGGACTGTTTTACAGCGCTGATGGTGGGGAGTATTGGTTAAATTCTGGGTCAGATTATTGGACGTATTCTACGTCAACTTGGGCCGACTTTTATCCGGAAAATCAAGATGTTTGGTTTGGGTGTTCACATGATAAAGCAAGTAAAGCAGGTGTGGGTGAAATAGGTCTTTTTGGTGGGATTCATAGAACATTGGATAGAGGTGTGAGTTGGCAATTAATTGGTGACTATCACTCATTCGGTGGGAAAAAACAAGTCAAAATTCATAGAACAAAATTTCATCCAAATAATCCAAAAAAAATGTATGTGTTGACCTCTAAAGGGCTATATTATACAGATGATTGTTTAGCAGATGAGGTAAAGTGGATAAAGGATAAAGTATCGAATCAAGAGATATATGATTTGGTTTTTGTTGGTGATAAAATGATGCTTTCCACAACGCAAAATAATGAATGGGTTTTGAGAGTTGACAATTCCAATTCCATTGCCTTTGGTGGTTTAAACCCTAGTAATATTGTTAAATATACTTTTTCAAAGGATTCAATTAATTTATATTTGTTAATAGATTATAAGTCAGGATCAGATAAAATTTATCGTTATAATTATTCAGATGATAAATTTACACAAATTAGCCGTAGTCAACGTGTTGTTTTTGGTTCAGGAAGGGTGTTTGAAGTGAATCCGTATAATAATAACGAAATTTTTGTTGGGGTAAGTGTTAGATTGAGAAAGTGGAATATTTCAGCTAATAAATTTGAGAATTTTGGTTCTGATTATCACGTAGATGTCGAGTTTGTGGCGTTTGATCCTTTTGATGAAAACCTGATTTATATGGCTAATCATGGTGGTGTTTACATTTCGTACGATAAAGGAAAGTCTTGGGAAAGTAAAAGTAAAGGTCTAGGTGTTGCTGAGGTTCTAGGAATGGCAGTCGGACAGACTGATCCAAATCAAGTGGTGATTGGAACATACCATGATGGAAGTTCTATATATGCTAATTGGGATAATGATGGTACCTATTATTGGAAAAATGTAAATGGTGGAGACGCTTTAGTTCCTTTAATTAATCCAAAAAATAATGCTGAGGTATATACATCTAATCAATATACTGGTGGAGGAATTTATTATTCAAATGATACATCAAAGACAGTAAGTAATATTCACACAAAAAATGGGCTAAAAACAACTGGATGGCAAATGGCAGCGAGTTTACATCCTAGTCAAACTAATGTATTGTTTTTTAATTCTAAACATGCTAAAGGTGAATCAAAAGGTAGTTCAGATGTGTATAGAACAACTGATGCTTCTGAGAGAATGAATGCTGAACAAATCTCAAATTTTAAATTGACTCATCAATTAGAAAATTATACTGTATATGGTTTGTTTACCTCAAAAGATCATCCCAATATATTATTAGCATATGTATTTCATCATTATAAAGATGAGAACGGTAAGTCAAAAACGAAACACAAGTTATTTCGAACAATGAGTAGTTTAGATTCTTCAGTCTCTGTAATTAATAGTTGGCACGAATTAGAATTGCCGAGAGCGAGCTGGCTGGGAGATATTGAAATGGACAAAAAGAATAGTAATAAATTGTATATTTCTTGTGTGTTTGGTGGGAAAATGAATCCAGAGTATCCTAATGAGAAAGGTATGGTGTATTATGCCAATTATCGTAAAAAAAATAATAAATTAAAAAGAAACTCAGATATTTCTCATACTATAGCTCATGGTAATGGTGGGAAGTTTAATATTGTGTATTCCAATACCAATAAAAAAATAATGTTTCTAGGTACAGCAAGTGGAGTGTTTATACGAAAATGGTCTTTCTTTGGGTGGCGAAAATGGGTTAGAGTAGGGTATGGGTTACCTCACTGTTTAGTGTATGGTTTAAACTTTAATGAAGTTAGTCATACTTTAACAGTTGGACTAAAAGGTAGAGGTGTATGGAAAGTATCAATTGAGTCTAAAGAATAGTTACTTTTTTATAAAATAGTATTACAACAGAAATAAAAACAAATGACAAATTCAGAATTAGTAGTGCAATTAGCAAAGTTTAGTGTTCCTGCAATAGTGTTTTTCGGATCAGTTTATTATTTAACGAATAGATGGTTTGAAATTCAATCTCAAAAAAATAAGTTGAAAGCAACAGAATTGGCTAAGAAAGTAAGTAGTGAAAATGAATTGAAAAAACATTTTTTCCCACTGCAAGTTGATGCCGCTCAGCGCTTAGTTTTATTTTTAGAACGAATTGCACCAAACAATATGGTAATGCGTTTACATAACCCTGGTTTACCAGCTAGAGCCTTTCAACAAAAAATGTTAGAAAACATTAGAAGTGAATTTGACCATAATTTAGCGCAACAAATTTTTGTAAGTACAGAATCTTGGGCAAGAGTGGTAAATAGTAAAGAAGAAATTGTTAAAATCATTAATATGGCAGCTACTAAATTAGATCCAACTGCACTGGCTGGTAATTTAAGTCATGGGATTTTTGAAATTACAGCACAATTACAACATCAACCAACTGATTTAGCGATTGAATTCATTAAAAATGAAATTAGAACTGAATTGAAGTAAGTGATAAAACAAAGAAAGTATTGATTGCCTTCTAATTTAAATGTTGGAGGGCTTTTTTGTATGTCTATTTTTTTTAAGGCGTAGAAATAGATATAGGTAGAACTTTACCATTAATCCATTTGGAAGAATTAAGACTAAAGTCAGCTATAAATTCAGCCATTTCATTTGCTGATAATGGTGCTTCATAACCAGGGAAAGCTTCTTCTAACATTTCCGTTTGTGTGGCACCTAGTGCTAAACAATTGACTTTAATCTTAGTTTCTTTTAATTCTTCAGCTAAACATTCTGTAAAAGAAGCAACAGCTGCTTTTGAAGAACTGTAAACTGATAAGCCAGGGAATTTAGAACTGCCTTGAAAACCACCCATAGAGCCAATATTTACAATATGGCCACCGCTATGTTCCATAAATGGAATCGTAGCTTGACAAGATTGAATTAAGCCAAAAACATTTGTTTTGTAACTAATATCAATATCTTCTTTTGTAATGTCTAAAATTGATTTATTAACTAATAATCCAGCATTGTTAATTAAAACATCAACTGATTTAAATGTATTCTGAATAAGGAAATTTAAATCTTCTTTTGATGAATCAGAGGACACGTCAAACTTTGAAACAATCACGTTTTTAGTGTCGCTAAATGAGTTTAGCCTTTCTGTATTTCTAGATAAAGCTAAAACATTGTTGTTCTTGGAAAGAATTGAAACTAATGCTTTACCAATTCCTCTACTTGATCCAATAACAACAATGTTTTTCATTTTTTATGTTTTATAATTCTGTGAAAGAATAGTTTGACTAGTATTCGTCAAATGATAATGTTACATTTTTAGTTAATGGACGGGCTTGGCAAGTTAATACAAATCCTTCATCCACTTCATCTTGATCTAAAGCGTAATTTAATTCCATTTTTACTTTACCTTCCATAACTTTGGCTTTACAGGTACAGCAAACACCACCTTTACAAGAAAAAGGAACATCAGCATCAGCATCCATGGCAGCTTGCATAATAAACTTTCCTTTTGAAGATAAATCAAATTCAAATTCTTCATCATCTACAATGACTGTAACATGGCTTGTAATTTCTTCAGATTCGTCAATTACTTCTTCCGCTCCTTTTTTAACCTCTGGTGCAGTAAATAATTCGAAATGAATATTGTTATCATTTAGACCTTTTCCAGAAAAGAATTCTTTAATGGCAGAAATCATCCCTTCCGGTCCACATGAATAGATGTCATTAATAGATAGGTCAGCTAAAAATTTAGAGTATAACTTTTCTAATTTAGCAGCCTCAATTCTTCCATTTAATTCATCAGTTGCTGAATTTTCTCTACTATATAAATAATATAATTTAAAATTAGAATTTGCATTTGAAATAGCATCTAATTCATCTTTATATATTGTTTCTGTTGCCGATTTATTACCGTAAAATAATGTTACTGTATTAGATTCGTTTGCATTCAAAATGAATTTGGCAATAGAAATAATTGGTGTAATTCCTGACCCTGCAGCAAATAACACATAATTCTTATTTTTGTCAGATGATACCGTAAAGTTTCCAGTAGGTGCCATCACGTCTAAAGAACCTCCAATTTTTAAGTTTTGAGCAAAAGTTGAAAATTTACCATTTTCTACTTTTTTAATTGCTACTTTCCATTCGTTTTCATGAGGAGCAGAACTAATAGAGTAGGCACGTCTTACGTCTTCTCCGTTAATGTCAGCTTTTAATGTTAAATATTGACCAGCATGGAATTGGAATTTTTCAGTTAATTCAGCTGGTATTTCAAACGTGATTGATATTGCATCACTAGTTTCTTTAGTAATGTCTTTTATTGTTAAGTGGTGAAATTGATTGCTCATAATATTTTCAATTTTTTTGTAAAAATAATGCTTATTACCAATATGACTAATAAAACAGCCAATTATTAATAAACAAATTAAGGTTTGTTATGATTATTTAATTTAGTAGTTCTACTTTTACTACGCCATCTCTATCTATATCTAGTAATTTAACGGCTTTAATTTGGTTAACTAAATCAGCATTAAAAGTCGTTTTAACTTTGACGTAATTTTCTGTAAAGCCATACATTGTTCCTTCATTTTCTTCACCTTCAAATAAAACAGATTTTGTTTTACCTAGTTGAGTTTCGTAGAATGCACGTCTTTTTTTGTTTGATAAAATTTGTAGTTGTTTACTTCTGTCACGTCTAACTTTGATAGGTATTGCATCTGCCATTTTTCGTGCAGTTGTATTTGCCCTTTCAGAATAAGTGAATACATGTAAATAAGAAATGTCTAGTTGGTTTAAATAATTAACGGTTGTTAAAAATTCTTCCTCTGTCTCTCCTGGAAAGCCAACGATAACATCAACACCAATACAGGTGTCAGGGTTATGACTTTTTATGCGTTCTACACGTTCTGTATATAATCCACTCAAATACTTTCTACGCATTTGTTTCAATAAGGTATCAGAACCTGATTGAAGAGGAATATGAAAATGAGGTAAAAAGCTATTTGATTCTGCAACAAAATCAATTATTTCATTTGTTAATAAGTTAGGTTCTATAGATGAAATTCTAAATCTTTCAATTCCATCCACCATAGCTAATGCTTTGACTAAATCAAAAAAGTTTTCACCTTTTCCTTGACCAAAATCTCCTATGTTAACACCTGTTAAAACAACTTCTTTTATTTTTGTTTCAGCTATTTTTTTTGCTTCAATTACAGTTTCAGCAACAGTTGAATTTCTACTTTTACCTCTGGCTAATGGAATTGTACAAAATGTACAAAAGTAATCGCAGCCATCTTGCACTTTTAAAAATGAACGTGTTCTATCTCCAAAACTGAAAGAAGGTATAAAGTCAGTTGTTTCTTTAATATTCGTATTTTCAATTTTTGCAATCTCTTGTTTTTCAAGATTATCTAAGTGATCTAGTATATTAAATTTTTCATTCGCACCTAAAACCAAATCTACACCATCAATACTTGCTATTTCTTCAGGCTTTAATTGTGCATAGCAACCAATCATCACTACGAACACCGTAGGGTTTATTTTTATTGCTTTCTTCACAATTTGGCGACACTTTTTATCAGCGTTGTCAGTGACAGAACATGTGTTTATAACAACAATGTCCGGTCTATCAGTAAAATCGACTTTAGCAAAACCTTGGTTTTCAAAATTTCTAGCTATGGTTGATGTTTCTGAAAAATTCAGTTTACAACCTAATGTGTAAAATGCAACTCTTTTGTATTGACTCATAATATGATGCAAAGATACTATCAAATCGTTTTAAAACAAAAAATCACCAAACAATTAAGTGTGGTGATTCAAATTATTTAGATTATTTTTTTATTTATAAGTCTTCAAAAGATAATTCTTCTTTAGGTTCAGGTTTTTTATAATCACCTGAGTCCCATAGTTCTTTAATTTTATCTAAAGCAGTTGACATTCCGTCACTAAATTTATCAAAATCTTCTTTGTATAAAAAGATTTTATGTTTTTCAAATTCGGCTCTATCACCTTCTTCAGCGCCGTTTTTTCTTTTACTTTCAGTAATTGTTAAATATAAATCATTTCCTCTTGTTTTCTTTACATCAAAAAAGTAAGTTCTTTTCCCTGCTTTTACTTTTTCCGAAAACACTTCATCATTTCTATCGTTCTTCATCCCTTTTGGTTAAATTTATTGTCTATAAGACAAATTTATAACTATTAAATAAATATCAAAGTGATTGGAATAATTTATTAACTATATTTTTTAGATGAATGTTTCTATGTAGCTATCAATCTCTTTTTTTTCCTCTGGTTGAAACCACTTAATTTCTTCATTCTTCTTAAACCAAGTAAATTGTTTTTTAGCATATCTACGAGAATTTCTTTTAACCAGTCTTATGCATTCTTCAAAATCAATTTTATTATCAAAATAAGAGAAAAATTCAGAATATCCAACCGTTTTTAAAGCAGAATGTTCTTTAAATTCAGAAAGTGATTTAACCTCCGATTCCAGACCTGCTTTCAACATCATGTCAACTCTTAAATTGATTCTGTCATACAGTAATTCTCGTTCCATTTCTAATCCCAGCCATATAGGTGTGAAATTTCTGTCTTTCTTTTGATTTTTTCTAAATGAAGTGAATTTCCTACCAGACAGTTCAATAACTTCAATAGCCCTAATCATTCTTGCATGGTTTTGTCTATCGATAAAATTGAAAACATCTGGATCATTTTTATCTAAATAATCTTGTAATGGTTTCAAACCTTCATTTATATGTACTTGAATGTATTTTTCTCTTATTGTAAGATTAGATGGCATTTCATCTATTCCATATACTAATGCGTGGATATATAATCCACTTCCTCCAACAGCTATGCAAACATCATGTTCCTCAAATATTTCATCTAGCTTTTTTAAAGCATCAGTTTCAAATTTACCAGAAGTATAGGGTTCATGAATTGAATGTGAATCAATGAAATAATGTTGTGCTTGACTTAATTCAATGGTATCAGGTTTAGCAGTACCTATTGACATTTCTTTAAAAAATTGTCTTGAATCAAATGATAGAATAGGGCAGTTGTGTTTATTTGCTAACTCAATTGCTAAACTGGTTTTACCAATGGCGGTTGGACCTGCTATAATTATTAAATGTTTTTCTGGGTTATATTTGGGATGCTTAGAAATCAATTTTTTTCTACAAAGTTAATCTTTACTATTTGATTTCTATTTTCTTTCCTAAAAATTTTGGTTGGGTATTAAAAAGGATATCCAGCATTAGCTTAACACGCGCTAGTTTTTCTCTTAGCATAGTTTTAAATCCGTAACTAGCTGAAACTTTACTAGCAGTATATCCAATCGCTTCAATATTGTTCTGATTGGCGATAAAAATGGATCTTTCAATATGGAATTTTTGAGAAATGACTGTGAATTTAGATTGGCCAAATACTTTTCTAGCTCTAATTACAGAGTCAAATGTTCTAAACCCAGCATAATCTAAAAATATTTTATTTTCGGGTATTCCTTTTTGTATTAAATCTTCCTTCATGGTTGTGGGTTCATCATATTCTGAATTACCATTATCACCACTTACTAAAACAAAGCTAATTTTTTTGGCTTGATACAATTTTACAGTTGCGTTTATTCTGTATGAATAATAAGCATTTGTATATCCTGATTTAAGATATTTACCTGTACCTAAAACTAGTCCTACTTTATTGTAAGGGATTTTACTTACAGATGCATATACTTTATTCTGAACGGTCTTAGATACTATATAATCCGAAATAAGAATGCTTAATAGAGTAAAAATGATGGAGAGAAAAAATAAACGGGTGTAAAATTTTAATGTTTTAAACATATTATAGTGTGCTATAAATCCGGAAAAGCATGTTTATATTCTTCATATCGTTCCATTATTTCATAAATATATTCATAGGTTTCAGCACCTCTCATATATCCATATTTTACAACTTTATCTCTGTTGTATTTTGGTGAAGAAAGATTTAGAACCATAACATTAACATTATCATACCAAACATCAGGATCGAGTTCGTATTTTTCTGCTAACCTTCTTGCATCATCAATATGTGCTCGCCCAGCATTAAAGGTTGCAATAGTAAAGTACCTTGCTTCAGTGGAATCGGGTACTACTTTTAACCATTGCTTATAATTTTTATTCAATTTAGTAAAGCCGGCTTTTAGTTGACTTTGAGCGGGTGATGATCTATTGATTCCATAAGATTTTGCAGTGGCAGGCATAAACTGAAATAAGCCATAAGCACCACACCAAGATACTTTCCATGTTTCAAATTTTGATTCTTGATATACTATGGCAGATATTAATCTCCAATCCCAACCAATTTTTTTACTTTCTGATTTTATGAATTCATCATATGGTGAAAGTTGACCTTCTTTTAATACTGAAGAATAGTCTTGAACTGCCTTGTTTGTTAAATTTTTCCGATCAAAATATTTACGTTTTACTTCACCAATTGTTGATCTGTTTGACTTGTTTTTTAACCAATAATTTAAGGTGTCAATCAAGGTTTTTGAAGATTTTCTACATGCAAAGGCAATTTGCTGTTCATCACTTAAATTTAAAGAACTATTAATGTTTTTAAAGTAATTCGAATTTATTTTAGCAACGTTAGCATCTGTAATGGTAAAATCTATTTCTTTTTCACTTACCATTCGAATCAATTCTTCAGACGAAATGTCTCCATCTGCTGGAATAATTTGAATATTCAAATTTAATGAATTATTTATTTTTTCAATATTTTGATAATAAGTTGAGTTTTTCCAAACAAATATTCTTTTATTTCTTAATTGCTCTATGTCAGTTACTAAAGAATCATTAAGCTGTGATTTACTCATTCTTCTCCAGTTGTCAGGTTTACGTTGAATTAACACCTGTTGAGTGGTGTGAATTGGAGTTGTAAATAAATATTCTTCCTGTCGTTCTGGAGTTATAGTTAGATTACATGCAATTAAATCACCTTCACAATTATTTAATTTGTTTTGCATTGAATCCAAATCATGCATCATTTTTACATTGATTCTTATATCCATGTCTTTTGCAAATTCATGTAAAAGCTCATATTCAAATCCCATGTTTCTTCCTTTGTATAAAAAATAGGATGACGGACTATTCTCTGCCAATACAGTTAAGATTTCTTTTTCTTGAATTTCTTCCCAAGAAGTTTCACATTTTATAGTGGTATCTTTTTCACTAATTTCATTCTTCTGTTCACAAGAGAAAAATAAAAAAGATAGAGTTAGGAAGGGTAGAAATAATTGAGGTTTGAACTTCATAGATTACCAATATACGAAAAATAGTACTATTTATTAAGGATAACAAGAATCAGTTTTTTTTATTATAGATTTATTTTGATTGATATCTATGGTAGTTAGTGAGTTAGTTTCACAAGTAATGATGTCAAAAAATAAATAAAGTATTATGTAGGTTTAGATTATAGTGTTCTCTTTCAAAATTTCAATAAGTTTTAATTTTGATTTTTGCAGATTGTGAGAATTCAAATCATCACAAAAAATTAACTTATTATTGTAACTAGTAATGGAAAAAGATTCATCCTTCTCTGTGATGGTATTGACATAGAAATAGGATAGGTTTTTATGAAGTTGAACTTCTACCGTTAAATTATCACTGTAATAATTTATTGATTTACAATATTTGGTAGATGAAGGCGTCTTTAAAAAGTATTCAAAGTTATAATCATCCTCTAAAAATTGAAACGTATTTTCAATACTATTAATTTGTTCTTCCATTAATTTTAAGCTTACTGCTAAGGTAATTAGATTATTGATGAAAACGAGCCAGATTATTTAATATTTTATTATCTTTGAAATTAACCAACTGTTAAGTTTGGTTAAGAATTTGATGAGAGTTTTAAAAAAAAACATATGAAAAAAAAGTACATTTTAATTGCTGCCTTAGTAGTGGGATCAGTAAATCTATTTGCAAATAATGAAGGTAATGTTAATGAATTTAATATTGAAAACACTCTAGAAAGCATATCTGTAAAAGTTAAAGTAACAAACAATAATTTGGCTGTTTCTGGTGCAACAGTTTCAATATTATCAGCAGGTCAAGTTATCGGTACAGCTACTACTGATTCAAAAGGATATGGACATGTGTCGATCAATGAGTTTAAAGGTGGAGCTGTAGATATTAAAGTGGAATCTTCAAATAATCAAACTATTGTTTTACAAGGCGCTTTGATTAAAAATAATGCATTTTATCCTGTTAAAACACAAAAAATGGTTGAAGGGCTTCAAACTGTAAAAATTATTAGTGTTGATAATTCAATTACAGCTATTGAAGCAAAATCTGAAAAGGTAGTTGATAAAATAATTTCTAAAACGGAAAGCCAAAAAGAAAAAGAATTAAAGTCTATAGATGCCGCTTCACAAAGTGTTAAAGATAAAGAAAACGCAATTAGTAAAACTGAAATTTTAAAAACTGAAAAAGAGAAATCTACATTAGAAGCTGAAAAAATTCAAAGTGATGCCGATAAAATAGCTGTTGAGAATGCAAAAAAAGTTGAAGATGCTAAATCTAACACAGACAATGCTATTGCTCAAAGAGAAAAAGATAGAATTGCACAGCAAGAAAAATTGAAAGCGTATGAAGCTCAAGTGGCTAAAGAAAAGGCTATTGAAGAGGCTGAAGAAATGAAAAAGAAAGCTGAAAAAGAATCGGGAAAAGCTGAAAAGGAAGCAAAGGAAAAGGCAAAGGAAATAGAAGGAGATGCAAAAGAATTAGAGAAGAAAGCGAAAGAGGAGGCTAAAAATGCTAAGGACTTGGCAAAAAAAGCAAAGGCTGAAGCAAAAGAAGCTGAGAAAATAGCGAAGGCAGAAAAGAAAACAGCAAAAGAAGAAGCGAAAAAAATAAAAGCTGCAGAAAAAGCGAAAAAAGAACAAGAAAAGTACCAAAGTAAAATGGATAAATATACTGTTAAGTTGAATAAACTAGAAACAGTTAAATCTAAAGTTGATAAAAAACAAAATAAATTAAATTCCAAAATCAATAAAGGTAAAATTAAACCTGAAGATGCAAAAGTAGCACAAGCAAAGCTAGATGAGTCATATGCTAAGCAAGAGCAAAAAGTTATTAAGATTAATAATGATATTAAGAAGTTAACTAAAAAATACAAGAAGTAAAATACTGTTGTAAACTTAAAAGCTTCATTATGTAAATAATGGAGCTTTTTGTTTTTTATAACATTCAGTTGGATTTAATATTCCGCCATTTTCACCATTAATGCTTGAAAATACTTCTTTACATCAGACGTTCTACAGTTGTAATTATTTATTATCATGGCATAAGCTAAATGTTTTCCGGTTTTAGTTGTGACATAACCCGTGTAGGCTTTCATTCTTTTCATTGTCCCGCTTTTTCCAATAACACGTCCACTAGCAGCTGTATTTCTACCAATATTTACCATAGTTCCTTTTTCTCCAGCAACAGCTAAAGAGTTTTTTAATATTTTTGATGACTCCATATAAGCTAAAAGATCAATAAAAAATTTTGAATTTACGGCATTAGAACGAGAAAGTCCACTTCCATCAGTCATGAATAATCCAGAGGCATCAAGTTTGGTTTTCCAATAGGCTTGCGTAATTAGGGCTCCATTATAGGTACTACCATAACCATTCCTTTTTACTGAAATTTGACATAATAAATGTTCTGCAAATAAATTAACACTTTTTTCATTAGTCCAATTAATTATTGATGTTAAAGAAGGAGAGTTATGTTTGAGTATGGTTTGTTGATGTGGTTTTATGTAGGTTGAGTCCGAAATTAAGAGTCGATTTGAAGACGGATAGAATGAAGTATGAATTCCAGCGTTTTCAAGTGCATAATCTAGTTCATAAGCAAATACAAATTCAGGATCTGGAATAGTTCCTTTGACCATGAAGTTATTTTCGTTTTGATGTAAGCTTCCTTTTACAAACATATAGTCAGAGTAAGGAGCACTATAAACGTAGGCGTTGTCCCGTCTAGATTTAGCGGAAACAACTTGATTTTGTATTACTAATTTGGGAATGAAAGGGTGTGTACAAATTAATCGAGTAGAGTCTCCAATATGACTTCCAGTTTTAAAATGTAACTTCAAAATGTTATCAAAAATCGTTAACCCATTTGGTCCGGCGCCATAATAATTTCCTAAATCTCCCCAAACCCAGCCAGAAGGGACCCCTTGGTATTTATAAATTGAAGCATCAGCTATAACCCGACCTTCAATTTTATGAATTCCAAAATTGTAAATAGAATCTGCCCAATTTTTCAAAAAAATACGTTCTTCCCCAGGTTTGTTGTAATATTTAGATCCCAATGTTGGGTCGCCTCCACCAATAATATAAATATCACCATGCAATACATGTGTAATAGAGTCAATGTAGCCAGAATAGGTTATTTTGGTTGTGAATTTGTATTTTTCGCCTAGAATTTTTAATGCTGTTGATGTTGTAACTAATTTCATAGTTGAAGCAGCTGGTATGCTCAAATCTGGGTTGATGCTTGCTACAACAGAGTTGTCATCTAAATTTTTTACATAAAAACTAAAAGGGGCATGGCGTAGACCATTATACTCAGAAATTTCGTCTGCTAAAATTTGAATTTTATTAATTGGCTTTACCATATTCTTCTGAGAGATTCCATTTAGCGATATAAATGAAAAAAATAATAGAATATATGCTTGGTTTTGAATATACATTTAATAGGAGTTTATTTTAAAAATAATTGATTCAAATTTTATAATGACTAGTTAGTAGAAATAAATCGATTTAATAGTTCCTTTTGCACCTCATTATTTGACAATAACTTTATCTTTGTTACTAAAGTAGGTACTTTGTGTGGAATAGTTGGAATATCGATAAAAAATAATGACTCAATTAATCAATTGGTTAAAATTGAGGGTGCATTAAAGTCTATTAAACACAGAGGTCCTGATGATCAATCTTTCAAAAATTGTTCCAGAAATCTTAGTTTAGGACAAGCACGTTTATCTATAATTGATTTATCGGTAACGGCTAACCAACCAATGATAAGTAAATGTGAAAGATATACTTTAGTTTTTAATGGTGAAATTTATAATTATCTTGAATTAAAATTAGAACTAATAGAATTAGGTTACGTGTTTAAAACTGAATCTGATACTGAAGTACTATTAAGTTTGCTTATTGAATATAAGCAAGAGGCTATTTTGAAATTAAACGGTTTTTTTGCTTTCGCTTTTTTTGATAAAGCTACTGATGAATTACTAATAGCAAGGGATAGATTTGGAATCAAGCCATTATATTTTTATGAAGATGAAAATAAATTTATTTTTTCATCTGAAATTAAACCATTTTTCAGCTTTGATATTGATAAAACATTAAATAATGAAGCTATAAATCTATTATTTACACTAACTTATATTCCCGCTCCAGTTTCAATTTTGAAAAAATCATTCAAAGCGAAACCTGGCTATTATTACGTTTATAAAAACAATTGCTTAGAAGGATTTGAATATTATCAACCTTCAGCTAAAAGTGGAATAGAGTTAAGTTATTTAGAAGCTCAAAAAGAAATAAAAGAGCGGCTAAATAAGTCTATTGAATTAAGAATGGTTGCAGATGTTCCATTAGGTTCATTTTTAAGCGGGGGAGTTGATTCTTCAATTATTTCTGCTTTAGCAAAAGATTACAAATCAGATTTAAAAACATTTTCTGTTGGTTTTGACCACCCATATTTTGATGAGTCTAAATATGCAGATGATGTTGTGAAAAAAATTGGAAGTAAACATACAAAAATAATGTTGGGAGAATCTGACTTTAAACAAAATTTTGAAGAGTTTATCGATAAGATTGATGAGCCTTTTGCAGATTCTTCTGCTTATGCTGTGTATTTACTGACCAAAAAAACAAAAGAAAACTTAACTGTAGCCTTAAGTGGAGATGGTGCAGATGAGTTGTTTGGAGGTTATCGTAAACATCATGCTGAATGGATGATTCAAAACTCATCATCTTTTAAAAAATATGGTGTTAAAGCTATAGCAAGGACTACTTCTAAATTAATGCAAAGTCGTTCAGGAAAGTTTGGTGAATTGAATCGTAAAATCCAAAAATTAGCAAAAGGGTATACTTTACCAATTCAAAAGAGATATTGGAATTGGGCCTCTTTTATTGAAAATCAAGATAAAAATTTACTTTTGAAGCACCCAATAGTATTTGTGCCAAGTAATTACATATCAATTGACTCAGATAACCTGAATGAATATTTAATTCAAGATCAAAAGTTTATATTACCAAATGATATGTTGCTAAAAGTTGATATGATGTCAATGGCGAATTCATTAGAAGTTAGAACGCCATTTTTAGATCATAATTTAGTAGATTTTGTAAATAAGTTGCCTTCTGAATTTAAGGTTAACAAAAATGGTAGAAAACAAATACTTATTGATACTTTTAAAAATAGGTTACCAGGGTCTGTTTACACTCGACAAAAGAAAGGTTTTGAGATTCCTTTGCAGTCTTGGATAGGTAAAAATATTAATGAAATATTATTTTCTGAGTTATTTTCAGAGTTGTATATTGAAAAACAAGGTGTATTTAATTTTCCGTTCATCAATAATTTACGAAAAAACTGGGATAATCCTGCATTTGGAGATAAAATTTACTTAATTTGGACATTATTAATTTTTCAAAATTGGTGGGATAAAAATATAAAGTCATTTTAATGAGTGAAAAGATAAAAGTTTTAAGAATAATTAATCGATTTAATTTAGGAGGTCCCACCTATAATGCAACATTCTTGTCTGCATTTTTATCTGATAAATTTGAAACAAAGTTAATAGGAGGTAAACATGAGGCGTATGAAGGTGAATCACTTTTTATTCCTAATAAATATGATGTTGACCCAGAATTGATTGATAGCTTACAACGAGAGATTAATTTTAAAAAAGACAGACAGGCTTATCAAGATATTAGAGCAATAATAAGAGATTATAAACCAGATATTGTACATACTCATGCCTCAAAATCTGGTGCAATTGGCAGATTAGCTGCTTTTAAAGAAAATGTACCTGTTGTCGTTCATACATTTCATGGACATGTTTTTCACTCTTATTTTGGAAGACTTAAAACACTATTCTATAAAACTATCGAAAGGTATTTGGCAAAAAAATCATCAGCTATTATTACTATAAGTGACCTTCAACAAAAGGAATTAGTTAACATACATAAAGTGGTACCTGCGAGTAAATCAAGGGTTGTTAATCTAGGGTTTGATTTGACAAAGTTTCAAACTGATCAAAGTCAAAAGCGTCAAAATTTTGTGAGAGAATATAAGATACAAGATGATGAAGTCTGTATTGGTATTATAGGGAGGTTAACCGATATCAAGAATCATGACATGTTTTTTAATGTGATTGATGAATTAATGAAATCATCTACAAAAAAAATAAGAGTTTTTGTTATAGGTGGTGGTGAATTAGATGAGTGTTTGAAACAAAAAGCTAAAGAGATAGAAGTTGTTCATCAAAAGTCTATTTTTACATTTACGTCTTGGATTAAAGATGTTGATATACCTTTAGCGCGATTAGATGTGGTGTGTTTAACTTCTCATAATGAGGGTACACCAGTTAGTTTAATTGAAGCTCAGGCGGCTAACATTGTTGTAATGTCAACAAATGTAGGAGGAGTGAAAGATATTGTTGATGAAAATGAAACTGGTTTTATAATTGAAAATTTTTCAGTTAATGATTATACTGAAAAACTTCTGTTATTAGTTGAAGATGAAAATAAACGTAAATTTATGTCACAAAATGGCTGGAACTACGTAAAGGATAAATTCCACTATACTCGTTTGTGTGCTAATGTGGAAAGTTTATATTTAGAATTATTACAAAATGAAAATTAAACATTTATATATATTGATAAGTCTTGGACTATTATTGGTCATGTCAAGTTGTGGAATTAATAGTAATTTAATGCTTAAAACTCCAAAAGATTATGTATTTGATAAACTAGATGTGGATAGTGCTAATGCATCAAAAAATGAATATATAATTCAAGTAAATGATATTATTAAATTTAATTTTTTCACAAACAATGGTCAACAAGTGTTAGTTGTCGCAAATTCAACTGGAGCTGGAGCAAAAAGCGCAAATCAAACAAATTCAATATCTTATACTATTATGTCTGACTCTTTAGTTAAATTACCTGCTGTAGGAGAAGTAAATATTGTAGGTAAATCGATTAGAGAAGCTGAATTGTTTATTGAAAATGAGTTTAAGAGTTTATATGTTGATCCATTTGTGCAAGTGTCTGTTGAAAATAAACGAGCTATTGTTTTTCCAGGTAGTGGGGGAGATTCAAAAGTTGTGTTTTTAAAGAATAATAACACAACTTTACTGGAAGTGTTAGCGTTGGCAGGTGGAATTACTGAAAGAGGTAGAGCATCAAAAATAAAATTGATGAGAGGTGATGAGGGGAATAAAAAAGTGTATTTAATTGATTTATCTACGATTGAAGGTTTACAATTTACAGATTTAGTAATTCAAAATGGAGATTACTTATATATTGAGCCAGTTGCAGAATTAGGGAAAGAATTACTTAAAGAAATTGCACCCCTTGTTTCTATAATATCAAGTGCTGCAGTTATAGTTTCGGTATTAACACTGTTTAAATAATTAGTTTTGGAAAAGAACAATTTACGTAAAATAAATACAATTTCAAGCTTGAATAAAGAGTTTGATTTTGATATTGTTAAATCGATTTTTAAAAGTAATTGGTATATCATTCCAATTGTAATACTAATTGGTTTAAGTACTGGTTATACTTATTTAAGGTACACTAAACCAGTTTATCAATCATCTGCAATAATTCAGAGAACTTCTAAAGATGAAGGGAAAAGGATTTTGGCGATTGATAATTTTGAGCAAGAATCTAAGTTGTCAGAGGATGTTGAATTATTAAGATCAACATTTCTATTAGAAAAGGCGCTAAGAAATTTAAATCTAAAAATAAGCTATTATTCAGAGGGTAAAATCTTAACGGAAGAGAAGTATTTACATTCATCTTATCACGTTACATTTTTGGAGTTAAAAGATTCGTCATTAGTTGGTAAACGAATATATGTTCGAAATAATAACCAGCAATTAGAGCTTGTTATTAATAAATCTAAGAATGAAATAGTTTATAATATTTCAAAAGACGGAATAATAGATAATGATCAATTTAATTTAATCTTTAAAATAAATAATGACAAATGGTTTTGGGATGCAGTAGATGCAAATAAACTATACTTTATTTTCAACGACTACAAAGGAATGACTAATTTGTTACATAGAGACTTAAGTGTTTATGTAGTTAATGGTGAAGCAAAGACAGTACATGTTGGGTTTAAAAGTAATAATTCGACATTAGCATCAAATATAGTAGGTTCGGTAATTGAAACTTTTTTTAATTATGATTTAGAGAAAAAAAGTAAGAGTTCGGAAAATATTCTATCGTTTATAGATGAACAGTTAGATACTGTTTATCATCAACTAAAACTTTCTGAAGATAATATTCAAGAATTTAGAGATGGAAATAATGCTAAAGATCCAACATCCTTTAAAGAGAGTATTATTGCACAAATTGATATGTTGCAAACTCAATCGCTAAATGCAGAATTAGAATTTTCTTTAATTAATGATTTGGATTTTGGAATCAATTCTAAAAATAGAATTGATGTTTATAACTTAATCCCTGCAATTACAGGTAGTAGGTTTCAAGGTTTATTGGAAGGACAAATAAATAAATTACACGAGTTATTAGTTGGACTTGAAGATGCATCTTATGGTATGACTACTGTAAATGATGCGGTGAAAAAATTGAATACAAATATTGATATTCAAATTGAAGTAATCAACCGTACATTAATTTCTGTGAAACACCAAGTGAAAGGGAGAAGAGATAATATTTTAAACAAAATAAGTAAGTTAGAAAGTCAGCTATATGGTGTGCCAGCAAAAGAGGTTATAATGTCCAGATTAAAACGTAAATTTAATTTAAATGAAAAATATTATTCTTTGTTGATTGAGAAAAGGACGCAGTATGAGATTTCAAAAGCGGGTTATACCATGAATAACTTAGTTTTACAAGAGCCTTCAATACCAATTTTAATATCTCCACAAAAAAAAATGATTTATGTTGCAATGTTTGTGGTGTCCATATTAATTTCATTATTACTTTTAGTGTTGAAGTATATTACTTTTAATGTTATTCATAATGAAACAGAATTAAAAAAGTTAGTCCCAGAAAACATTGGCTTTTTAGGTGTTGTTCCTAAAGTAAATACAGGTAATATGAATTCAATATTGATGGTTCATCTTAAGCCTAAATCAATGTTAGCTGAAACGTATAGAAATATAAGATCAAATCTTCATTTCATTATGGATTCTAAAAAATCTAATGTTATCGCCATTTCTTCTTCAATTTCGGGAGAGGGTAAAACATTTGTAGCTTTAAATTTAGCTGGAATACTCGCAATGTCTAATAAAAAAGTAATAGTTTTAGATTTGGATTTAAGAAAACCAAAAGTACATTTAGGGTTTAATGCATCAAATTTAGATGGAATGAGTTCTGTTTTAGCAGACAAAAATAAATGGAGTGACTGTGTGCAACAAACGGAGTTGGATGGTTTAGATTTTATTTCTGCTGGAGTCATACCTCCTAATCCTTCTGAACTTATACTAAACGGTATTTTAGATGATATTGTATTAGAAATGAAAACAAAATATGATTATGTCATAATTGATAATCCTCCCGTTGGAATTGTGTCAGATGGAGTGAAGGTGTTAAATGACGCCGATTGTTCCATTTATATATTTAGAGCTAATTACTCGAAACGAATTTATGCGAATAAAGTGCGAGAACTACTTGCTAAGGACAAGGTAGAAAAGTTATTCATGATCCTAAATGATGTGGATATGAACAAGAACTCTTATGGTTACGGTTATGGATACGGCGGCTACTATGAGGAAGATATAAAAGAAAAAAAACGTTTTAGCTTTAGAAAAAAATGATAGAGAAATTTAAGATAGAAGGAACCGTTTTAATATCTAGTAAAGTTTTTAAAGATGATAGAGGCTTATTTTTTGAATCCTTTAACCTAAAACAATTTGAAGATATTGTTGGCGAGAAAATAAATTTTGTGCAAGATAATTTATCTGTTTCAAAATTAAATGTACTAAGAGGTTTACATTTTCAAAAACCACCTTACAGCCAAGGAAAGTTAGTGCGCGTGTTAAAAGGAAAAGTTATCGATATAGCAGTTGATATACGAAAGAATTCTCCAACATATGGACAGCACGTTTCCGTATTGTTATCAGAAGAAAATGGTAAAATGTTTTGGGTACCTCCAGGTTTTGCACATGGTTTTTCTGTTTTAACAAATGATGTTATTTTTTCTTATAAATGCACTGATTATTATAATTCTGAGAGTGAAGATTCGATACTTTGGAGTGATGATGAACTAAACATTGATTGGAAAGTAGAATTTCCAATTTTATCTAATAAAGACAGAGTAGCTCAGTCATTTAAAACTTTTAAAACTCCTTTCAAATAATGAGAGATAATTTACAATCTTTACTATATCTGACTGTTTTTTTTGCAGTTGCCTTTGGTGTTTCACTCATAATAAATAGTTTCTTTTTGAAGTTTGCAAAGACTTTAGGTATTAGAAATAAAAATGATGTAAGTATTAGATGGAGTTCGACATCTAAACCTTCTTTAGGAGGTATTAGTTTTTACTTTACCTTTTTAATTGGATTTATGTTTTATGCCGTCTTGTTTGGAGAAACGGATGTGTTTCAAAATAAATCACTCTTAGGTTTGTTTTTTAGTGTTACTTTAGCATTTCTATTAGGGTTGTCAGATGATGCATATAATACTAAGCCTTTGCTTAAGCTATTAACGCAAGTTACATGTGGGCTTATTTTGGTGTTCACGGATAGTTCTATAGAGTTATTTCAAAATGATTTAATAAATGGCTCATTAACAGTGTTATGGGTTGTTGGTATTATGAATTCAATTAATATGTTAGATAATATGGATGGAATTACTACTGTGACATCTATGAGTATTATTGTTACATTAATTGCTGTTTCAATACCATTCTTTGTGTTTAATCAGGTAGAAATATTTCTTCTTATTACTACTTTAGGAGCTTTGTCTGCATTTCTAATTTTTAATTTTAACCCAGCGAAAATGTTCATGGGGGATACTGGAAGTCAGTTTTTAGGAATGTTTTTAGCGTACTTTTCAATTAAGATTTTATGGAATAACGGAATAGCTGATAATGACTATTCCCTTATGTCAAATTTCACTTTGGTAGTTCTTGTCTTTGCCATTCCAATTATCGATACTACTATAGTTTCTATAAATAGAATATTGAGAGGTCAGTCGCCTATGTTGGGTGGAAAAGATCATACTACGCATCATCTAGTATATAAAGGGTTTACTGAAAAACAAGTAACTTATTTATTTATCCTTTTAGGAATTGTTTCCGTTTTATTAGCATTCATGCTCAAGACTTATATTCCGAAAGAATCTTTGTTTGTTTTTGTAATTTGGATTTATTTAATCACTGTTTTTATTCTACTTTTTAGTATGTCTAGAAAACAAGAAGGTAAAGTTGTTGATAGTATAGCGAATAGCGAAATTGAAAAAAAAAAATAAATTATAGTAAAATTGTTCAATTTGTTAAATATTTGTTAACACTTAGATTTTGGAATGGTATGTGTAAAGTTACGCTTGTAAAACCAAATAGGTTTATTCATCTCAAATAAAATAAAGAGAAAATAATCTTTGATTCTCTATCTCAAAGTATTACATTTGACAGTTGAATTATACTCATTAAGTAAAACGTAATTTAGAATGAAAAAAATAGCATTATCAATATTAACTTTATCATTAGTGTTAGGAGTAAACGCACAAGATGAAAATGAAATGGTTGAAAACGGAAGTTTTGAACAATTAGAAGGTAAAATTAAAAAAGCAGGATCTATTGAAGTTGCTGTGGATTGGATGTCACCAACTAAAACTTCGGCTGATTTATTTGCGACTAGCTCAAAGTCTGTATTTAGTGTGCCAAATAACCCTTATGGAAAAGAGGAAGCTCATGAAGGTGAAAATTATGCTGGAATTACTACTTTTAGTTATGGAGATAAAGTACCTAGAACATATGTTTCTACGAAATTAAAAGCGCCAATGCGTAAGGGATTAAAGTATGCAGTAAAATTTTACATTTGCTTATCTGAAGGTTCAAAGTATGCTTCAAACAATGTAGCTGCTAATTTTTCAAAAAAACAATGGAGTATTGATGAGAATAAAAGCATTCTTGGTGAGTCAAGTGTACTAGATGTTGAAAATGTGATTTTTAACGCTATGTTTGGTTGGGATCAAGTTTGTGGTGTATACACAGCAAAAGGTGGAGAGAAATTTTTAACAATTGGTAATTTTTCAACAAATACGAATACGAAAAGTGAAAGAATGAAAAAGCCTAAAACTTTCACAGGGCAACAAACGGTTAGTTCATATTATTATATTGATGATATTTCTGTTGTTTTAATTGAAGATGAAGCTGAATGTAAGTGTGCTTCAGATAAGAGTGAAGTAACTTCAACTGTATATTCATCTGCACCTGTAAATCCAGAAGGAATGACTCCCGAAATGATTGCTAAATTTACTGCTATTTATTTTGCGTCAAATAAACCGGGGATTGAATCTGGTCAAGAAGGGCATTTAGATAATATTGCAGATATTATGTTAACAAGTACAGATTATAAATTGACGTTAAAAATACATTTAGATACTGATGAAGTTGCTAATCCTAAAATAGAAGGATTAGATAAACTAAGAGGTGAAAGCGTTAAAAAATATTTAAAATCAAAAGGCATTGATGGAGGTAGAATTACATTTAATTTAATGAAAGACTCTAAGCCTAAAGCAAAGGCGGATACTGATTTGGCAAAAGCTAAAAATAGAAGAATTAAATTTGTTTTATCTAAATAAAATAAATTTCTAGAATAAGTCAAAGGGAGAATTTATATTCTCCCTTTTTTTGTGCATCTTTGGGTAATTAAATAGAAAATGATAAAAGGAAATAAAAAAATTATTAATGCGTGGACATTTTATGATTGGGCAAACTCAGTTTACCCACTTGTAATTACAACTTCAATTTTTCCAATTTTTTATGCTGCAAAAATTGCACTTATTGGTACGGGGCCGAATAACAATATGGTTCAGTTTTTTGGTTATGAATTAAGTGGGACGGTTTTATTTTCTTACGTAGTGTCAGCCTCACTTTTGGTAGTAGCTCTATTATCTCCAATTTTATCTGGTATAGCAGATTATGCAGGAAACAAAAAATCATTTTTAAAATTCTTTTGTTATTTGGGTGCACTATCTACAGGGTCATTATACTTTTTTGATCCAGTACATCTTGAGTTAAGTATGATGTCTATATTTTTTGCAAGTATTGGATTTTGGAATAGTTTGGTGTTTTATAATGCGTATTTACCAGAAATTGCTGAAAAAAAAGATCACGATAGAATTAGCGCTAAAGGGTTTTCAATGGGATATATTGGAGCATCTACTTTATTGATAATTTGTTTAACGTTATTAAATAATTTTGGTCTCTTTTCTGAACCATTAATTGAAGCAAATCATGTTTTTATATTGGTTGCCATTTGGTGGATTGGTTTTAGTCATTATACATATTATCACTTACCAAAGGAAACAGAAACAAAAAAAATCACAAAAGATATATTATTCAATGGATTTTCTGAATTAAAAGTAGTAGGCAAGCAGATTAAGGAAATATTGAAATTAAAACGTTTCTTGTATGCATTCTTTGCAATTAGTATGGGGGTTCAAACGTTAATGACTATTGCAGTATTGTTTGCGGATGAAGTTGTGTTTAAGGATACTGATGATAAGTCTGGACTAATTATAGCTGTATTAATAATTCAATTTATTGCTGTTCCGGGGGCATTTATATTTAATGTTGTATCTCGTAAAATAGGGGATGTTAAAACATTAACGATTGCCGCGTTTGTTTGGATATTTGTGTGCATATTTACTTACTTTTTTGTTAAAGATCCTATCATGTTTTACTTACTTGCTGGACTAGTTGGATTTGTAATGGGAGGTACTCAAGCATTAAGTAGGTCAACTTATTCAAAACTTATTCCTCAAACAAAAGATACGGCTTCTTTTTTCAGTTTTTATGATGTGACAGAAAAAATGGGAATGGTCATTGGGATATTCTTGTTCGGATTTGTAGAGGATGTTTCAGGAGATATTACAACATCAGTTTTATTTTTGGCTGGTGTGTTTATAGTTTCTTTTGTTTTATTATTATTAGTTCCTAAAAAAGTAATTAATTAGTTTAACTTCTTGGTTTTAAATGTTAAGAATCTGAGAGTTGAATGTTATAGTTTTTTATATTTAATTAAAATAATTACATTTGTAGCTGTAACGTGAAATTAAATAAAATTGTCATATCATTTTTTTTATTGTTTGTGTATTCGATTTCGTTTGCACATTCAATGTCTTTTCATGAACATGGTTTTTATTCTGAGCATCAATTTGAATTTTCTGAAAGAATTGCTTCAGAGCATAATCATGAGCACCATATTCACAGTGTTGATGAGGATCTAACAACAGAGCACATCAATCATAATGACCATTGTGATGAGGGTATATTTGATTTGATTACTTGTGTATTATCAGATTTATCTAATCATAATCATACAGATTGTGAATTTGAACATCAATCGAATAAGGATACAAAAAGGTTAACCAATAAAAATACGCAAAGTGTCCTGTGGATTGATAATTCTGAAAATATTGATAGGGATTCAGCTGTTTATCTATTTTATAATCAATTAATTGATGGGGTTCGGTTCTCATTAATTGATAACACTCCTTTAAGAGGACCTCCAATTAGCTGTTAAGTTTTAGCTTTGATAATTTCTTATCAAAGGATTAAAATAACATTCTAAAGTGTCCTTGTTATCTACTTTTAAAAGAAAAGAACAAGGATTAAAATTAATTAAATTTTCACGTATACGATTTTGTATTATATCTTTTAATACTATACAGATATAGTATATTGTGTGATAGAAATAAAAAATAATGATAAATAAAATAATACTATTCTCAATTAAAAATAAGCTATTAATTGGGTTAATGATGCTAGCTTGGGTAGGTGCCGGTATTTATTCCATGAATATTGTTCCAGTAGATGCTGTGCCAGATATTACAAATAATCAAGTTCAAGTGATTACGGTTTCACCAAATTTAGGAACTGAAGATATTGAACAATTTGTGACCTATCCTGTCGAGTTAGCTATGGCCAATTTACCAGGAGTTGAACAAATCCGTTCAATTTCAAGGTTTGGACTATCGGTAGTCACTATTGTGTTTAAAGACAAGATGGAAACCTATTTACCACGTCAATTAGTTTCTGAAAAACTGGCAGGCTTAAGAAGTGAAATACCTTCAAAATTAGGAGTACCTTTTATGGGGCCTATTTCGACTGGTTTGGGTGAAATTTTGCAATACACGCTTGAAGTTGATCCAGAGTTTAAATCTGAATATTCGTCTACTGACTTAAGAACGTATCAAGATTGGATTGTAAACAGGCAAATGGCTATGTTACCCGGAGTTGTTGAAGTTAATAGTTTTGGTGGTGACGTAAAACAATATGAAGTGGCAGTGGATCCAAATAAATTAAAAGGTATTGGGATTACTATCGTTGAAATTTTTAATGCATTAGAATCTAACAATGAAAACACAGGTGGTGCTTACATTGTTAAAAATCATAAGGCTAATTTTATAAAAGGAGAGGGCTTATTAACGTCTTTAAACGACATAGAAAATACGGTAATAAAAACTGTAAATAATCAACCAATATTAATCAAAGATGTAGCGTCAGTTCAGTTTGGAAAAGCGATTAAGTACGGTGGTGTTACTAAAAATGGACATCAAGCTATTGGCGGAATGATCATGATGCTTAAAGGGTCAAACTCTGATTTTGTTATTAAAGATGTTAAAAATAGATTGGCTGAAATTGAAAAATCTTTGCCAGAAGGTATAAAGATTATGTCATTTCTAGATCGTTCTGATTTAATTGGTAGAACGACTTCAACTGTTAAAACAAATTTAATAGAGGGCGGGTTAATAGTGATTTTCATATTGGTCATTTTCCTTGGTAATTGGAGAGGAGGATTAATTGTCGCTTCAACTATTCCTTTGTCATTATTGTTTGCTTACATATTAATGAATGTGTTTGGTGTGTGGTCTAATTTGATGAGTTTAGGGGCAATTGATTTTGGAATTATTGTAGATGGAGCAGTAATAATTATAGAAAGTGTTGTATTCTATACGTTTGTGAACGTAAAAAAAATGAATAAAAAGGAGTTGTCTCAAACGGATTTAGATGATATCTCACATAAGTCGTCAACTAAAATGATGAATGCTTCATTTTTTGGACAGTTGATAATTCTTATTGTATTTATTCCAATTTTAACATTAGAAGGTATTGAAGGGAAAATGTTTATTCCAATGGCCATGACATTTATGTTTGCAATAATTGGAGCTATGGTGTTATGTTTGACCTATGTTCCAATGATGGCATCATTGTTTATGAGTAAAACACCATCAACGAAGGTTGGATTTGGAGATAAATTTATTAATGGGTTAGGTAGGGTTTATGAACCTGTTTTGATTCTTGCTTTACGATTTAAATATGGTGTTTTATCTGGATCAATTGTACTGTTAGTAATTACGGTTTTAACATTCTCAAAAATGGGAGGTGAATTTGTTCCTCAATTAGATGAGGGCGATATTGCTATGCATGCCATATTAAAGCCTGGAAGTTCTTTAGAGGAGACGGAGAAAGTGTGTAATAAAATTGAGAAGACGTTGATTGAAAACTTCCCGGAAATTACTCAGGTTGTTTCTAAGATTGGAGTAGCAGAAATTCCAACTGACCCAATGCCAATGGATTTAGCAGATATGTTCATTATTTTAAAACCTAAATCGGAATGGAAAACATTTGAAACAAAAAGCGAATTGATTGAAATGATGAAAGAAAAACTGGCTTACTTACCTGGAGTAATGTATGAATTTAGTCAACCACTTGAAATGCGTTTTAATGAATTGATGACCGGAGTTAGACAAGATATTGCAGTTAAATTATTTGGTGAAGATTTGAACGTTTTAGCCGACTATGCAGAACAAATGGGGGCAATTATAAACACTGTGGATGGTGTGGCAGATATGAAAGTTGAAACGTTAAAAGGTTTACCACAAATGACTGTTAAATTTAATCGAAATAAAATAGCTCAATACGGTTTAAATATTGTGGACTTAAATACCATAATTAGAACTGCATTTAGTGGTGAAACTGCTGGTATTATTTATGAAGGTGAAAAACGTTTTGACTTAGTGGTTCGCTTACAAGATGAATATAAACAAAGCATAAATGATTTAAGAAATATTTTTGTACCATTGTCTGATGGAAATCACATACCGTTAAGTGAATTGGCGACAATTGATTATCAAGATGGACCTGTTCAAATTTCACGTGAAGGAACAAATCGTAGAACTTATGTGGGTATTAATGTAAGGGGACGTGATGTGCAAACGGTAGTAAATGAAATTCAGTTAAAATTAGAGAATGAATTGGATTTACCAGATGGCTATTATATTAAATATGGAGGTGCTTTCGAAAATTTAAAACGAGCAACATCAAAATTATCTTATGTTGTTCCAATTGCATTAGTTTTAATTTTTCTATTGTTATTTTTAGCGCTAAAGTCATTTAGTCAAACGTTAATGATTTATATGGCAATTCCATTGTCTGCCATGGGAGGTGTTTTTGCCCTTTGGTTAAGAGGAATGCCTTTTAGTATTTCTGCTGGCGTTGGCTTTATTGTTTTATTTGGTGTTGCTGTATTAAATGGATTAGTATTGATTACATCTATGAATGAACTCAAAAAAGAAGGGATAGGCTTAAAAGAACGAATTATTCAAGGAACTAAAGAACGAATAAGACCAATATTTTTAACGGCTTCAACTGATATTTTAGGTTTTTTACCTATGGCTATTTCAACAAGTGCGGGTGCAGAAGTTCAACAGCCTTTGGCTACTGTAGTTATTGGTGGTATGATAACCGCATCATTCTTAACTTTATTTATTATTCCAATTTTATATGCTATGCTAGAAAGTAAATTAGAAAAAAAATCAATTAAATTGAATATGACATCTGTTCTTTTGGTTTTATTAATGAGTGGTAGTTTGTTTATGTCGAATTCAGTTAAAGCTCAGGATATTTCTTTAATCCAAGTTATTGAGAAAGCAATACTAAATAATGGAGATATGAAAGCTTTAAACTTAGAAATAGAAAAATTTAAAACGCTTGAGAAAACAGCTTTTGAATTGGATAAAACTGATTTTGGAGTAGGGTATGGACAATTAAATGGATTTGAGAAAGATGTTTCATTTTCTATAGAGCAAAAGTTTAAATTCCCAGCAGCTTACAAACACCAAAAACAATTAAATCAAGCATTAGTAATAGATATTTCTAACCAGAAAATTATATCTAAAAATGAGTTAATTAAACAGATTAAGACGGTTTGGTATCAATTACTATTCTATAAACAGCAGTTAGATTTATTTCATTCTGAAGATAGTCTGTTTACACAATTTAACCGTGATACCTATAAAAGATTTGAAAGTGGTGATGCTACCTATTTAGAAACAATTAATTCATCAACTAAGTTAATGGAAGTTAAATCAAAATTAATGGATGTGAAAGAAGAAATTAAAACTCAATTTGTTTTTTTACAAATCTTAATGAATGACAATTCTGAAATAGGTTCTATTAATGATACGGTTGTTAAAAGAGAACTTGGCTTAAATGCTGTTGATTTTTCATCAACAAATAATCCAACTGTAAATTATTTACAAGAATTGATTTTGAGTAAAGAGAAGCAAATAGCTATTCATAAAACGGATTACTACCCTGAGTTTTCTGTTGGCTATTTTAATCAATCCATGTTAGGAAATCATAGCGTTAATGGTATAGAGCAGTATTATGGATCTGATCAAAGGTTTCAAGGTGTAAATGCTACTATCTCATTACCTGTTTTTACTAGAGCAACAAAATCAAAAGTCAATGCTGCTAAAATTGAGAGACAAATTGCCCAAACAAATGCAGAGTTTTACAAAATTCGTATTGAGAATGAATATAGAATTGCTGTAAATAATTACATAAAAACTAAAACACAATTAGCTTACTTTGAAAACAGTGTATTAGAACAGGTACGGTTAATAATAGAGACTTCAAACCTAAGTTATAAAAGTGGGAACATTAGTACTTTAGAATATATTCAATCTTTGAATGCTGCGATAGATTTGAAGAGTAAGTATAATCAAATTTTAAATAGATATAACCAAACAGTAATCGAAATAGAATATTTAGTTGGGAAGTAATACGGAATGAAAATTTCAAACTTCATTGACGAAAAAAGTGTCATCAAACTAAAAATATTAAAAAATATAAAAATGAAAAATATAGCAATACTAATTACTTTAATAATACTAATAAGTTGTGAAAGTGAATCCTCATCACATACAGAACATGAAGCGCATCCTGCTGGCAATACGGTAACCTTATCTAAAGCTCAAATGGAAACTATTGATTTGGAATTAATTCATTTAGAAGATAAAAATATGAGTTTAACTATCAATGTAAATGGGTCTATTGAATTGCCTCCACATCATATTGCAGACATAAGTCCAATGATTGGTGGGGTGATAAAGGATATATTCGTTATTGAAGGAGATAAAGTAAAGAAAGGTCAAACGTTAGCGACTTTACAACATCCAGATTTTATTGAAATGCAAAATAACTATTTAATAAATTTGAATGAATTTGAGTTTATTGAAAAGGAATATAGTAGACAAGAAAAATTAAATAAAGATAAGGTTGTTTCTGATAAATCATTTCAAAAAATCACTTCAGAATATAAAACATTAAAATCAACCATTCAATCTCAAAAAATCAAACTACAAATGGTTGGTTTGAACGTGAATGGCATTGAAAACGGAAAAATTTACAATTCAATTTCAATTGTGTCTCCACTTAATGGATATGTAAGTGTTATCGAAACAAATATTGGTAGTTTTGTTGAGCCGCAATCTAAACTATTTGAAGTTGTAAATAATGATGAACTACATGCCGATTTTATGGTGTATGAAAAGGATATTAATAAAATTGAAGTTGGACAATCAATCTTTTTTACAACATCTAGTTTAACAGAAGAGTTTGAATCTGAAATACATAATATTAGTCCTGTATTTGAGGATAGCCCAAAGGCGCTTCACATTCATGCTGATATATTATCAAATAAAGAGAACTTAATCCCTGGGATGTATATTAGCGGAAGATTGTTAGCAGATACACTTAAAACTAAAGCGATTCGCTCAGAAGCGATTATACGCGATAAAGGGAAGGACTACATTTTTGTAAAAGCAAAAACAAAAAAGATATCTGAAAATTCTGTATTTAGAAGAGTAGAAGTTATAAAAGGTGTTGAAAGTGGAAACTATACAGCTATTAAACCATTGTTAAAAATGAATGACAGTATGCAAGTCGTAGGTAAAGGCGCTTATTTTGTAATTTCTGAACTAACTAAAGAGGAAAATGAGCATTCTCACTAGAGTTAATGTATTAATTAAAATTACTCATATCTTAATTGTATTAGGTATGAGTGATTTTTTTTAGTGAAATATATTTTTATCAATTCTAAAAACATATGAAAACAGTAATGAATATAGTTGCTCTTGTTTTAGGAGTAATAATAGGTGGTATAGTTAATATGTTAATTGTGTCAAATGGTTCTGCTTTGATTCCTTTTCCTGATGGATATGATATGACAAGTATGAAATCTATGCAGGCTACTATAAACTTGTTATTACCTAAAAACTATATTATGCCTTGGATAGCCCATGCTGCTGGAACTTTTACTGGCACATTGATTACATTTAATCTAGCAAAAACTTATAAATTTCATTTAGCAATAACCGTTTGTGTATTCTATTTGATGTGTGGGATTTATATGGTAGTGAAAATACCTTCTCCAATTTGGTTTAATGTTCTTGATTTAGGATTAGCATATATACCTATGGTATGGGTAGTACAGAGATTCTTTAATTTAAGAAAAAATAGCTAATTTATAATTTTATTATTTTTTCAGTAAAATTTGAACAAGTTAACATTGGTTTGTTTTTGTATAGTCCATAAATAGTTGATCCAGTTCCTGTCATTGAAGTATAGAAAGTATCTTCACTTTTTAAGTTATCCTTTAATTCTTTTAGAATTGGATAATGAGTGAATACAGTTGCTTCAAAGTCATTGTAAATGGCATTGTCCTCTAATTGTGAAACAGAAAAGTTTGAATAATCAACGTATGATGGTTTTGGATTGATTCCACTAAAGGCTTCTTTAGTACTGATATGAATGTTTGGATTTACTAATTTAATATAATAACCTGTTAAATCAAAATTAATAGTTGTCATATCATTTCCTTTACCAGTAATTAGTTTGGGTATGTTTTCTATAAAGAAAGGACAGTCGCTTCCTAAAGAATCTGCTAGAATTTCTAATTCTTTTACTGAAATATTTAAATTAAATAATGAATTTAAAGCTGTTAGTGTAAAACTAGCATCTGCGGAACCTCCTCCCAAACCTGCACCCATTGGTATTTGCTTGTGAAGGTGTATTCTGCATGGAGAAATTTTATATTTTTCAACTATTAGACGGTATGCTTTAACGACTAAATTGTTATCTGAATTTATATCAATAGAAAGTCCTGAACTTGTAAACTCAAATGTATCAGATTTATTTATTTCTAAAATGTCAACCCAGTTGATCGGATAAAATATACTTTCTAAATTATGAAAGCCATCTTGACGTTTAGATGTAATATTTAAACCAATATTTATTTTAGCATTAGGAAAAACGATCATAGTGTTCTTTTGAATTTGCTAATATAATCAAAGTTTTTAGTCAATAAATTGTAAATATTATGAAATATTCAAAATCAACTAAAAAATAATGCGTAAATTTCGCCCCTACAAAACAAGACATTATTATGGCAAATTATTTACCATTTGAAGAGCCAATTCGAATTATTGAAGAAGAGATAGTTAAAGCGGCTGAAATTGAAGAGAATAGTGGAGTTGATTCATCTAAATTAAAAAAAGATTTAGAAAAAAAGAAGAAAGAAACTATTACAAATATTTTTAAAGAATTAACGCCTTGGCAACGTGTTCAACTGTCAAGACATCCAGATAGACCTTATACTTTGGATTATATCAAAGCGATAACTAACAATGATTTTATTGAATTACATGGCGATAGAAATGTAAAAGACGATAAAGCAATGGTTGGTGGTTTCGGTAAAATTGACGGAAAAACATATATGTTTGTTGGTCAACAGAAAGGAACTAATACTAAAACTAGACAATATAGAAATTTTGGAATGCCTAATCCTGAAGGGTATAGGAAAGCGTTACGCTTATTTAAAATGGCTGAAAAATTTAATATTCCTATTGTGACTTTAATTGATACACCGGGTGCATTTCCTGGTTTAGAAGCTGAAGAAAGAGGACAAGGTGAAGCTATTGCTCGTAATATTTACGAAATGATGCGTTTAAAAGTACCTGTTATTTGTATGGTTATTGGTGAAGGAGCTTCTGGTGGAGCTTTAGGTATAGGTGTTGGTGATAAAGTAATTATGCTTGAAAACTCATGGTATTCTGTAATTTCTCCAGAAAATTGTTCTACAATTTTATGGAGAAGTTGGGATTATAAAGAGCAAGCTGCATCTGCATTAAAATTAACATCTACTGATATGAAATCATTAAAGATTGTTGATGATATCGTTAAGGAACCATTGGGTGGAGCGCATAGAAATAGGCCAGAAATTTTTGAATCGGTTAAAAATAAGATTGTTAAGGAAATTGAAAAGTTAGAAAAAATTGAACCTTCCAAATTAGTTTCTAAAAGAATTGATAAATTCTGTGAAATGGGGGAGTTTAAAGGGAAATAACAATGATAGGTGTAGATTTTCCTAAGATTGAATTTGAATTATTTGGAATGCAGTTATTAGAGCCTATGGCTTTAATAACTGATTCTATTTTAGGGATCTTAGGTGTTTTTTTAGCATACAAAATCTCTAAAATTAAATCAGCCTTGCTTTTTTATAAATATTGGAAATTGTTTTTTCTTTTATTTGGAATTGGTGCTTTTGTAGGTGGTTTAGGACATGCTTTTTATAACCAATGGAGCTTTTATGGGAAAATACCTTCTTGGTTGTTCGGTCCAGTCTCGATTTATTTTGCTGAAAAGGCAATGATTTCTAGTCATTGGGATAACGGTAAAAAAAAGGTATTCAATAAAATTGCTGATTCAAAATTAATACTAGTTTATATTGCATGGGCTTTAATATTGTTTTTTGGAAATGAAGATAAAGTTTCAACACAACCCTTTTTACCAATTGCAATAAATACAATTTTAGGACTGTTAACCTTTGTCGGTTACTTAGGTTTTAAATATACAGAGAAGTTTTCTGCGAAATTTAAGTTTTTTTGGCTTGGTGTTTTAATTTTGATTCCTACAGCATTTATTTTTCTATTAAAAATTAATGTTCATCAATGGTTTGATAAGAATGATATGAGCCATATTTTAATGATGTTAGCAGTAGTATATTTTTATTTAGGAGTAAAAAAAGTGTCAGAAGGATTGAAACAAAAAAACTAATCAATTCAAATAAAGGAATTAATTTTATAATGTAAACATTAACTTATTAGAAGTGGAATGAGTTGTTGTCAATGATTCATTCGAAATTTAATAGATTTAAATCTTAAAATATGATATTCGAATTTAATGGTTTTAAACCAATAGTACACCCTTCTTCATTTGTACATCCTCAAGCTACAGTAACTGGTAATGTTATTATTGGAAAAGATGTTTATATTGGTCCTTCATGTGCATTACGTGGTGATTGGGGTAAAATTGTGATTGAGGACGGTTGTAATGTTCAAGAAAATTGCACGGTTCACATGTTTCCCGGAACAACAGTTACATTAAAGAAGGGGGCACATATTGGACATGGCGCCATTATTCATGGTGGTACTATTGGAGAGAATTGTTTAGTTGGGATGAATGCTGTTGTGATGGATGATGTTGAAATTGGTGCAGAATGTATTATTGGTGCTTTAGCTTTTGTACCAGCCAAGTCAAAATTTGAAAGACGTAGCTTAATTGTTGGTAATCCAGCAAAGAAAATCAAAGATGTTTCGGATGAAATGATGAAGTGGAAAAAAATGGGGACTGCATTATACCAAAAATTACCTGGTCAATGTATGGAAACATTGAAAGAATGTGAACCTTTGTCTGAAATTGAAAAAGATAGACCGTCACAAGATAGTATGTATACAACTTGGGAAGATATTAAAAGTAAAGGATAAAAAAATCCCTTTCCAAAATAAATTGAAAAGGGAAGTTTAATTCTATATTAATAGTTCTATTAATTAATATTCATCCTCATTAAAGAAAAAATCGTCTTTAGTAGGGTAATCAGGCCAAATGTCTTCAATACTTTCATATTGTTCTCCACCTTCATCTTCAATTTCTTGTAAGTTCTCTACAACTTCTAACGGTGCACCAATACGCATTGCGTAATCAATAAGTTCGTCTTTAGTTGCTGGCCATGGCGCATCTTCTACGTATGATGCTAATTCTAATGTCCAATACATATTTTATAATTTTAGTAATCTTTTTTGCAAAATTATCATTTTTAAATTTACATCCAATTTTTAAGCCGACTTTTTTATTAACTATTTCTTTTTATGGTAGTTATTCGTAGATAAATGGTAACAAAAAAAGCCATTTAAAACTAATTAAATGACTTTACCTTTTGTTACAACCAAACTAACCAAGGTATGCTTTTAGCATTTTGTTTCGTGATGAATGTTTTAGTCTTCTAATACCCTTTTCTTTTATTTGTCTAACTCTTTCTCTTGTGAGTTCAAATAATGACCCTATCTCTTCTAAAGTATGTGATGGAGACCCACCAAGTCCATAGTACATTCTGATGATACTGGCTTCTCTGTATTTTAGTGTACTTAATGAACGTTCAATATCATCTGTTAATGATTCATTCATAATTTTATTGTCAGGGCTTTGTTTGTCTGTATTCTTCAGCATATCATACATGTTTGAAGAGTTATTATCACCCTCTACCAATGGAGCGTCCATAGAGATATGTTTTCCATTATTGTTTAATCCTATTTTTATTTCAGCTATAGAGATGTCAAGTGAGTCTGATATTTCAAATAATGTAGGTGCTCTTCCCAGGTCTTGTTCTAGTTTTGAAAACGCTTTATTTATTTTATTTATTGTGCCAATTTTATTTAAAGGAAGCCTTACTATTCTTGCTTGATCGGCTAACGCCTGTAGAATAGATTGTCTAATCCACCATACAGCATAAGATATAAACTTGAATCCACGTTTTTCATCAAATCGTTTAGCTGCTTTTATTAAGCCTAAGTTACCTTCATTAATTAAATCAGGTAAAGTTAAGCCTTGGTTTTGATATTGTTTAGAGACGGAGACAACAAATCTTAAATTAGCATTCACTAATTTATCTAATGCAACTTGACTACCTTCTCTAATTTTTACTGCTAATTCAGTTTCTTCTTCTGGAGTTATTAGATCCATCCTTGCAATGTCATGGAGGTATTTGTCTAGTGATGCTGTTTCTCTGTTAGTAACTTGTTTTGTAATTTTCAGTTGTCTCATATCGGTATGTTTTAGGTGGTGTACTATATATAACGTAATAAAAATGAGAAAGGTTGGTTAAAAATGAAAATAAATTGATTTTTTTTTGGTTTTTACAAAAAATAACACTAAAGAATTCAGTGTAATTAATGGTTTTTTACTTTATTCAGGTTAATATATAATTGTTTGCATCAAAAAAAAACCTTCAAAGGAAGGTTTTTAGTATTATTTAATTTGTGTATTATACTTTAATATTGTTCTTTCTCATTTGGAAAATCACCACTCCTAACATCAGTGATGTATTCTTGAAATGAGCCAATCATTTCTTCATATAAGTTATGATATTTTCTTAAAAATCTAGGATTAAAATCATTATTAATTCCAAGCATATCATGGCTTACTAATACTTGACCATCAACTCCATTTCCAGCCCCAATTCCAATTACAGGAATTTTTATGACTTTCGCTACTTTTTCAGCTAAATGTGCAGGTATTTTTTCTAAAACTAGTGCAAAGCACCCTGTTTTTTCAAGTAGTTTGGCGTCCTCAATTAATTGATTTGCTTCATCCTCTTGTTTGGCTCGTACTGTGTATGTTCCAAACTTATAAATGGATTGAGGAGTTAAACCTAAATGTCCCATAACAGGAATTCCAGCAGTTAAAATTCTTTCAATTGATTCAATTACTTCACTTCCTCCTTCTAGTTTTACCGCATGTCCACCAGATTCTTTCATAATTCTAATTGAAGAGTTTAGTGCTTCAATTGAATTTCCTTGATACGAACCAAACGGTAAGTCGACAACAACTAAAGCGCGATCAACTCCTCTAACTACAGAGGAAGCATGGTAAATCATTTGGTCTAATGTAATGGGTAAAGTAGTTTCGTGACCAGCCATAACGTTAGATGCAGAATCACCAACTAAAATGATGTCAATTCCTGCCTTGTCTAATATTTTAGCCATTGTAAAATCATAACCTGTTAACATGGCTATTTTCTCACCATTATGTTTCATTTCTTGTAAAACATGTGTCGTTATTTTTTTTACTTCTTTATGTACAGACATAGTAATTTATGTTTTTCTGTAAAAATAGTAAATTATATTATATTCTTAACATTTAGTTAACTTCTTAAAGGTTTTGATTTTTTTAAAGATATGGCTTTATTGGCTAAGGAAATTATAAAGTATAAAAAAAGCCTAACGTAAATTAGATTTTTTAGAGTTATAATGAAATTTAAACCTACTTAATCAAGTTTATTTTTTTGGTAATTAATTCGGTATTCGTTTTAACTTTTACAAAGTAAATTCCATTTTCAAAACCAGATAAGTCAAAATAATTCGTTTCAGTATTCATATGTTTAGAATTTATTATTTTTCCATTCATATCAATTATTTCAACTAATGCATTTAAAGAACTAGATAGATTAAGGGTAATGTTCCCATTTGTGGGGTTTGGGAAAATATTGAAAGTGACAGAACTATTTTCTTCAAACCCAAGACCACTAATTGCAATACATTCTGTTGTGTCAAAACAACCTAATGTTGAAATAATTGCAGCATAAACCCCATTTTGATTTGCTGTATAGCTAAAGTTTGTTTCGTTTGAAAGTATTGAATTATCAGTACAATCCATCCATTCAAAATTACCAAAAGGATAGTTAGATGTAATTGTGTTTGCTGTCACAGAATAGGATAAATCAATATGAATACCTGCTATGAGTGTAGTGTCTGCCGCTACTAGGCATAGATTATTGTCTGTGATGGTTACAGAATAAGTTCCGCCAGGTAAATTTGTTAAATCTTCTGAGTCGTCATTATCTCCAGCTTCATCATTGTCCCAATCAAATAAATAAGGTGTAACTCCTCCAGAGACTGTCATGTCAATTTCACCAATAGAGTCATTTAAACAAGTTTCATTGATTACAGCAAATGACGCAGATATTCCTATTGGATTATTGATAGTAGTAGCCATGGAAGTCATACATCCATCAGTACTCGTTACTAAAACGGTGTAATCATTTGCGCAAAGCGTACTAAATGAATTCGTAAGTTGAGTTGTTAACCCTCCGTCAATAGAAAACTCATCTCCTCCATTATTAATTACTTCAATTGTAGCATTACAGCTATCTTTGCAAAGTAAATCTGTAAGGATAAGGTTGTCTATAGAAACAACGTTTGACACATTAATCATAATATCCATTGAACAAGAATCTATATTTCCATACGTATCTTCTCCATATAAAATAATCGTATTCAATCCTTGATTAGTACAATTAAATGTAGATTGTGATAATGATAATGTAACTGCTGAACAATTGTCTACAGAGCCATTATTAATGTCAGTTGTTGTGATTGTTAAGTTACCACTTCCATCTAATTCAAAACTTGGAGTGTTACCTATACAAGTTACAGTTGGTACCAATGTGTCTAAAACAATGATTCTAGATTCACAGGTTGATAGATTAATTATACTCTCTGATACTGTTAATGTAACGGGATTACCTAATGTACTAGGAGTGGTGTAAGAACCATTCGGAAACGGAGTAGATGAAGTTGCATTCGTTGATTCACCGTCAAACGTATTTGTTCCTGAATAATTCCAATTTGCAGTATTGAATAGACCGCCATTAGGAGTTGTTAAGTTAGTTCTGTATGCCCAACCATCCAAAAAGTCCCAAGTTTGTCCAGTACCATCTACATTTATATCGCCAAATACATCTGTAACGTTTCCGTCTTTAAATAATTCAATTGCATCATCACCATTAATAACCATGAATCCTGAAGTGTAGTTTGGTGAGAAACCAAAGAAAGTAGTAAATTGAGTGGATTCAGATGAAAGATAAATATAAGTACCTGCAGAAGCCGATTCGACAGGAAAAGTATACTCCTGACCATCACTTCCATCACCATTGTTAGCAGAACCAACACCATAAATACTTAAATCGGGAATGTCATTAATTACAAATAATTCAATTCCTTTTGGCGTTCCACCAGTTAGTGGACCATCATAAACTCCAGAAATAATTAAACTTTTAGCAGTAGATAGGTCAGTCACATCAGCACATGTAAAAGAAGTTTGAGAAGCTGATAAAGCCAGAGTTGTTCCACAGGTTAAAGAAGATCCACCGTCTAAATCAGTATCAGTTATGGTTTGAGAACCAGAATTGTCTAAATAAATTGTAAAGTTTTGACAAACAGCAGTAGGTGGAGTTGTACAAGGTGGAATGGTATAATTTACTGTTAAAATGGGAGCTGTCCCTTGTTCTGCGCTTCCAAATCTATAAGCAGAGTATGAATTGACTTCGTTACCAATTACTATTAATCCAAAATTTGTTGCTGGATTATTATACCAATTTTGGATTTGAGCGTCAAATGTAGTAGAACTCCATAAAGCGGTTCCTAGTGCTAAAGGTAGAGATGATGTAGCCATTGCTAATGGGTCAAAATCACCTCCAAGCGTAGTCCAAGTTGATGTTCCTAACATAGCATGAGACCATGTTGCATCCAGTGTCATTGCAGGGGCTCCTGTACCGCCACCATTTGACAAACCTTCTCCAAATTCAGTTGTTAATTTATGGAGTTTAAAATCTGAACTGGCAGGTGCTGCACCATTTGCGGGTACATTGTCAATTGTCATTTGTAATGAAGCTGAAGTGATAACCGCACCTGATGGAATTGAAGAAAGATCAAATTGAAGTAATGCTCTTCTTAAAGCATTTCCACCACTTGTACCAGTTTTACCAACATACAGTTTACCTTGACCATTTGATGTGTTATTATCTTGGGAGTAGACAGTGTTATCATTAGTAAGGGGTAAGGTTACTGTTTGCGCTTTTACAGATAAAGCAAAGCAAATCGCGAGAGTAAGAAAGGTTATTTTTTTCATTTTCATAGATTTTACTCAAATCTATGTAATATTTTTAACCTCGACAAGTGAATAATGTTAAATGATTAAAATCTTAATAATTTGTAAATGATGGAGTTAACCTACTTTTCAATTTCTAGCGCAATTTCCCCTAAGTTTTGAGAGGTCATACATTTAAAGTGCTTTTTTGGACAAGATTGATGACCAATTTTAGAGCAAGGTCTACATCTTAAATTGTTGACTTGATGAATTGAAAAATTAGCTTGATTAGTAGGCTGATAAGGGTACATACCTAGTTCTGGAACTGTATTTCCCCAAATGGAGATAATAGGCTTTTTAAAAGCAGAAGCGATATGCATTAAGCCTGTGTCATGGCTGATAACTTTTGAAGCCTGTTTTATAACAGATGCAGATTGATTTAAATTTAAATCCCCACACAGGTTAATTACATTTCTACATTTATCTGTTATTTTTCGGGCTTCTTGAATGTCAGATGGTCCACCTAATAAAACAATGGTTTTTTTAGTTCTATTTAATAATTCTATGATTTTATCAGTGGGTAATTTTTTTGTAGCGAATTGTGCACCAACGGCGTAAGCTATAAAATTCTCTTCAATATAATGATCTGCTAAATTAACTTCATCTTTTTCAGGAATAAAGAAATCTAATCCTAAATTATCATTTTTAACACCAAATGATTTAACAGTTTCAAAATACCTATCCACAATGTGAAGGTCTGGCATTTTGTTTATTTTAAAAGTAGTTAATAACCACTTTTTATAATTTAACTTAGGAAAAGGATATGATTTTATGTTTAGACTATATTTTAATTTTAGAGTACGTAAATTAGAATGCAAATCGATAATACAATCAAAGTTCTCTTCCTTTAATTCTGTTATAATTTCTTTCGTGTCTTTGACAATCGAGTGAACTTTATCAATGTTTGGATTGCTATCTACTAGTCCTACGAATTGCTTTTTAGTTAAATAATGAATTTCAACATTTGGAATGTCTTTTTTTAAACACCTAACAATGGGGGTGGTTAAAACAATGTCTCCAATAGAACTAAAACGAACAACGAGTATTTTTTTCACGAGTGTAAAGGTATAATTAATATGAATACTATAGTTTTACTTCACCATTTTTTTCAATTCAAACATCTCATCTCTTAAGCGCGCAGCTTCAACAAAATCTAAATCTTTAGCCGCTTTTTCCATATCACGCTTAACTTTTTTAATGGTTTTTCCAAGTTGTTCTTGTGACATATAAGCAATGACAGGATCCGCAGCGATTGATTGTGTTTTACTATAGTTGTATGCACCAGCAATCTCATTATCACCATCTGCGACTTTAGTTTGTTTTAGGATTTGTTCTGCCGTTTTTCGAATTTGTGTAGGTACGAGTCCGTTATCTTTATTATGTTGTTCTTGAATTGCTCTACGTCTGTTGGTTTCGTCAATTGTTTTTTGCATGGAATCAGTGACCTTATCAGCATACATAATTACAATTCCATTTACATTTCTGGCAGCTCTACCAACAGTTTGTACCAAGGCACGTTCGGAGCGTAAAAATCCTTCTTTGTCAGCATCTAATATGGCTACTAAAGATACTTCAGGTAAATCTAGACCTTCACGTAATAGATTAACACCAATCAATACATCATAAGTTCCAAGTCTTAATTGTCTTAAGATTTCAACTCTGTCTAAGGTGTCTACATCTGAATGAATGTAATTACAACTAATTCCATTTTTATCTAAGAACTTATTTAATTCTTCAGCCATTCGTTTAGTTAACGTAGTCACTAAAGTTCGTTCGTCTCTTTCTATTCTAAGATGTATCTCCTCCATCAAATCATCAATTTGATTTTCAGATGGTTTAATGGTTATTTTTGGATCTAATAATCCAGTTGGTCTAATGATTTGTTCAATAATTACACCTTCAGAACGTTCTAACTCATAATCTGCAGGTGTGGCACTAACGTAAAGTGTTTGTTTCGTAATTTCTTCAAACTCTTCAAATTTTAAAGGTCTATTGTCCATTGCTGCTGGCATTCTAAAACCATATTCAACTAAGTTTATTTTCCTTGCTCTATCACCTCCATACATGGCTTTAATTTGTGGTAATGTGACGTGACTCTCATCAATCATCATCATAAAATCATCTGGAAAGTAATCTAATAAACAAAAGGGACGAGAACCTGGTGCACGTTTGTCAAAGTAACGAGAGTAATTTTCAATTCCAGAGCAGTATCCTAATTCACGAATCATTTCTAAATCATAGACTACTCGGTCTTCAATTCGTTTAGCTTCAATTTGTTTACCTTCTTTTTTTAAGAATTCTACATGTAACCCTAAATCAATTTCAATGTCTCCAATAGCTCTGTTAATGGTATCTTGGCTTGTAACAAATATATTGGCTGGGAAAATATCAATGGTTTTGAATGTTTCCAGTTTTTTATTATTTAAAGGATCGAATGTATAAATTTCTTCAATTTCATCTCCCCAAAATACAATTCTTAATGCATAGTCCACATAAGCTAAAAATACATCTACAGTATCTCCTTTAACTCTGAAATTACTACGTATAGGTGCTATGTCATTTCTTGAGTATAAATTTTCAACGAGTCTTAATAGAAATTTATTTCGACTAATTTCTTCTCCGACTTTAATTTGAATAATACTTTTTTCAAACTCGTTTGGATTTCCAATACCATAAATACAAGAAACTGAAGAAACTATAATAACATCTTTTCTACCTGATAATAATGCAGAAGTAGCTGAAAGTCTTAATTTTTCAATTTCATCATTAATAGACATGTCCTTTTCTATAAAGGTGTCTGAAGTTGGTAAGTAGGCTTCTGGTTGATAGTAATCGTAATAGGATACAAAGTACTCTACTTTATTTTCTGGAAAAAACTGTTTAAACTCTCCATAAAGTTGAGCTGCTAATGTTTTATTGTGAGACAGAATTAGAGTAGGGCGATTGGTTTCTTTAATGACATTAGCCATTGTAAATGTTTTACCTGACCCAGTAACACCTAATAAGGTTTGCGCTGTAACACCGTCATTAAAGCCTTCAACTATTTCTTTTATAGCTTGAGGTTGATCTCCCTTTGGTTCGTATTCTGATATTAATTTAAACTTCATTTATTTAGTTGTGCTTCCTAATATTCCAAACACTGTTTTTTGTTGTGGAGTTGATTTTTTGATAAACAAATAACAATCAATTAAACTATGTGTGTCTCCAATGATGAATTTTCCTTTGTATAAATTGTCATTTAGTTGATTTACCTGAATTGTTTCAAAGCTAATAATGTCCTTTTGATGAATGCAGTGATACGTTTTTGTGTTAACGTCATAACCTGTAAATATTTCATCTACAAATAATAGGTCATCACCTTTTGATTCTATTTCATGGGCATGATTCATAAACTCTGAATCCATATAATCCATTAACAATGTATAGTGTTTACTTAAGGCAACTTCCTCTAATCCTTTTAGAAATGATTTTAATTCTTTTTTGTCAGTATGTTTTGTGCCTTTTTGAAATTGAATAGGCGCACAAGCACTCAATCCTAATAAAAATAAGAGCGTAATACTGTATAGCTTAGTTTTCATTTTTTAAATTTTTAAGTACGCTTTCAAGTGGATGAGTGTCATTGTAAAACGAAAGTACTTTTTGTAATACACGATCAATAGTCGCATCAGGACAAGACGCTCCACTTGATAGAATTATACTTTTAGGTAAGTTACTTAAAAAAGATGAACTTTCTAACATCTTTTTAGTTGAAATATTGAAATGATTGAAAGAGAAATTATCATTCAATTCAGTTTCATCTTTGATAAAGAAAGTCGTATGTGATTTTTCTAATAATTCCACTAAGTGAGTCGTGTTAGAGCTGTTGTAACCACCAACAACTATGGCAATGTCAGCCTTTACTTCCATTAAGTTTTGAGTAGCCGTTTGGTTATCATTAGTAGCATAGCAAAGAGTGTCTCTAGTGTTTGCAAAATGATTCTTAATATGTTCTTTTCCAAACTTATCTTCCACAGCTTTATAAAGGTAGTCTGTAATTTCTTGTGTTTCTGAAGCCAGCATGGTAGTTTGATTAACAACACCAATTTTTTGCAAATCTGTTTCAGGATTAAAATTATCTGAAAATGAGTTTTTAAACACGCTCTTGAATTCAGATATGTTTTTTTGACCAGTAATGAACTGCGCTAATAGTTTAGTTTCTTCAATGTCTTTTACAATAATAGATTTGGCATATTCGTTAGAGTGTGAAAATGTAGCTCGTGTTTCTTCATGGTTTTTTTTACCATGAATAATTACCGTGTAATCTTCACTTCCTAATTTTTGAGATCTATTCCAAACTTTTTCAACAAATGGGCAAGTTGTATTGTATTGTTTAACTTCAATACCAATTTCTTTAATTTTATTCTCAATTTCAATAGTAGTACCAAATGCTGGTATAATTACAATATCATCCTTTGTAATAGTGTCCCAAGGAATAAGTTGTTTACCACCTGTATCTTGAATAAATTGAACACCATGCTCTAATAAATCTGAATTTACGCCAGGATTATGAATCATTTGGCTCAATAAATATATTTTTTTATCAGGATTTTCAGAAATGGCGCGGTAACTAATTTCAATGGCATTTTCAACACCAAAGCAGAATCCAAAATGTCTTGCTATATGAAAATTTAAAGGTCCAAAGTTTAAAAGAGTAGGTGAGAAGTCTTGTTTTCTCGGGTCTTGTAGTTTTCTTACTGTTTTTACTTCTCCAATAATTGGTGAGCTGTAATAACTTGGTATTTCGAATTTTTTCATTGACTTTAGTGCTTAACACAAAGATAATAAAAGCTTAGAATAAAGTTATGAATACAAAAAAAAGTAAATTATTTTTTATTTATGGTTGTATTATTATATCATTTAAATCGAATCTACCTTCCGTTACTTTAATGGTGTCTTGTAATGCATCATTAACGCATGTAAATTCAAATTCACCAGAAATTATGGTGTTGTCTAAATCAAAGCGAGTAATTTGTATTTGACGTGATTTTGTGGTGTCTAGTTTATAGCCTAAAAACTGATCACCGTTAATCTCTATAACAAAATTTGCAATTGAATTATCAAGTAAATAACTCCCCTCTTGATAAAGTCCATTTTTTATATACATATATATACGTAAATTGTTATCAAAATCTTTTAAATTCTTTGAATGGAATCCGAAAAGACCGTTACTTGTGTAATAAGCGGCAGTTGGTAATCCTGGATAATTAAAGTTACCATTGGGTACAAATATTTCTCCATTTAATTTACACCCAAAGGTTTGTTTGCCAGCTGTTGTTGCAGCTGGTAATTGTGGAGGTTCTGGTTCGCTTGGTTCTGGTTTTAATTTTTCGCAAGAACTACTACTCACGAGTAGTACTAAAATTAGTAGTGTACAGATGCGGATTATTTTTAAGTTTTTCATAAGGTTATATTTTTACTGTTCTACATTATAATCTATTAACAACCAAGTTTGGTTGCTGTCAATTAATTCTTTTTTTATTAAGCCAACACCTTCAGCATAAAAATGTGTAGTGGGTTGGCTATTTTCAACTATATTGTATTGATCTTTTATTTCAATGACATTCAAAAATGTTTCATTGAATATCGAATAGTTAGAATGAATATTTTTTATTTTTAAAATGCCTTGGTAAGTTAAACTTGGATAGCCCCCCCCGCCCCAATTATATAGATAATCTCCTATATTAGGGTAAAATAAACCAATATATGAACCTCCAATGTAGCTTCCCGCCTTATATTTGGAACGTTCAATATAAGCATAGTTTTTTTTTTGTATTAAACCACAATCCTTGGCGGGAGTCAATAATTCTGCCCATCTGTGTCTATCATAGTCATCTAAGTTTGATTTAATAACTAAATCGAAATCACAATCACTTACCCAGTCTTGACTTACCCATTGTGAGTCTAATTGATGTGAAGTTACCTCTTGATATATCCACCAACTACCTGTTTTAAAGTAGTAATGGTCTTTTATACGTTCCATATCAACACATTGTTCAGGAAATTCTTCACAAAAAGGTACAAATTCTTTTTTGTCTTTACGGCATTGTGTAAAGGTAAGTAATGCCAGAAATATAAAGAAGAAGGTGGTGTTTAAGTGTTTCATAGAGGTTTTGTAAATGTACTTATTTTTTGATTAAAATAAAATGATAAATATCAAATTTTAAGTGCGTTGTTATAATCGTATTTTTTTTAAAATGCGTGTTTTTGAATGCCTTTTGTTAGTTTTTGTATTAATTAGAGCCCAAAAGTTTTTAATCTCACTTAAAACTGTATTTTTGTTTTGCAAAAAATTAAATTTAAAAACAATGAAGTCAACTCGATTACACTTAATAAAAAGCTTACTTATTGTAGCTGTTTTATTTACAGCATTCATTTCCCAAGCGGATGAGGGGATGTATGTACCGTCAAAATTAAAAGAATATTACAGAGACATGAGAAAATCAGGTCTTAGAATGTCAAAAAATAGTATTTATAATGTAAATAAACCAAGTTTAAAAGATGCGATTGTATCATTAGGTGGGTTTTGTACAGCTGAAATTATTTCAGATAAAGGTTTAATGTTAACGAATCATCATTGTGGTTATGATGCAATTGCTGAACAATCTACTCCTGAGCACGATTATTTAACGGATGGATTTTGGGCTATGAAATATGGTGAAGAAAAGCCTATTGATGGTTTAACGGCATCAATCGTTGTTAGAATTGATGATGTAACATCTTTAATTAATCAACAGTTGTCAAATGATATGGATGCGGACACAAGAGCTGCAAAAATCAAACAATTGTCTGATGAATTATCAAAAAAAGCAGTAAAAGGAACACATTATTCTGCTTATGTTAAAGAATTTTATGAGGGTAATGAGTTCTATTTATTCGTTAATGAAGTATTTACTGATGTTAGATTGGTAGGTGCACCACCTTCATCTATTGGGAAATATGGTGGAGATACAGATAATTGGATGTGGACAAGACACACTGGTGACTTTTCAATGTTCAGAATTTATGCAGGACAAGACAATAAGCCAGCAAAATTTGCAATGGATAACAAACCATATGCACCTAAACATCATTTACCAATTAACATTAAAGGAACAAAAGATGGTGACTATACAATGATTATGGGGTATCCTGGTTCTACTGATCGTTTTTTAACATCTTATGGTGTGAAAATGGCAGTTGAAAAAGACCAACCGACACGTGTGGATATTAGAGCTGAAAAATTAAGAATAATGAAAGAAGATATGAAGACTTCTGATGCCGTTCGTATTCAGTACGCATCAACTTACGCTCAGGTTAGTAATTATTGGAAATACTTTATTGGACAAAGTGCACAATTACAAAAGAATAAAGTTTGGAATAAGAAAAAAGTAATTGAAAACCAATTTACTGCATGGGTTAACCAGTCTGAAGACCGTAAAAAAGAATACGGAACAGTATTAGATGACATGGATAAGGCTTACCAGGTGTTAACTAAAAACAATCCAACAAAAGTTTACTTTTTTGAAGCTGTTTATTCTGTAGCTGTTAATCAATTTATGATTTCTCACTCTCGTTTATATTCTGAATTAGATAAGGAAGAAAAAGATGAAGAGAAATTAGCTAAAATGATGGGGTATTATAAATCAGCTTATGGTCAATTTTTTGAAGGGTTTAATTATGGAACAGAAGAAAAAATGTTATCAAAGTTGTTTAAAATGTATATGAAAAATGTTCCGGTATCTCAACATTCGGAACAATTGAAAGCAGTATCTAAAAACAATAAGTCTGATTTGAAAAACTTTATAGCTACACAAATGAGCAGTTCAGTATTTACTGATAAAGCGAGATATGAAGCATTTTTAGCTAACCCAACTAAAGAAGTAATGGAGCAGGATCAGTTGTTTTTATTAAATAAAGACTTACTTGATTTTTATAGAAAACTAGTGTATGGTTCTGACATGGGGAAAGCGCAAGAGAGTTTAGATGTTGCAAACCGTTTATTTGTAAAAGGATTAAGAGAAATGAATCCAGATAATAAATACTATCCTAATGCTAATTCTACGTTGAGATTAAGTTATGGTAATATCGGATCGTATAGACCAAAAGATGGTGTAATCTATGATTATTATACAACTATTGATGGGTTAATGGCAAAAGAAGATCCTACGAATGATGAATTTATTGTGCCAGCTAAATTGAAATCACTTTATGAGACTAAAGACTATGGAAGATATGGTCAAGATGGTACATTAAGAGTTAATTTCATATCAAACAATGATATTACAGGTGGAAACTCTGGTAGTCCAGTAATGAATAAAGAAGGACATTTAATTGGATGTGCTTTTGATGGTAACTGGGAAGCTATGAGTGGTGATGTTGCTTTTGAAGATGAACTACAAAGAACAATTAGTGTTGATATTCGTTACATATTATTCGTAATTGATAAATATGCAGGAGCAACTAATTTAATTGATGAAATGACTATTATTGACTAGTCGTTAAGTTGAATTAACTAAAACGCCATTAGAACTTTATGTTCTAATGGCGTTTTTTAATGTTAAAAAAAAGCAAACCGATAAGCCGAGTTCTGTCAATTCACTTTGCAGTGAACAGCCTTGTCATTTATCTAGCCCTAAATTCGCACTTAGGATCAAGCCATCTACCCTCCAAGATCAACCGATTAAGTCTCAAGCCGTGGTTTACATGATGTTTCAGCCCATAAGGTTTACACTGCCCTCAAATGTCACCACTGAGGCGGTGCGCTCTTACCGCACCTTTTCACCCTTACTCTGTAAACAGAGCGGTATATTTTCTGCTGCACTTTCTGTCCATGTTAATTAAAACATGTCCTTCCCGTTAGGAAGTATGGTAATCTGTGCTGCTCGGACTTTCCTCTCCTCAATATATTGAGCAGCGACAAAGTGGTTTGCTTTCTGCAAAGATATAAGTTTAAAACACAAAAAACGGCAATTGTGAATACAATTGCCGTTTTAATTATAAGTTCTGTTAATTGTTAGTTCACAATGAAAGATTGTCTAGTAACTGTATTGTTTTCTGTTATTCTAATAAAATATAATCCTTTTGACCAGTTTGAAACATTTAATGTTTTGTTTTTTGAAATAGTATTAGAATAAATAGTTCTTCCATTTAAGTCTAATATTTCTAATGTACTGTTTTCCGAATTTGGTAATTCAACAGTTAATTGGGAAGATGTTGGATTTGGATAAAGGCTAATTTGTGCAGGTTCTGTAGTGGTTAAAGAAGTAAAATCAGTTACTTCATGATCTCTATATTCCACGGTTGTTGCAATTCCTGCTTGTGTTATTATTTTTAATACAGGTACTTTATTAGTAGTTGTCCACCAGTTGTATTCGACTGTTTCTGGAGTGGGTAAAGCGAACCAACTACCACCTAGTCCAAATGGATCAGTGAAAATCGAATCTTGATATGTTAATGTTGTTTTAACTCTAAGTGCATTAAAAGTCCCAAAAGGAGTTGTAATTTGTCCCCATCCGTCAACCACAGCATCTCTTTGTTGATGTCTTTTAAATTGTGCGTCATAAGCTGGATTCATATCCATATTAAAATATGAACGAGACAACCAAGCGTCATTATAATCCATTGGTAATTCATAAACGATATCAATAGTATCAGATTTTACAGGGACTTCAACTCCATTTACTTCAACGCCTATACCAACTATTTCAAGTTTTGAAGTAGATTTTTTTGTAAAAAAAACAGGGTTTTCTAAAGTGATTGCCCCGCCAGGAATGGCTGGTATATTGTTATTAATTAGTTTGTTGTAGTAGTCTGAATTATAAGCGGGAGAAATTAACCAATTGTTAAAAGATAATTGATAAAGTGCACTTGAATTATCTACATTATTAAATGTGTCAATTCTTTGTGTACTTGCTTCTAAAAATGAAAAGTCCCAAGTTTGATCAGTGCCAGTAGTTGTAAAATCAACTGTAGTGAATTGGTTAGAAGTACTGATTAAACATGTATCGCTTCCGCTTGGAAAATCGTTTGAATTTATAGTTAATTGTGCTGTTACTTGTTGTGTGATTAATAACAGGCCTAAACCTATGATGTGTTTAGGGGGTAATGATTTAATAAGGGGAGTCATATGTATTAATTAATTTTGATATGAAATGTACCTTCCATATCTGTTAAGTTTAAAGTTTTTGAATTATCAATAGTTTTTAATTCAACATCAAAATTAACTTTTAATTTTATAAAATTAATAGATTGAGTAATTGGATCAAGAATATATTCAATAGTTGTGATATCAAATTCTTTTGATAGGTTCTCTGTATTATAAGCGGAAGTATATTTTTCTCCGTTTTTCATAACTTCAATAATAATATGGCTGTAATTGTTTTCAACCACATTATCAGAACAGTAGTCAGGCGAAATTTGCCAAATTAAATCGTTATAATAGTTAATTAGTGTTGTGTATGATGCTGAATTGTTGTTCTCGTCAGTTACTTCATGTGTAATAGAATGTATTCCATTTGACACAGTTATAGAGTCTATTAGGTTTGTACTTATCAAATCTCCATCAAGAAGCCAATTATTAGTGATATTCAAATTTTCAGATTTCAATAAAATTTTAGAATAGCAATTTTCTATAGTAAAAATGGGGTTTAATATTTCATCTTTAAAACCGACTTCAACTGGTATAGTATAGATTTGAGAGTTGATATTGTTAAAGTTAAATCCAATATCATATTTACCATATTCTTCCAGTTCAATTTCGTTACCATAAAAGGTAGTTCCGTTTGCAACAACCTTAGTATAATTTTCTTGATTTGATCCGTTTGAAAAGTCGAAAGACATACAAGTTGGGCGGTGTACTATATAGCTTGTGTTAGTATTCTCAATAGATTGAATTCCTTCTTCCGATACATATAATTCAGGTTTTAAGACGATCAGCTTCAATTCAAATCCAGATTCAATATCAGAAATTGTTGAGCTGTAGGCTTCAATACCGTTCATATTATGAGGTGCATTTGAAATAAATACAGTCGTATCATTTACATATAGATTTAAGCTATCTCCATTAATTAATCCTTCTAATTGATAAATGGGGTCATTCGCTTGAGAAGGATCTATAGGCGGTTCTATTTTCTTACATGAAACTGTAAAAAGTATAGCTATAAGTAATAGTATTGAGGTTATGTTTTTCATTAACGAGTGGCAAAAATATTATATTTTAATCCGAATAAAATAGATAAATCTCTATTCATTTTTGTGTTTCTAAGGTAGTTATTATTTGTTTTATCTACGGTACCAAATTTTGAATCAAATAGGAAAGAAAATTTAGAATTAATTTCATACTCATATCCCATTCCAATCGTAAAATCTGTTGTGATAATTCCATTGTTTATACCCCATTCTCCAGAATTACTGTGAATAATAGTTTCTAAATTGGATTTATATTTCATGTCTATTTTTGAAGTCATCAATTTGTCAACTCCAACTGCGATTTTAATTTTATGTTTGGCGTTTAATTTATAATACAGATTAATACTTGATGAAATAAATACTAAATCCTTATAGGTCATTTTTGCCCACATGTGATCAACTCCACCATGATTTTTATAGACTGAGTAATTTTGTTCGTATTCCAAATTATCCAAATTCATATGATAAGCACCTGTTTCTAAACCAAGTTCAACTTGATTCAGTTTTTTAACTGGTTTAAATCGGTAATCAAAATAGAGTGCGTGCCTTGAACTAAATGTTGTTTTTTTATCAGTAAAAACATTACCTATTCCTTTTTCAATTTTTATACTTATTTCATGTTTTGAGGTAACAACTAACGGAGTTAATTTTATTAATAGGGGAGATTCTGATTGTTTTGTTACAGCAATAAGTTGAATACTTTGTGGTTTTATTTTTAAAGTATTTAAAAGTATTGTATTAGGCAATTTTGAATTTATACTTTCCTTTTTTGTTATGTCATGATCAGATAGGGCCAAATTATCACTTACCTTCCTGTTTTGTTCAGTTGGAACATGTGTTAATAATGTTTGGTTTTTAACAGGAGTTGATTTTTTAGAGTTTGTAGTGTTGCTATTGTTATTATTTGTTGAATTTGATCCATTCAAATTAGGTACTATACGTTCAGTATCAAATTGTTCATGTGCTAGTTCTTTTTCAAAAATAAGTGTGTTCAGGGTATTTAAATCATTATTAACTGACTTTATATTGTTTTTTAAAGTTTGTTTTTCAGCTATTTGTGAGTGTTCTATATCTTTTGTGTTTAATTCACTAAGCGTTGAATTGTTATGTATGTTTAAGTTTAATCCAATAACAGAAAGTACTAATAAAACACCCGCTATGGCACTCCAAAACAAGAAAAATTGATTTCGTGTATCTTTGGCTAAAAGTTTTTCTGCTTCAGCCCAATATTTTGCTTTATATTCATGATGTAAACCTTCATTTTGTAATGCAATGTTTGCATCATTCCAATATTCAGACTGATAACGAGCGTTTGCCGTTTTAGCTGCATTTATGAATGTTTCATTTTGAAAAAGGGTTTCTTCATTACTTTTAAAGTCATTAAAGTAGTGTGAAGCATAGTTAGCTTTAGTAGTTGAACTAGCTTCAGTGAATGCATCATCTAAAAATGCATCATCAATAGATTCAAAATTAATGATGGGTGCAACAGAAGAGGCTTGAGAAGCTTCAATAAATGAGCTGTCCAAAAATGCATCATCTAACATTTTTTCGGCATACCTCCAGCTATCAGAAGAATCGCTATAATCTAATTCAGTTTCAATAGAATTGAAACGCTCATCCATATTTTCAAAAAACTTACCCATTCATCCACACACTTTCATCCTCAGCTTTTTGAAGCTTAATTACCATTTCTCTCAATTGTTTTCTAGCATTAGAAAGATGCCACTTTGATGTGCCATCTGAAAAACTCAACATTTCTCCAATCTCCTTATGCGAATACCCATCTATTACAAAAAGGTTAAAAACTTTACGGGATACATCAGGTAAACGTTTCAGCATTCCCATAATTAAATCTGTTTCTAATTTACTCCAGATTGAATTCTCAACTTTAACGGACTTAATTTCTAACTCTCGATCGGTTTCTTTAATGTCAATTAATTGAGTGTAGTTTTTAGTCTTTCTAAATTCATCAATAATTGTGTTTTTAATAATTCGTTTTACCCAAGCTTCAAATGGAGCGTCCCCAATTTTGTCTAAATTTTTACAAATTTTGACAAAACCAATATTCAAAATATGACGTGCGTCTTCATCATTTTTATGATAACGCGCACACATAGGCATTAGTTTTACATAACACCATTCATAAAGCTTTTCTTGGGCTCTACGATCATTTTTCTTACAAGCTTCTATTATCTCTTTGTCTATCATTAATTACTTCCAAATATAAAAAAAATAACTGACCTTACCAAAGATAAGGTCAGCTTGAATAAGTAGTTTTATTCACCATGTTGCTAATAAACCCAAAACAACAACATAGATTACATTATAACTAACGGTAATGATTACCTTTGGGTTGGAAATAAGATACTTTTTTATGAAATTATATATTTTAAGACACGGACAAGCTGAAAAAGCTATAGAAGGTATTAGGGATTTTGACAAAAAATTGGCAGAAAATGGAATTTTACAAGCTATTAAAATTGGCGATTATTTGAAAGAGGTTGAAATAAATCAAATTATATGTTCATCAGCAGTGAGAACTTCAGAAACGGAAGCGATTGTGAATGAGTTTTTAAAAATTGATGATGTGTCTTATATAGACGAATTATATTTGGCCAGTAGTGAAGTCATTAAAAATACTATTTGTAATTTAGCCATTGAACAAAATGTGCTATTTATTGGGCATAATTTTGGAATTTCTGATTTTGTAAGTGAAATTAGTGGACATGATGTAAGTATGTCAACATGTATGTTAGCAGAAGTAGATATTCAAATAGAAGAATGGAGTTTATTGTCTAATGAAACAGGTATTTTAGTAAATATAACAGAACCAAACCAATTATAATTGAAACCAGTTACAGATAAAATAATTTTAGGAATAGATCCTGGTACTTCAGAAATGGGATATGGATTAATTCATGTTAAAGGTAAACAGCTTAGCTTAATAAACTTTGGTATCATTCATTTAAGTAAAATTAAAGACCATCCAGATAAATTGAAACGTATTTTGGAACGTGTAGACCAGTTAATCGTAGAGTATAAGCCGGATGAAATGGCTATTGAAGCACCATTTTTTGGTAAAAATGTGCAGTCTATGTTGAAGTTGGGTAGGGCACAAGGTGTTGCTATTGCAGCGGCTTTAAATAGAAATATTCCGTTTGAAGAGTATTCTCCAAAAAAAATAAAACAATCAGTTACAGGGAGTGGTAATGCATCAAAAGAACAAGTTGCTGCTATGTTACAAAGACTTTTAAATATTAAAGAATTACCAAAATATTTAGATGCCACAGATGGTTTAGCTGCAGCTGTTTGCCATTATTTTCAAGGTGGAGTAGGTTTACATAATAAATCTACATCAGGTAGTTGGAAAGGCTTTGTTGGTGCTAATCCTAAAAGGGTAAAATAGTACTATTATCAAATGTCTTACTGGTTGAATACAATAAAGAAGTATATAATCTGAATTGGAATATTAATAAGCAATAGTATGGCGGTTAAAAATGTGTTTTTTCTGTGATCCTCATTCCCAATAGCATTTAATAGCAATACTGCTAACGTACCCAAATTTAAAAAACTAGAGATTAAAAAGTAAATAAAGGCTAGCACTCCAATTAAAATTGGACTATTGAATAGAAAGTAAAGTAGGAATAAAAATGTTCCAAAACCAAAGCTAAGCATAGCCATTAGTTTCCCGAATTTATTAATATTTGATGCTTTCATTAATGCTAAAATACTAAAAATATTAGCATTAATGTTTGTTTTTTAATTTTTTTTGAAAAAATACTGAAGTCAGTATTAATCCAATAAAACCTGCTGAGATTGAGGTGGCAATGAATTGACTAGTGCTTTGGCAATTTCGTAAGTAGATAACGACAAATGAAATGGAAACGGCAGTCATCCAAAATTGAAAAAAATTTGACTTTAATTTTACATATTGATTTGGCATTTTGTAGATGAAATAGAGAATGTATAGCCCACCAATAATACTACTCCAAAATTGTAGTGTTTGAAAAACAAAGTACTCGGTATTAAAGAAATTGACTTTGTTCATTAAAATTGGTAGATAACCTTCAAATAGTCCCTCTTTATGAGTGAAACTGTCCCATAAAATATGAGAAAAATTACCAATTCCAGCAGAAACGGTAACGATAGCTAAATTTTTTAATGATAGCAAGTCAATTTTTTTGACTTTTAGTCTGTCAAATCGGTTATAAAAAAATGAAGTTGAATTATTTATTAGAGGTGTTTTTACAATCAATTGAAAAATAAAATAAAGTACAATTGTTAATGGGATATTAAAGTAAAAAATGGCCCAAAAGTCATGGCTATGACTTCTAATCATATCCATTCTAATAAAATATTCAAAATCTGGAGCCGTACTTCCAATAATTAATGCAGCGGTTGATAGGTGTCTTGATTTAGTCAAAGGTAGTATAATGGCAGGGTGACAAAATGTAAATGGCATACTAATTTATTTTAAATTGTGATATTTAATGTGTTTCTTAATTCTGTTAGGTTGACTTCCGCAAGATTTTGTAAATCAATTGATTTTAATCTTGTAGCTACCTTTCCTTTTCGATAATCAATTTTTAGTTTTGTTATCATTTCAGGAATAAAGAATAGACAAGTGATTAAGTATATATATCCTACTAGATTATTGCTTTTATTGCCTATTAGGAAAGCATTTAATTTTAATTCATCCTCCATTTTCATTTCATAGTTTAATAGAATGTGTTTCATATCATGGCGAATGAGGTTTGGCTTGAATGTTAAATTGTTTTCAGACAAATAGGTGTAGAGTGAATAACCTAAACTGTCCTTATCCATTTTGGAACATTCCTGAAAAGTGTATTTCCATGGTCTTTCTTTTAGTAGGTAATCAGATAGGTTAGTTGCTTTAATGGTTAGCCATTTAATAAATTGACATCTATATTTTAATGTTTCCATGTTGCGTTTTGGTTTTGGTTAGAATTTATGACCGGTTTGTAGTCTTTTAATTTTTGTTTAGCTCTATAATCAAACCATTTTATAGAAGGTAAATCTTTCCAATCTGTTTTAACATTTTCTTTGATATAGACTAATCTGTTATTAAGTTGATCTAATAGTTGAGTGTTTGCGTTAGGATGGTTTTTGAAATATGTGACAAGCTCTGGATATGTACTATAACCTAAGCTGTAGTTATAATATAAATCTACCGTACTTTCATTGAAATGTGTATCGTTTAAATTATATGATACTATAATTTGGTTCCAGTTGATGATGCTATACAATACTAAAAAGGAAACAAAACTATAAGACACTCTTCTGATTAAAAATGTAAAAGATTTTGCCTTTAAAACTTTGTAAAGTGTAAATGATAGACCTATAATACAAAGTGTTAGGTATATAAAAACGCCGATTCTTTTATGAGTTAGTCCCCATTCATTAATATAATTGTAATTTTTTAGACTGTTAAAAATGGTCATTACAATGTTTAGTATTAACCATGAAATTGTTAAATATAGATTGGATTTGTTCTTTATAAAATTTAGTGAGCCTCTATACATAAAACCTACAATAAGTATAACTAATATTATAGATGTGATTAACACATTTATGCCTTGGTGTACCGTTTGAGAATGACTTAATTCTGCATCAATATTCATTGAAAATAAGGTAATACCATCAATACTTAAAAATGCAATAAGTAGAACGTTTAATGTGACCAATAAAATTGAAGACATTTTTTGTTCTGTATCTATCCCAATTTTATTTTGAAATGAATCTGTGTAATTTGTGTCTATTGAATTTTTTATATTGAAATCCCAGTCTTCTGATGGCTTATAAGTGTTGTAAATGTAAAATCCATAAAATATAAAACTAATCATTAGATACATAAATATAAATGGCCATTCAATAAATTCTAAGCTTAAAAACTGTGTATATGCTTCAAATTTTGGATTAGCCAATTGATATAGTTTTAAAAATATGATGACTATAACGATAGGAGTGGCGTAAAGAAATATAGATTTTAAAATTTTGTTCTCCTTTTTCTCTTCCTCATTAATTGGTACTTCAATTACCTTTTTATTAGGTGTTAAAAACCGTGCAAATCCTAAAATAAATGAGAAAAAGGTATGAGATATACTGAACGGAAAACTGTAGTTAGAATTATAGTTAACACTCACGAAATTGAATCCGGTTAAAAAAAGCAGAAAGCCGCCTAAAAATGTATGTGACAAGAATAAACTTAGACCTGAGCCAACGAACAGTAATGCACTTATCCACCACTTTTTGTTTTTTTTAGTTTCTGATATATAAGCTAAGTAAGCTACACTAAGTAATGAAATAATGAACATATTCAATCCTACCTTCTGTTTATAAATTAAGTAGGTGAATAGTAATGTCAATACGAAATACGCAATTTTTTTGTGGCTGTAACTTGGTTGATTTTTCATAATATTGAGTGTTTAGTTAAGTACTATTTGTATATAAAGAAATGCGATTGGTATATGTAATAGCATGAGTAATGTGTTTTTGAATATTTCGAGCCTTCCATTTTCAAACAAAATGATTCTTATTAACATGATCAATAGTATTATTGAATTGAAAATAACTGCTAGGGTTAAATATATTATCCCAAGAGTTTGTAATCCCCCCGATTCTGAGATAAAGAAGCTAATTAGTAAAAGTGTCCCTAAGTTAAAGGATATTTGAGCGGTTCGTTTGGCTGTATGTGCAAATGTAATTGTTTCCATAATTGCATGTTTAAAAAGTGCTTTGTTTTTCAAAGTTAATGAGTAAAAAAAATCACATACCCTTAATCAGTTTTTCTAAGGCATTTATATGTTGTTTAAATGTAAGTTTTCCTAATTCAGTAACCTTGTAGGTAGTACTCGTTTTTTTTCCAATAAATCCCTTATTAATTACAATGAAGTCAATTTTTTCAAGGCCGTTAATGTGAGATGCCAAATTTCCATCTGTCAAATTTAATTGTTCCTTTAATGATTTGTAATTCACCCAGTCGTTCACCATTAGAATAGACATAATACCTAATCTAACTCTACTATCAAATCCTTTATGTAATTGATCAATTTTACCCACAACTTTAGTTTCTGTCGTATTTAATGTACATGATTATACCGTAAATAATATGAAGTACTCCAAAGCCAATAGCCCATAAAATAAGACTGTGTTCTATGAAAAGAATGGAGAATAATGAAAGGAGCATTTGACAAATTGCTAAGTATTTAATTTCTGGATGTACGTATTTTGATGCGTTCAACAAAGATAAACCATAAAACATTAGAGTGGAGGCACCAATAATACCGTAAAACCCTTTAATGAATAATAGTATGGTAAAAAGACCACCAAAAACTAATGGAAGCCCTAAACTCCAGGCTAGTTTGAACGAAACAGGAGTGAATAAGTTATGTTGTTTCTTTTTTGCGGATAAATAAGTGAATAAGAAACCAAAACTAACTCCAAAAATTAAAATAAGGGAAGCGATTAGAATAAGGTGATATTCTAGTTCAGTGCTCTTTACTTCAATTGTACCAATAGCAACGTAATGAAGTGCTTTATTAGAAAATGTACTTATGGTATACCAAGCATAACTCGAACCAATTAGGGCAATTATGCCCGCGCTTATTCCAGATAGTCCACTTAATGATAAAAACTTACTTGAAGTTTCCATCATCTTTCTAATTTCCTTTAAATCGTGTATTGGATCGTTTGTATTCATAAAAGTACTTTGAAGTTCAAAGTTAATTGTTTTATTTTAATTTGATTCAATTTTAACAATTATTTAGAATATAAAATTTTTGATTCAAAAAAACCTCAATTAAATTAATAATTGAGGTTAAAAGTATTAAGGTAAATATTTCAATTTTTTTCAAATTCATACGTAATATCAATATCTCCATCAGTTTCTACTAAAACCAATCGATTAATTGATAATTCAGTAATAGTATAGTATGCATTATAGTATTCCGTATATAGATCAGTTAGTGTTAAAGTTTTACCTTTATTAGAGATTTTATAAAATCCTGAATAAGTAATATTAGTATTATTGAATAATTGAGATGTAGACATGCTGCAATAGGTACTGTCTTTCAATATACAGTTATCAAAAGTCATAGTCATATAATAATTTTCTATAATTTCTGATATATTGTTTTCAGTTACAAATAATCTGGTAATTTTCCAGGTTCCATCTAGCTTTTTAGAAGTACCTTGATCTTTATTACAAGAGAGTGCGGATGCTGTAATTAAGACTATCATTAGTATTCTTTTCACATTGTGTTGTTTAAAGGTGTTGGGTTAATTAAATTGAAGGACTAAATGCAGAGAAAAATTAAGGTGGCTATGGGGTATTCCAAAAAAATCAAATAGCAAGTATACTGAGGTTTGTAATTTACTTTAACAAAATATTTACTGTTTTTTGAATTCAAAAATGTCACCATCTTTTGACATTTTCAAATCATCACCTGATAGGTCAGTAATTTTAAAAGTACCAGCTGTAATAATAGAGTCTAATTGCGTTGAGTTTTCTGAAGGTTCGTCAGGTTTAAACTCCAATTCTGTTCCTTCACCACTAACTTTAAATAGACCAGTACTTTCTGTAGTGTTTGCCTGATTGACAATTTTAATTGATGTATTCATTGTACAATATTCGTCATCTTCTAATTCACATTCGTTAAATGTAAGTGTTAAATCACCAAAGGCAGCAAGGTTTATAGTTGGCTGACTAGCTAAAATTAATTTATGAGATTTCCATTGGCCATCTAGTTTTTTGACAGTTCTTTGATTTTTGTCACACGCCAATAGAGTAATGGCAATAAGTATAAGAGTTAAAATGTTTTTCATAGCGGTATTTAATTTAACGTAAAAATAGAAAAAAATAGTCTTATTCTTTCTTTTTCTTTTGTTTAGGTAAGAAATACCTAAAATCTATGGTTAAGTAACTGCCAGTTATAAAGTCTCTAACAACAGTGTTAGCTCCTGCTCTTTCAATGGCCATAGTGAATTGCATAGTATTAGAAAAAGGTTGGTTATATGTAGCTCCTAAATAAAATGCACCTTTCTTTTTTGTTCGATATTCAAAACCAAAGTTAGCATTTGCACCAAATTGAATCCATTCAGTTCTAAGCCCTCTAAATTGGAATGAATTTTCAATATCAATAACACCTGAGGTAGATACTGCTGAAGGGTAAAAACCAAAGTTAACACCTCCAGAGGCATTCATATAGAGTTGGTCAGACAATTTTATAAAAATCAATGCAGAAACAGGAATCTGATAATTTATATAACCGACACTGAGGTCTTGCGTTTCTTTAAGGCCAACTTCATTAACTTCATAGTGCAGACTATATCTACGTTTAGTAAAATTTATTCCGGTTTCTAAAGCAATTTTATCTGAAAAATAATGTCTCATTACCATTCCAAACGAATAGCCTAATTTTTGTTTGGATTGAGAATGAAAGACGGGTAGACTGTCAAAATTTCTTTCATATTCACCAATAAATGTATTGGGAATTATTGGTTTAATTTGGAACCCAAAAACATTCTCTCCTTTTTGCGCAATTACAGTCGTGGAAAACAAGATTATTAAAATTGGAAGTATTATATTTTTCATATGTTAAAGTTTGTAACAAAGTTAATAAAGAATGATAGATTTATAATTCAATAGCCTAAATGGGATAAACCGAATAGTCAATGATTACCTTTTTTTAATATTTATTTCCCCACAAGTTTTTTATTGTGGTTTCAATAGCTTGTTCTCTAGCTGAGCTCCCTGCCTTATAAAATGCCGTCCCAGAAATTTCTTTAGGCATAAATTCTTGAGCTTCAAAATTGTTATCTCCATTGTGAGAGTATTTGTACCCTTTACCGTATCCCATTTCCTTCATTAGCTTAGTAGGTGCATTTCTTAATGCTAAAGGAATTGATAAACCTCCTGTCTCTTTTACTAATTCTTGTGCTATATTAATTGCCATGTATGCACCATTTCCTTTTGGAGAGGTTGCTAAATAGATGACACATTGAGACAGAATTAGCCTGCTTTCTGGAAAACCAATAATACTGACAGCGTTAAAACAATTATTCGCCATTATTAAAGCGTTTGGATTAGCTAAACCTATATCTTCAGAAGATAAAATTAGTAATCTACGTGCAATGAATTTTGGATCTTCTCCACCTTCAATCATTCTAGCCAACCAATAAATTGCAGCATTTGGATCGCTACCCCTGATAGACTTTATGAAAGCTGAAATTATATCATAATGTTGCTCTCCATTTTTGTCATAAATGGGTAAGTTTTCTTGAATAATTTGCATTACAATTTCATTTGTAATAGTTACTGATTCACCTCCAATTTGTTCCACAACAATTTCTAAAGCGTTTAATAATTTTCGAGCATCACCACCAGAAACCTTTATCAAAGCTTCAGTTTCCTTTAGTTCTATTGTTTTTTTTGATAATTCAATGTCTTCTAAAATTGCTCTTTCCAGTAATTGTGTTAATTCTACCTTTGTGTGATGCTGTAAAGTATAAACTTGACTTCTTGATAATAAAGCAGAAATAACTTCAAAAGAAGGGTTTTCTGTCGTGGCTCCAATTAAAGTTAGTGTACCTTGTTCTACGGCTCCAAGTAAGCTGTCTTGTTGTGATTTAGAAAATCTATGGATCTCGTCTATAAATAAAATGGCATTTTGGTTTCCGAATAAACCTTGGTTTTTAACCTTCTGTATTATTTCTCTAATGTCTTTGACTCCAGAATTAATAGCACTCAAGGAATGGAAAGGTCTGTCAACCGTATTTGCAATTATTTGTGCTAACGTGGTTTTACCAATACCTGGTGGGCCCCAAAAAATCATTGAAGGTACATTACCACTTTCTATAGCTTTACGTAGCCCACTTTTTTCACTTAAAATGTGAGTTTGACCAATGTAACCATCTAGTGATTTTGGGCGCATACGCTCGGCTAACGGAATGTGATTCATGATGGATTAATTTTATACTTTACAAAAATAATAACATTTGAATAACAAACATATATCTGTTAATAGATTATTAACAATACCTAAGTAATAGTCCAAAGTAAACACTTATTTTTGAAGATTAAGTACAAAAATAATATTATGGCTAAAAAGTCAAACACAAAAGCAACTAAAAAAACAAAAACTAAATCAACGCGTAAAATTAATTTTTTAAAACCGATTGTTGATTTGTTTAATGTTGGTAATAATAGATTAAGACTAAGTATTGGTTCCGTTTTAGGGTTAATTTCGGTGTATCAAGTGTTATCTTTCTTATCTTACTTTTTTTCATGGAAACCAGATCAAGATAAGATCATGAATACAGGTTTTTTTGAATTTATATTTTCAGGTAAAGAAGTGGAAATTGAAAATGCACTTGGTAAACTAGGAGCTTGGACGTCACACACTTTTATTTATGAATGGTTTGGGATTGCATCATTTATTTTTCCGCTTGTATTTTTAGTTCTAGGAATATATTTATTAACAAGAATTAGAGTCTTACCTTTAAAAAAAATGTTAGCTATTTCAACGGTTTCTTTGGTTGTAATGTCTTTAGTATTAGGTTTTTTTACAACTAACAGTTCGTTTCCTTATGGGGGTGAATTTGGATTTCAATTCAATGGATGGTTAAAAACAACAGTTGGTTCTATAGGAGCATTTTTATTTTTAATGGTGCTTGTTTTTATTGCTATAGTTGTGTTATTTAATCCTGACTTCAATAAAATACTCTCTTTTTTAAATGAGAGTGAAGAAAATGAAGAAGAGGAAGATGATGGGGTTCAATCAGGTTCAATTGAAGATTTTGTTGCAATTAACACCATTAAAGATGTGGATATTAAACCAGAGGTGATTAGTGAAACTGTTGATTATTCAAAAGAGTTAAAACACTTTAAAGATGAAGAATCAAAGTCTTCATTAAAAATTGAAATTAAGAATGAAGAAGATTTAGCAGATGTATCTTCAGAATTGGAAATAGAACGCCCAGTTGAAGAAGTAACAATAGAACCGGAAGAAACAAAATTAAAAATAGAAGTAAAGGAAGAAACTATTTTAGAAGAATCTGATTTAGATGATAGAGTAAAAGAATTTGGTGAATATGATCCAAAGTTAGATTTATCGTCTTATCAATTACCCGGGATTGAATTGTTAAATGATTACGGTGGGCATACGTTAAGCATCAATAAAGAAGAATTAGAGCAGAATAAGAATAGAATTGTTGAAGTTTTAGGTCATTATAAAATTGAAATTGCTAAAATTAAAGCAACAGTAGGACCAACAGTAACATTATATGAGATAGTTCCTGCTCCTGGAATTCGTATTTCAAAAATTAAAAATCTTTCGGATGATATTGCTTTAAGTTTAGCTGCACATGGTATTAGAATTATTGCACCAATTCCAGGTAAAGGTACAATTGGTATTGAAGTGCCAAATGCAAATCCTGATATGGTAGCCATGAGAACTGTTATTGCATCTGAAAAATTTCAGAATTCTGATATGGAATTGCCTGTTGTTCTTGGTAAAACTATTTCTAATGAAACCTATATTTTTGATTTAGCAAAAGCTCCTCACTTACTGATGGCGGGTGCTACAGGTCAAGGTAAATCGGTTGGATTAAATGCAATCTTAGTATCTATTTTATATAAAAAACATCCATCTCAAGTAAAATTTGTAATGGTTGATCCAAAAAAGGTGGAATTAACATTATATAATAAAATTGAACGTCATTTTTTAGCTAAACTGCCTGATACTGATGAAGCTATTATTACAGATACTAATAAGGTTGTAAATACAATGAATTCATTATGTATTGAAATGGATCAACGCTATGAATTATTGAAAAACGCTCAAGTACGTAATTTAAAAGAGTATAACGCAAAGTTTGTTTCTCGTAAATTGAATCCAGAGAATGGGCATAAATATTTACCATATATAGTAGTGGTTATTGATGAGTTTGCGGATTTAATTATGACAGCTGGAAAAGAGATAGAACATCCTATAGCAAGATTAGCACAATTAGCAAGAGCTATTGGGATTCACTTAATTGTAGCTACTCAGCGTCCATCTGTTAATGTTATTACGGGTATGATTAAAGCAAATTTTCCTGCTAGAGTTGCCTTTAAAGTATCTTCTGGTATTGACTCTAAAACAATTTTAGATTCTACTGGGGCCGATCAATTAATTGGTCGTGGTGATATGTTAATCTCTTTTGGTAACGAATTAACTCGTTTACAATGTGCATTTGTTGATACACCTGAGGTAGAAGCAATTTGTGAATTTATTGGTGAGCAAAGAGGCTATCCATCAGCATTAGAGTTACCTGAATACATACCAGAAGGTGAAGAAAGTAATTTGTCTGCTCAAGATATGGATGAAAGAGACACGCTTTTTGAAGAAGCGGCTCAGATATTAGTAACGCATCAACAAGGCTCAGCCTCTTTACTACAAAGAAAATTAAAAATTGGTTACAATAGAGCAGGTAGAATTGTAGATCAAATGGAAATGTTAGGTGTTATTGGACCATCAAGAGGTAGTAAAGCTAGGGAGGTTTTAATTCCAGATTTAGTGGCGTTAGAAAACTTTTTAAGAACTTTTGACGAAAAAAGAATAAATTAATAAATTTGGCACAGTATTAGATAACCAAATTACATCAAATTAAAAATTAGAGTTATGAAAGCAGTATTAGGAATATTATTTTTAGGATTAACAGCATTTGGAGCAACTGCTCAAGTGGATATTAAAGCTAAATCAATTTTAGATAAGGTAAGTAAATTAACAAAGACTTATAAAACAATTTCTGTTGATTTCTCAATGACAATTACATCTCCTGAAGGAAGTCCAATTAAGCAAAAAGGTAAAGCGCTTATGAAAGGTGATAAGTATTTTTTAACCTTACCAGATCAAGATATTTATTGTGATGGTAAAACTGTTTCTACTTATATTAAAGATGATAATGAGTGTTATGTGTCTGATGTTGATGATATGGAATCAGATATGGTACAACCTTCTGAATTGTTAACAATTTGGGAAAAAGGGTTTACTTATAAGTATTCTAAAGAATTAACCTTTGCGGGTAAACAAGTGCATGAAATTTTATTATTTCCAAAAGATAAGAAGAATAGTAAATACCACACAATTGTAATTAGAATTGATAAAGCAAAAAATGAAGTTGTATATGCACATATTAAGGGGAAGGATGGAGGTCATATGAAGTATACATTATCCAAACTAATTAAAAACACAACTATTCCAGATGCTAAATTTGTGTTCAATAAAAGTAAATACCCGGGGGTAGAAATTACTGAAGAGTAAATAACTTATTATTTAAGAATTTAAATAATTCCTTTAAGATTTAATTCTTAAAGGAATTTTTTTGTCATTTAGACAGTATGTGTAAAGAAAGTAATGTGTGTTAGTTTCGTATTACTTTTCCCGTTTTAGTTTCTTCAAAATTATTAATAATTATAATAGATTTTGGATGTTCAAATTTGACAAGTAATAAGTTTAATTTAGTTTTTAATTCTTGAATATTAAATGGTGAATTACTTTCAATTTTCAAAATTAATTTCTCACCAAGTAGGTTATCTTTTAGGCTAGAAAAGTAGTATCTGTTATTTGGTAGCAGATGTTCAATTTTTTTTTCTAGTAGTTCGGGATGAATTTTTATACCACCAGAATTAATTATAAAATTTGATCTTCCTTTCCAAATAAATTGCTTTGAATTTAATAATTGGACTACATCTGTTGTTTCTAGATCTGGGACTGGGTAGATTGAAGGTGCAGTTATTAATAAACAGTTTTTTTGATTTGTTTTAAAACTAACATTTGGAAGCGCAGTATAGTGTTTATCTCCATTAGAAATGTTCCGCAATGCAATATGACTTATCGTTTCAGTCATGCCAAATGTAGCGAAATTTGAATTTTTTAAAGTGATAAGATTTTTTTCTAACGCTTGATTAATTTCACCACCACCAATTATCACGGTATCTATTAATTCATAGTTTTCTTTACTAATTCTGTTTGCTATAATGGTTTGAACCTGCATAGGGACAAAGGCAGAAAAATGAATCTTATGATTTAAACTAATTAATAGTGGATTGGTGCATAGTGGAGCGACAATAAGCGTCATGTTGTTCTCAATAGCTCTAACAATTAACATTTTACCAGCTATGTATTCAGCAGACAAAGTCATTAAAATGTTTTGTTTTGGTTTTAAATCAAAAAAATTAATTGTTGCCTTTGCAGAGGCTCTCATTCTTGATTTAAGAATCTTTATTGATTTTGGAGTGCCAGTAGAACCTGACGTATTGACAATAATATAGTCATCTTTAGAATACCATGTTTTTACAAAATTTAACACATTTTGTCGGGTAAATTGCTTCACGCCATCTAAAAATAGTATATCTTTATACATACATTGGATATTGTTTAGTTTAATATCTGTAATCAAAATTAAGAAAAAGTTTATATAAAATAATAATAAAAACATAAAAGATGAAAAAAATATTTTTAGGATTATTAGCGGTTGGAATAATAGGGCTAGCATTTACAACAGTAGCTGAAAAAAATAGAGTACAAGCAGAAGTAATTAGAACTGTGAAATCAGATGTTTCAGAGGATGGAATAAATTTTTTTAAAGGAACTTGGGAAGAGGCATTAGGAAAAGCTAAAACCGAAGGAAAGCTAATATTTTTAGACGCTTATGCTTCTTGGTGTGGCCCATGTAAAATGATGGCTGCTACTACGTTTAAAAATAAAGAAGTAGGAAAGTATTTCAATACGAATTTTATTAATTTTAAAATGAATATGGAAAAACATAAAGAGGGAAGAAGGTTAAGTTCTAAATATAGATTAACTGCTTACCCCACTTTATATTTTATTGATGCTAATGAAAATATAGCACATAAATTTGTTGGTGGAAAAAATTCAGAACAAGCTATAAAAATGGGACAGAAAGTATTAGAAAATTAATATTAAATTATTTGGAATTGGTCGTTTTCATTAATTTGGAAACGACTTTTTTTGTTTTAACAATACATATTATTAGCAAAAGGGTTACATTAGCAAAAAAATAAAAAAATGGATTCAATACAATTTAACATACAAAATGGAGTTGGGGTTATTAAATTAAATAGGCCAAATGTATTTAACAGTTTCAATCAAGAAATGGCGTTTTTATTGCACAAAACATTAGATGAATGCGCTAATAATAATGAAGTTAGAGCGATTTATATTACTGGAGAAGGTAAAGCATTTTGTGCAGGGCAAGATTTACAGGAAGTGACAGATCCTAATGGACCTGAATTAAGTTCTATTGTAGCCGATCATTATAATCCAATTATTGAAAGATTAAGAGCAATTGAAAAACCAATAATTTCGGCTGTAAATGGTGTTGCAGCTGGTGCTGGAGCTAATATTGCATTAGCTTGTGATATTTGTATAGCTGATGAAAAAGCAAGTTTTATTCAAGCCTTTTCTAAAATTGGCTTAATTCCAGATTCTGCAGGGACCTTCTTTTTACCACGCTTAGTTGGTATGCAAAAAGCTGCGGCTTTAATGATGTTAGGTGATAAAGTATCCGCAACTGAAGCAGAGCAAATGGGTATGATTTATAAAGTTTTTGCAAGTGAAACATTTGCTTCCGATACTTTAAAATTGGCAGAAAAATTGGCGAAAATGCCAACAATGGGCTTGGGATTAACTAAACGAGCTTTGAATAAATCATTGACTAATAATTTAGTGCAGCAATTAAAAGTAGAAGGAGATTTACAAACCGTTGCAGGACGTTCACATGATTATAATGAGGGTGTAGCCGCGTTTTTAGAGAAAAGAAAACCAGAATTTAAGGGGAATTAATAGTGGGTAAAAGAACTCTATATCTTGTATACAAGGTAAGAAACTAACGAATTGGTGTCAAATAAAGAGTAATGATTCATTATTTAGACTGAAACAGATAAAAGAATATCAAGTGTCAGTTTGAGTTATTTTATTCAATTTCAAATAATTGAACAAAATGATTACGAACAATACAACGATTTAATAAAAAAACTTATAAAAGAATGATAAAAATTGGAGTTTTAGGAGCTGGTTCAATGGGAGCTGGAATTGCACAGGTAGCAGCTCAATCAGGTCACAAAGTAGTATTGTGTGATACTAAGGAAGAGCAATTGGATTTAGCCAAGAATAAATTAGCAAAAATAATGGCGAGATTAGTAGAGAAAGGAAAGTTTTCTCAAGAAAAATCTATTCAAACGCAAGGAAATATTATTTATTCTACAAAAATGGAAGATTTTTCTGCCTGTGGAATGGTGATTGAAGCAATTATTGAAAATGTAGATATCAAAAAATCTGTCTTCTCTAATCTTGAAAGTATTGTTAATTCTGATTGTATTTTGGCTTCTAATACATCTTCATTATCTATAGCATCTATTGCTGCCGCTTGTGAAAAGGCGAGCCGAGTAATTGGAATACATTTCTTTAATCCTGCGCCATTAATGCCATTAGTTGAAATTATTCCAGCAGTTCAAACTTCAAACGAAACTACGGTGACATCTAGAAACCTTATTGATTCATGGAAGAAAATAACGGTATTAGTTAAAGATACTCCTGGTTTTATTGTGAATAGAGTAGCGAGACCATATTATGGTGAAGCTCTAAAAATTTATGAAGAAGGGATTGCTGATTTTACTACAATTGATTGGGCAATGACTGAGATTGGAGGCTTTAGAATGGGACCATTTACACTAATGGATTATATTGGAAATGATATAAATTATACCGTAACAGAAACCGTTTTTGAAGCATTTTATTATGACCCAAGATATAAGCCATCATTTACTCAAAAACGTCATTCTGAAGCAGGATGGTATGGTCGTAAGTCGGGAAGAGGTTATTTTGATTATTCAGAAAATGCAGTTAAGTCAGAACCAAATAAAAATAAAGAATTAGGTAAGCAAATTGTAGAACGTATTTTAATGATGTTGATTAATGAAGCTGTAGATGCTTTGTTTTTGAATATAGCCTCTAAGGAGGATATTGATTTAGCAATGACTAAAGGCGTGAATTATCCCAAAGGACTTTTGAAGTGGGCTGATGAATATGGTTTAGAGAAAGTATTAAAACAATTAGAACAATTTCATTTTGAATATGGAGAAGATCGTTACAGACCTTCTGTATTATTACGTAGAATGGTGTCTAAAGGGGAAAAGTTTTTTGGATAACTAATATTTAGTCTTTGAATTATAATAAAATGCCCTAACAATTTTATTGTTAGGGCATTTTATTATTTTAGGTATAAGTTTTATTTTTTTAGAAAAATTTTATAGAAGTATGGTTATAAGTAAGGATGTTTATAGAGTAGATGAGAATATAAATAACTTTAGACTTGTTTAGTTATACATACAATAGTATTCTAAGAAAATTTAGGGCATAAAAAAACCCGATTACGACTTTAAACTTAATGGTATAAATACCAACGTTAACCCTATGAAAAGAAAATGTGTGTTCTTGCGTAATCGGGCACAACAAAGGTAAGTATTAAAATTGAATTAAAAGCAATAAATAGGATTAAAATATTCTAACGTGAGATAAATTATATGTAAAAAAAGAGAGAAAATGGAAAGTTTAGGGCATAAAAAAACCCGATTACGACTTTAAACTTAATGGTATTAATACCAACGTTAACCCTATGAAAAGAAAATGTGTGTTCTCGCGTAATCGGGCGCAACAAAGATAAGTATTAAATTTGAATTAAAAGCATTAATAGGATTAAAATATTTTAGTTTAAGATAAATAGAACTTGTTTAATAGATTACGTGCGCAAAAAAGAGAGAAAATGGAAAGTTTAGGGCATAAAAAAACCCGATTACGACTTTAAACTTAATGGTATAAATACCAACGTTAACCCTATGAAAAGAAAATGTGTGTTCTTGCGTAATCGGGCACAACAAAGATAAGTATTAAAGTTGAATTAAAAGTAAGAAATAGGATTAAAATATTTTAATTTGAGATAAATTATTTTTACTCCCCAACTTTTAGAACTTGTCTAATAAATTACGCGAACAAAAAAGAGTGAAAATGGAAAATTTAGGGCATAAAAAAACCCGATTACGACTTTAAACTTAATGGTATAAATACCAACGTTAACCCTATGAAAAGAAAATGTGTGTTCTTGCGTAATCGGGCGTGACAAAGGTACATATTAAAAACTAATATATCTCTATAAAAAAGATAAAATAGTATAAAAAAAACAAAATTACTAAATGGTATGATATTCCAATGACGGAAGTTTTTAATTATAGAATAATATAAAAGGAATATAATTAAGTTTAATAATTAAAAAAATACCCGATTACAACCTTTAGAACGTTAACCCTATGAAAAGAAAATGTGTAATTGGTGCAATCGGGCAATGTAAATATATGGAATTTTAGAATGATAAACAACTAAATAACTGAAAAAAAGATGTTTATAAATAACCTAACCAAAAATTGGACGTAAAAAAGCCCGATTACGACTTTAAACTTAATGGTATAAAATACCAACGTTAACCCTATGAAAAGAAAATGTATGTTTCGCGTAATCGGGTACAACAAAAGTATTCATTTAAAAGTGAAAATTCAAAATTTTCGTAATTGTTTTATTAGTTTAGATTCATAAAGTCAAATAACGGACAAATTGGAACTTAATCCACTGCAAAAAGTTGAAATGATAAATGATAAAGTATTTTCAAAAAAAAGTTGGGTCTGTTAATTAAAAGAATTAACTTTGCTTAACTTCAATGACAATGGAAAAAAGAACTGTTTTAAATAGTAAGCATTTTGAAATAACCTTAAAAAGGTTAGCTAGTCAATTAAAAGAAAATCACCAAAATTTTGAAAATACTGTATTAATTGGCCTACAGCCACGTGGAATACAGGTGTTAGAAAGACTGAAATCAATTTTGGAAGAAGATTTAGGTAAAGCTTTACAATGTGGTCAATTAGATATTACATTTTATAGGGATGATTTTAGAAGAAGAGATATTCCGTTAATACCTTCTGTTACAAACATAGATTTTATTATAGAGAATAAAAATGTAGTCCTTATGGATGATGTTTTATTTTCAGGACGTACAATTAGAGCTGGCCTAGATGCACTTTTAGCATTTGGTCGTCCTAATAAAGTGGAGTTGTTGACATTAATAGATAGAAGATTCAAAAGGCATTTACCAATTCAAGCAGATTATGTTGGTGAAGTGGTTGATACTTTAACGGATGAAAGAGTATCTGTCGAGTGGAAGGAAGTTGAAGGAGAAGATAAAGTAGTTTTATTCAAACAAAATAATGCAAATGGATAATTTAAGTGTAGATCATTTAATAGGAATTAAAGATTTAACAAAAGCTGATATTGAGCTTATTTTTAAAACTGCAGATTCGTTTAAGCAAGTTATTAATCGACCAATTAAAAAAGTACCTTCTTTAAGAGATATTACGATAGCTAATTTGTTTTTTGAAAATTCAACACGAACAAGATTGTCGTTTGAGTTAGCTGAGAAAAGATTGTCTGCAGATGTTGTGAATTTTTCTGCAGCTAGTTCTTCAGTTAAGAAGGGTGAAACGCTAACAGATACGGTTAACAATATTTTAGCAATGAAAGTTGATTTGGTTGTGATGAGACATCCTAATCCTGGTGCGGCTAAGTTTTTATCTGAAAGAATTAATGCTAAGGTTGTAAATGCGGGAGATGGTACGCATGAGCATCCAACACAAGCTTTATTGGATGCTTACTCTATTAGAGAACAACATGGTGAAAATTTTAAAGGAAAAAAAGTAGTAATTGTCGGAGATATTCTTCATTCAAGAGTGGCACTATCTAATATATTTTGTTTACAAAAATTAGGGGCAGAGGTGATGGTTTGTGGACCAACTACATTAATTCCTAGGAATATTGAAGAGCTAGGTGTGAAAGTAGAACATAATTTACGAAAAGCGCTTGAATGGTGTGATGTAGCAAACATGTTAAGAATTCAGTTGGAAAGACAAGAGATGAAATTCTTTCCATCTTTAAGAGAATATTCTATGTTGTTTGGGTTAGATAAAACACTATTAGACTCTTTAGATAAAAAAATCACAATAATGCATCCTGGTCCAATAAATCGTGGAGTGGAAATCACTTCAGATGTTGCTGATTCGGATCAATCAATTATTTTACAACAAGTTGAAAACGGAGTGGCAATTAGAATGGCTGTGATTTATTTATTAGCTGGAAAAATTGGACGTGAATAAATAGATACGCTTAATAAAATAGATGAAAAAATATATAGTTTTTATAGTATTATACTTAACTGCGTATTCTTTTCAGGTTTCAGGACAAAATTATAATTTTCAACACCTATCTATTCAAAAAGGGTTACCCCAATCCCAGGTGTATGCCATTTGTTTTGATTCTAATTATTACGCTTGGATTGGCACGCAGGGTGGTGGTGTATGTATTTATAATGGAACTGAATTTAAGTATATTACTAAGCAAGATTCATTAATTTCTAATCGGGTTTATAGTATTTCACAATTGAACAATGAGATATGGGTTGGTTGTAAAGGAGGTGTTTCACTCTTTGATTTAAAAGGTCATTTTATTAAAAATTATAGATTTAGCTCGCCTTCTATTTTAGCAAAAAGTTGTGTGGTATTCAAAAATACTATATGGATTGGAAGTAGTAGTGGGGTATTTAAAATAGAGAAGGATATACTTAAAAAATATAGGTTAAATCCTAATGTATCTAATTTAAACATTCAATCTATTCTAGTGGAAAATGATTCTGAATTATGGGTTAATACCCCAAAAGGTATTTTTAATGTATTAACTATTCCAAATAAGCTAAATACTAATAGAGGGCTTTCTAACAATAATATTACAGTTAGTGTTGAAATTGATAAGCAATGGTTAATTGGTTCTTATGGAGGTGGGATTCAATTATATGATAAAGCAAAAGGAATAGTTACGCCTAAAAGATTAGAGGTTTTAAAGAGTGAAATAATCTTAGATATTCTTGTAAATGGTAATGAAGTTTGGATTGCAACAATGAATAAAGGGGTTTTTGTTTGGTACACAAAATCTAATGAAGTAAAAAACTTTACAGTGAATAATGGGTTGTCTAATAATCATGTTAGAACATTAAAAAAAGACAAATGGGGAAATATTTGGATTGGAACTTCTGGAGGTGGAATTTCAATTTATAATAATAGTCCGTTTCTTGAATACAATAAAGCAAACGGATTGAATTCTAACTACATATATAATGTTGTAAAAGATAAAAATAAAAACCTGTGGGTGTCAACGGAAGGTACTGGAGTGATAAGGTTAAACGATACATCAAATATATTGTTTGATGAAGAATTTGGATATAAGTCGGTGAAGACTAGAGTGCTTTTTGAAGATAATCAACAAAATATTTGGTTTGGATCTGAAGGTGAAGGAATTGGATTGTGGTTAGCAAAAGACAACAAGGACACTGTTTATAGTTTCAAAAATAACAGTGGTTTAGAAAATTATTGGATAAAATCGTTTGCTCAAAATCCAAAAACAAATCAAATTTTTGTGGCTACACTGGGAGGTATTCACGAGTTGAAAATTCAAAATAAATTACCCATTCAAATCAAGTTTAAAAAAGTAAACCATCAAAAAATTCCAAATAGGGTTAGTCAAATTTGTTTTGATGAAAATGGAATGTTGTATTTTTCTTCAGACAAAGGAGTGGGGCAGGTCGTATTGAAAAAAGGGAAGGTAAAACGTGTTAAATTGTTTGATACAAAGTCAAATTTTAGAAATGTTGTTGTTAAATCAAATATTCTGTTCTCTGGTTCAACTGATAAAGGGGTTTTAAAAGTGGATTTAGAAAATGAAACTGAACCTATATGGATTAATTCGAGTAAATGGCTTAATTCTAATAATATTTATCAGTTAACGTGGTATAACCTTGAGTTGTGGGTAGGGACTGAAAAAGGGTTAACAAAATTACAATTGAATGACCAAAACACTGTTGTTTCTAATCAGTTTTATCAGTATGAAGATGGTTTTGAGGGGGTTGAAACTAATGTAAATGCATCCAATATTGATCATGAGCAAAATTTATGGTTTGGTACCACTAATGGTCTGTTTTTATTTAATGGAGAGTCTACTCAGAATCATACTAAAATTGGTCCTGCATTTAGATTTTTAGATATTCAATTATTTTATGAGTCTATTTTAAACACAAGTTTTTCGCGTTACTTTTCAAATCCTAATGCTGATTCTGTCTTAACTCTAAAGCATGATAATAATCACATAGGGTTTAGTTTTGAAGCTATTCAGTATGCGCATTCTAAGCAGATAAGGTATCGTTGGATATTAAAAGGGTTTGATGAGCAATGGACGCCCGCATCAAAAAACACATCTGCAACTTTTGGAAATTTAAAGGCAGGAGATTACACGTTTTTAGCGCAGTCATCAATTGATGATACTTGGACAGTTGAACCAATTAAATTTAAATTTAGTATTGAAGCTCCGTTTTGGGCAACGCTTTGGTTTAAGTTACTTGCAATCGTTGCTATCTTAGTGTTAATTGGATTGATAATTCTACTTATATATAAACGATTTCAAAGAAAAAATAGTGAGTTAAGGGAGAAGTTAGAATTAGAAAAGTCACTATTGGAATTAGAGCAAAAAGCATTACGTTTACAAATGAATCCGCATTTTATGTTCAATGCATTAAATTCAATTCATAACTTAATTATATTGAATGATTCTGCTAATGCTCGATATGCACTTTCAAAATTCACTAAATTACTAAGGCAGGTTTTGGAGAATTCAAGAGAAAAGTTTATCTCTATAGATGCAGAAGTTGAAACATTAGAACATTACGTTCAATTAGAAAAAATTACAACACAACATGAGTTTGAATTTAATGTAAGTATTGATGAAAATTTGGATCCAAATGAGAAAATATTACCCCCTTTAATGATTCAACCCTTTTTAGAGAATGCAATCATACATGGTTTTAAAAATATCATGCATAGCGGTGTAATTAATGTTTCTTTTGATTTAGTGGACGATACTATATTAAAATGTACAATTGATGATAATGGAATAGGGCGAATGAATGCTAGTCAAATTAATTCTCAAAAAGAAAACTATCATAAATCTACCGCGCTTCATGTCACACAAGAAAGGTTAGCTAATTTAAACCCAATACGTTCAAATTCTATACAATTGTCTCCTTTTCAAATCATTGACAAAACAAATTCTGAAGGGTATTCTATTGGGACTACAATTATTATTCAGTTAGAAATTTAAACCTAAATAAGAGAGATTAAAATTTCATAAACTTTTTTTGAAATAGAAAATAAGTGTTATAAGTATCTCTATAGAAAATAGCTTTCAGTAGAGAATATGTTATTTAGTAATGAAAAAAAATATGTTTAAGCTTCAATTAAACTTCCGTTTGCCTTTAATTTCTCCATTATTTGGTTAGCCACTGTTAACGCATTGTAGCCATCATTAATCGATACGATAGGTGTTTCGTTAGTATTAATTGAATCAGCAAAGTTTTCTAACTCTTCCTTTATAGCGTTTGAAGATTTTAATTCCGGGTTAAAAATTTCAATTTTCTTTTTCTTTTTTCCTTCTCCTAAATCAAATACTATATCAAATGGATCTGGTTCATTGTCTAGAGTTGTCATTTTAACCACTTCCATTTTTTGTTCTAAAAAGTCAACACTGATGTAGGCATCTTTTTGGAAGAATCTTGATTTACGCATGTTTTTCAATGAAATTCTTGAAGCAGTTAAATTAGCAACACATCCATTTTCAAATTCAATTCTTGCATTTGTTATATCTGGTGTATCACTTACAACAGCAACACCAGAAGCACTAATTCTTTTTACCGGAGAATTCACAGTACTTAATATAATATCTAAATCATGAATCATTAGATCTAATACTACAGGAACATCAGTCCCTCTAGGGTTATATTGAGCTAATCTATGAGTTTCAATGAATAATGGAGTGTCTATATGTTTTTTGGCAGCTTTAAAGGCAGGGTTAAATCGTTCAACATGACCAACTTGAACAGTTACACCAGCTTCATTAGCTAAAGCAACTAATTTTTTAGCCTCTTCATTGGTTTGTGTAATGGGTTTTTCAATAAATACATGCTTAGTTTGTCTTAATGCTTTTGATGCAATTTCAAAGTGGGTAACTGTAGGTGTTACAATATCAATACAGTCTACTTCAGCTAATAAATCATCAACTGTTAAAAAACGTTTTAAATTGTGAGATTCAATTGCTCTTTCTGCATGTTCGTCTGAAGGATCAAAAAAGCCTATAAATTCAAATTTATCACTTAATTCAGAAATTAATCTTGCGTGAATTTTACCTAAATGCCCAACTCCAAATAAACCTATTTTTAACATGTAATTATTTTTTTACAAAGTTAAATACATCTCATTAATTTCTTAGTTGAAGTTCATATTGTTATCAACATACTTTAGTTTGTAGAGTAATACTATTTGAATAAGGATAGTGAATTGATGGTTTTTAGTTTTTAAAGAAATGGTTACCATAATCCTTCAGGAATTCTTAAGTTTTGACTTGGTAAAAAGGCATTGAACATACTCGCTTTTATATTTACTCTTAAGGCTAAAACATAATTAGGGCGAGTCCAATTTAATTGATTGTTTGCATCATTTTTCCAAATTCCAGTTCCTGTTTGTTTCCATGTTAATCCAGCTTCCCAGCAGTGTAAGTCTCTCCAGATACCAATATTTAACCTACTAACTGCTTTCCAAGGGGAAACTACAGTAAAAGCTTCAATATCATAATCAATTAAAAAATCAAACTTCCATTTAGTACTAATGTCAAGTTTACCATCAAGTCTGATCGTTTGAGTCAGTTTAAAGGTGTCAGCTTGAATAATTCCAGATTGATTTCTTGAGTAGTTAATGTTATAGGCAATATTTGCAGACCAAGGTAAATCAAGTTTCTTAGAGGTTGTATCTTTCTTTATTTTACTTTTAAATCGACCAGAAATTGCCATGTTTGCATTCGAAATTCTACCAATCCCTTTTCCTGTATTCCAAGCTAATTCGTTTTGTTTTTCTCCTGTAATTTCATCCCAATCATAAGGGTTTATTCTCCAGCCAGCTTGTAATCCAATGTTTTTGTGTGGTGTAGTTCTAAAGCTAAAGGTTAGATCTGAAAGTTGCAAGCTATCTTTAAAGATATCATAATTACCGCCAATATTAAAGGCGTCAATTAATCGTTTACTTTTATATTCTCTGTTCAGTGAATCGCGTTTTGATCTAGATTTTAATTCTAAAGTATTTCCCAAGCTAAAATTAATTCTACCTGATTCACCTCTAGATACTTCTTTATATAAACTAACATCAAAAGAAGAGTAATAAATTTCTTGGTTTAAACTGTCAATATAAAATTGATGGGTTCCTAAATCAGGTCGGTAAGTAAAACTTACTTTCGGTGACATGACATGTCGTAGTTTTAAGTTTTGATTAATTGATTTATAATATCCGTATAAATTGGCGCTTAGCCCTCCAGAAAAATTAACGTTTCTTGACGTTTGAAAGCCTTTAGTGGTTGTGTCAATTTTTAAGGTATTTGTATTCCAATCCTTTTCATAGGACTGGAAATTCCAAACTTCATCATAGTTTGTGGTTAAATTAAAATTAAGCCAACCACTTTTGGGTTTTAAGTTAGTTTGAATAGTAGCATGTTGCTTAATCCCATTTTTAGCATAGGAACCAATTTGATTAAACTCGTCTTGCGTGAAAATACTGTCGGGCGTATGTATTGTATTAGCAGAATTAAGATTATAAGTTACTGTAATGTTTTCGTACCATTTTTTTCCAATTTTCTCTTTTCTTAAAACACCTAAATCAAATCTACTAATGTTAAGATTGAAAGTTGGTAAATCAATATTAAATGTTTCTGCACTTTTATTCTGTCTTAAGGATGTTTTTAACGTCCAGCTTCCATTAAAGTCTTTTAATTTCCAATTTTTCGTTAAATTCATTGATGAATTTAATTGTGAGTTAAAATAGTCATTAGAGATAACTTCTAAACTGTTTTTTGGACTACTTGAAATGAAATTGATATCACTATTAAACTTTAAACTCGGGTGAGCTTTTGAGTCCTGATTATGTTTCCATCTAATTGTAAAGTTATCACTTACATTTTTATCGTAAAAGTAGCCTCTTAAGTTTTCATATTTTAAAGTAAAATTTCCTCTGTATTTATATCTTTTATAATAATTCGTTTGATTTCTCAGTCCCCACCTTAAAGTTGTAAAAATAGTTCCATAAAAATACGTTTCCCAACTATCACCTAACGGAATGTAATATCCAAAATCTTCTAACCCTGATCCGTAGTTAGAGGAAGCTAATGCTATCTTAGGTATAATTATTCCATGTTTTTTTGATTCAGTGTTTGGTAAAAAAGCAAATGGGAATGCAATAGGAGTAGGTATATTTAAAATTCTCATGTGCATTGGGCCTGTTACAATTCTTTTTTCAGGAACAATGATGGCTTTTGATAATTGAAAATGATAATGAGGTTTTTCCAAATCACATGATGTGTATTTACCGTTTTTTAAATGAACTTCTTGATTGGGATGAATTTTTGATTCGGCCATGTGAATATAACCTTCGCCTTGTTGAGTTCTGACTTCTGTAATATATCCTTTCTTGGTTTCAAAATTATATTTTATTTTATCACATTTTATAAGTTCACCAGCTTGGGTAAATTCAGGTTTTCCAAATTTCTCACCAGTACTGTCTATTCTGTAATATGCCGAAATCTCACTATTATTTAAGTTAATTTCAATTATCTCCGAATTTAGAATAACGTCATCATAGGTGACATTAGCGTCGCCATATAATCTTATAATTTGATTTGGTATGTCAGCAACAATTGAATCTGTAGCTGAATAATTTACAGGGTTATCAAGTCCAAGTTTTTGATTTTTAGATTTTTGACCATAACTATTTATCTGTGTAAAAACAGCCATTATCAACAAAGTGAAATGGATAAAATGAGTGGTATGTTTAATTTTTTTCAAACTTTGGTCTTAACTTTGTAAGCTACGGGATTACAAATGTATAATTTTTATAAAATGAAAGCCAATTTTAATAACTTTTCAATCACATTATTATTGTTAATAAGTGTTGTTTTTTTTAATAGCAATTCTTATGCCAATGGATATGGTGGAATAAAAACAGTAGTTATTGATCCTGGTCATGGCGGAAAGGACCCTGGATGTCATGGTCATAAAAGTACGAATGAAAAGGATGTCACTTTAGCTATAGCACTAAAACTAGGTAAATATATTAAGGAAGCCTACCCCTTTATAAGTGTAATTTACACAAGAAAAACTGATGTGTTTGTAGAATTGAATGAAAGAGCTCAAATCGCGAATAGAAATAAGGCGGATTTATTTATTTGTATTCATGCAAATGCTGGGGCTGAAGCAGCTTATGGAGCTGAGACTTATGTATTAGGGTTGCATAAAACAGAAGCGCAAAGAAAAATTGCAGAAAGAGAAAATTCAGCCATACAATTGGAAGATGATGGAGGAGAAAAATATAAAGATTTTGATATGTCGGTAGATGCAATAATTGGAAGGCAATTACAATTAAGTGTGTTTTTGGATCATAGTATAGTATTTGCATCAAAAATTCAATCTTCAATGAAGAAAATTGGTAGAAGAGATAGAGGCGTGAAACAAGCAGGTTTTTTAGTATTGTATAAAACAACAATGCCAAGTGTGTTGATTGAAACTGGATTTTTATCCAATAAAAAAGAAGAGCTCTTTTTAAGAGACACTGCAAATCAAACAAAAATGGCTAATTCGTTTTTTATGGCATTTAAGGACTATAAAAGTTATTATGAAGGTGGCGTAGTTTCTTCTGATAAAGATGAATTGAACGTGGAAGTTGTTAACCATTCTGAGTATGGATTGAGTGAAAATAATTTGAATAATGAAAAAGTAATTTTCAAAGTTCAAATAGAAACTAATTCTGAGAAGTTATCACTTGAAGATGTTAAGTTTAAAGGTATGCCTGTCTGGATGTATGAAAACAAAGGATTGTACAAGTATACAATTGGAGCTTATTATACATTTAAATCTGCAAATGAATTAAAGAAAAAAGTAAGAAAGGAAGGTTTTGAACATGCATTTGTTGTTGCTTTTCATAAAAAAGAGAGGATAAGTTTAGAAAAAGCTATTAAATTAGCAGAAAATTAATTTTAATGAAAGTATCTAAAGAGTTTAAAGTAGGGTTATTAGTATTATTAGCTGTAGTTTTCCTATATGTTGGTGTTAATTTCTTGAAAGGAAATTCAATTTTTGGTCAAAATAGACAGTATTACGCTGTGTTTGATAATACTAATGGATTAGTTTCTTCTAATCAAGTAGTAATTAGTGGTGTTCAGCAAGGAACTGTTTCTGAAATTAAGTTAAATCCATTGAATCCAAAACAAGTAGTTGTAAAGTTTACAATTTCAAATGATGATATTTTAATTCCTGAAGGTTCTAAAGTGAAATTAATTAGTTCAGATCTTTTAGGTACTAAAGCATTAGAGTTACAGTTGAACTTTGATTTAGTAGTAACAGAAAGCTATGTTGAAACTGGAGATACGTTAATAGCTTCAGTTGAAAAAGGTTTATCTGATCAAATTAGCGAAGAGCTTCTACCATTAAAAAAGAAAACGGAAGAATTGATGCAATCAGTTGATAACATTGTTTTATCGATTAATTCGTATTGGGATACGTCAGCTGCTTATGTGATTGATGAAAGTTTATATGAGTTTAGAGATGGGATTTCTAAATTTGGAGATTTGGCTAAAAGTTTAACGGTATTAGTTGAAAATGAGTCAAGAGTAATTGATGACGTTTTACATAATGCTAGCGATATTACTAAAAACTTAGCTAATAAATCAGAACAAATTGAAAATGTAATTGATAATTTTTCTGCTATTTCAGACACATTGGCGGCTAGTGAAATTAATGCAGTTATTTTAGAAGCAAAAGCTACATTGTCTGAGTTGAATGAATTAATGATGAAAGTAAATAACGGAGAAGGAACTCTTGGTATGTTAATGCATTCTGACAGTTTACATAACGAATTGGTGAATACTAATCTATCTCTTCAAAGTTTACTTGAAGACATGGAAGCAAACCCAAACAAATATGTTCACTTCTCTGTATTTGGAAGAAAAACAAAAGCTTCAGAATAACAACTTTATATAACCTAAACTCAAATTGAAATAAGATGGCAATAAGTAACATTATATTTATATTATTAGCATTAGGAGGAACAGCATTTTTTGCTTTCAATGTTAAAAAAATAGTAGCTAACATTAAACTTGGTAAAGCTATTGATAGAACAGATAATAAACCACAGAGAATAAAAAATACAATTCGTGTGGCACTTGGTCAATCAAAAATGACTAGAAGGCCAATCGCAGGTATTTTACACATTTTTATATATGTAGCGTTTGTAATTACTCAAATTGAATTAATAGAAATTTTTGTTGATGGTATTTCTGGTACGCATAGAGTATTTATGGATGCCTTAGGTGGTTTTTATACATTTATGATAAGTATGATTGAAATTTTGTCTTTATTAGCATTAGTAGCTACTTTTGCCTTTTTATCAAGAAGAAATTTATTAAAACTACCAAGATTTCATAAGTCTGAAATGACAGGATGGCCAAAGTTAGATGGAAACATTATTTTATATATGGAGTTTATTTTGGTAATGTGTATTTTTACTATGAACGGAACTGATGAAGCTTTAAGGCTTGTAGGTCAATCACATGCTGAAGGGGTTGGTAGTTTTGGGTTTTCAATCTCATCTTTTTTAGGTGAATACGTATTTGGAGGTATGGATGTACAAACATTACATTTACTTGAAAGAGTAGGTTGGTGGGGACACATTATTATGGTGTTTTCATTCTTAAATTATTTACCTTATTCTAAACATTTACATATTTTATGGGCATTTCCTAATGTATATTTTGCTGATTTAAATCCTGTTGGAAAATTAACAAATATGCAATCGGTTACAAATGAAGTTAAAATGATGATGGATCCCAATGCAGATCCTTATGCAACTCCAGAACCGTTACCAGAGGGAACTGTTCCTGAAAAGTTTGGGGCTAAGGATGTGACTGATTTGCATTGGATGAACATTATGAACGCATACACATGTACTGAGTGTGGTAGATGTACTGATTCTTGTCCAGCAAACGTGACAGGTAAATTATTATCGCCACGTAAAATAATGATGGATGTTCGTGATAGGGCTGAAGAGATTGGAGCTGGAATTAGAAAAGAAGGAAAAGAGTTTAGTGATGGTAAATCATTAATTGGAGATTATATTACTGAAGAAGAAATTTGGGCTTGTACATCATGTAATGCCTGTGTTCAAGAATGTCCAGTATTAATTAGCCCTTTAGAAATTATAGTTGACTTAAGAAGATATTTAGTAATGGAAGAGTCTAAAATGCCTTCTGAAATAGCAGGTATGAGTACTAATATTGAAAATAATCAAGCGCCTTGGCAATTTCCACCTGCTGATAGATTAAAATGGAAAGATGAATAAATTTCAGTAATAATAAATATTGAAATGAGTTTAAAAGAATAGAGTATTAAAAAATGAGGGAAACCTTATAAATAACAAAGAAATGAGCGAATTGAAAGTACCAACAATGGCCGAAATGATGGCTGCAGGAGAACAACCAGATGTATTGTTTTGGGTAGGTTGTGCAGGAAGCTTTGATGATCGAGCTAAAAAAATTACTAAAGCAGTTGTTAAAATTTTAAATCATTGTGATGTTAAGTTTGCTGTGTTAGGTACTGAAGAATCTTGTACTGGTGATCCGGCAAAAAGAGCAGGGAATGAATTTTTATTCCAAATGCAAGCTATGATGAATATTGACGTATTAAAGGCGTATGAAGTAAAGAAAATAGTTACTGCTTGTCCTCACTGCTTTAATACGCTTAAAAACGAATACCCAGAACTAGGTGGTAAGTTTGAAGTGATTCATCATTCACAATTATTACAAGAATTAATTGATTCTGGTAAACTTAAAATTGAAGGCGGTGGAGAATTTAAAGGAAAGAAAATTACATTCCATGATCCATGTTATTTAGGTAGAGCCAATGGGGAATATATTGCACCACGTAAAGTAATTGAAAAGTTAGATGCTGAAATGGTTGAAATGAAAAGATGTAAATCTAAAGGTTTATGTTGTGGTGCTGGTGGTGCGCAAATGTTCAAAGATGCTGAAAAAGGAAATAAAGAAATTAATGTAGAAAGAACAGAAGACGCCTTAGGCGTTAAACCAGATATTATTGCTACTGGATGTCCTTTCTGTAATACCATGATGACAGATGGTATTAAAAACTTCAATAAAGAGGAAGAAGTAGAAGTTTTAGATATTGCTGAAATGATTGCTACTGCGGCTGATTTGTAATATTTAGCCATAAGATACTAAAAAACCTTATAAATTGTATTTATGAGGTTTTTTTTTGTCATTAGAATTTGTTTGAATTGTTACTGATTGGGATGATTACCATAGGGTAAAATGGTTTTGACTGTATAGAACTATTGGTTTAAGTCAACCTAGTAAATTTGTGTAATTATTAATCTAGAAGAAGTCTAGTGCAAATTAATTTAAGAAATATGTCTCTTTTACAGGAATGTGTTTTTGAATAAAAAAAGCCTCATAAGTTATATTTATGAGGCTTTTTATTGATTATAGAAATACTTATTCCTTTATAATTTTCATGGTTTGAATCATTATACCATTCTCTGATATTCTCGTAAAGTATATTCCAGATGATAAATATTGGAACAAAGTTGACTTATAGTTCATATTTGAATTGATTATTACTTTTTCTGAAAATACTCTTCCAGAAACATCAATGTAATCAATCGTAACATCTCCATTGTAATCAGAATTAAATGTAAAATTTAATTCGTTTGTTGCAGGATTGGGGTAACTAAATATATAGGTCAATTCTCTAGTCACCTTTATAATTCCAGAAACATTTTCAGATCCATCAAAATCAACTTGTTTTAGTTTGTAATATATTAAGGGAATATTGAATTCAAAATCACTAAAATCATAGTTTATTCTTGAAGTTGAATTACCACTTCCATTTACTTTTCCAATTTCAGAATAATGAATACCATCAATAGATTTCTCAATTATGAAGTAATCATTATTTTCCTCTGAAGCGGTGGACCATGTTAAATGGTTTTCTTTTTCATAAGTATTTCCATTAAAACTTAACATTTGAACAGGTAAATTTACGGGCGCTTGTATAGCACATATATCAAATGTTCCAAATCCGCTATCATAATCCCAAACTCTAAACCAGATTATATCACCTGGAGTTTGCCCAGTTAATGTGATTTTTTCAAATAAACCATTACCCTCATCATTACCGTCATCATTACATTCAACAAGTGTTAAGGTACCACATGCTCCTGAATAAGCGGCAAGTCCTCCATCAATAAAACCGCCATTTTCTGACGTGGATACGATAACATTGCCACTAGCAGGTATTGTTACTGTGAACCAAACGTCCCCATCTGTTGTATTATAGTCAGCACATAAAGGGTCTGGTACGCCTGCGGTCGGTGATGAGCCAATATTTGTACCTAATGTATTTGTACATGTAGCGTTGATAGCTAGTACTGTTGCTGAGCAAGGAGTATCATTTGGAGGTGGGGTTGGTTCTGTTGCGCAAATATTAAAATTTCCAGTTCCTCCATCATAATCCCAAACCCTATACCAAATTGTTGCACCTGGGGTTTGTCCAGATAAAGTTATATTTTCGAAAGAACCATTACTATCATCATTACATTGAATTAGGGAAAGTGTACCACAAAGTCCTGAATAGGCAGCAAGCCCACCGTCACTCAATCCACCAAATTCTCCTGAGGTTGTTACACTTATGAGACCACTCGCAGGAACTGTAATGGAATACCATACATCTTGATTTGTAGCGCTATAGTTAGCACATCCAGGGTCAGTAACCCCTGTTGTTGCAGAAGCATTAATATTAGACCCTAATGTGTTGATACAGGTAGAGTTTACAGGTAGTATGGTTGCTGTACAAGGCTCTTCATTTACAGGTGATGGGGCTGTCGAGCCAAAAACACAAATAGTACCTGACATGTCACCATTCGTGGCTCTGTTTTGTAATCTTACTCTATAAACTAAACCTACAGTTGTAGCAAATATAATTGTCTCATCAACTCCATTTGTTCCTGTGTTTGAACAAGCTAAACTTGTAAAGTTTGGGTCACAGGCTCCTGTAAAAAGAGTGATAATTGGGTCATCAGCTGCTTGGTTAGGTGAGTATGTTATTGTGGTTAATAATGAAGTTGCTGTAAACCAAACCCATCTATCACCAAAATTTCCGGCGTCACATCCCGTAGGAGTTGCCCAATAATTGCCATTACTTGTAGTATTAAAGGCTGATGTAGTACAAGTCGTGCCAGATATTACTTCTGGCCCCGTATTATTGTTACAATTATTTGATTGTGCAGTTAGATTAAAATTTAGTAATAGAACTATAAAAAATAGAAAAAAATTAGTCTTAAGCATATATTTAAAATTTAGAAGCATTAGTGATGTTAACTGAATTTAAGAATGAAACAAAGTAATTATTGAGTGGTAAGATATTCCTTAAAACATTGAACAGATACAGTTGAAATATGGAAAGTATAGATGAAATTATTTTTAATTTCTCTGTTATACATATTTTCATTTATATAATAACTCAATTAAATTTGTTTTTGAGTATCAGTGAACAAAGTAATATGACGAGTTGTTTCTAAACGGTCTGAGTTTTTTGTGTTGATAACGTATTTACAATGTTCTCTATTTTTTGATTGATTTTGACTATAAGTAAAATTGGTTGTTAATATGGTGACTGAAATTAGTATTAGAATCTTCATTATTTTAACTTAGAAAGTTTTTTTAAAAAAATATTTCGGCAAAAATATGAATTAAATTAACAATAATAAACAGTTTTGTGAAAAAATAAACAACGTTTAGTTAACTATTTTAGTTTACTTAGAACGTTTGAAGTGTTCATATGTCTCAATGGTTTTAGTTAATATTTATTTCTATTCTTATCATTTAAAAGAGTATTTAGAGATGAAAAATTTCAAAAAATCATAAAATTTTAAAAATTTATAATTATTTAAATTGATGTGTAGAGCTAAAAAAACCTATATCAAATTAATGATATAGGCTAGTATATTTGAAATCTTAAATAATCGATTATACTTTATAATAAGATAATATTTAAAACTTATTCCTTTATAATTTTCATGGTTTGAATAATTATTCCATTCTCAGAAATTCTCGTAAAGTATATTCCAGATGATAAATCTTGGAATAAAGCTGATCTATAGTTCATGCTTGAATTAATTATTGCCTTTTCTGAAAATATTTTTCCAGAAACATCAATGTAATCAATAGTAACATCTCCATTGTAATCAGAATTAAATGTAAAATTTAATTCGTTTGTTGCAGGATTAGGAAAACTGTATACATTATTCAACTCTTTTGTCATTTTAATTGTACCTGTTTCTACATGTGTCCCATCAAAATCAACTTGCTTTAATCGATAATATGCTAATGTAAAGTTTATTTCATTATCACTAAAACTATAATCTATTTTTGAAGTTGAATTCCCGTTTCCATTAACCGTTCCAATTTTAGTATAATCAACACCATTTGTAGATTTTTCAATGATAAAATAATCATTATTAGCTTCAGCAACAGTAGTCCAAGTTAAAAGATTTTCTTTTTCATAAGTGTATCCATAAAAGCTTAACATTTCAACTGGCAATATATTAATTCCTGTCCAACCAGCTATTGTAAAGTCACAATTTGCACCACCTTGTCCATCAACCATAAGCATGTAATCTTGAGAAACAGTTAAGCCAGTTGCAGTTACAACGCCAAGAGCAGTACTTGCAGGGTTATAGCAGTTAGATACTGAAGTGAAAACATCACAACAACCCCCAGCTGTGTACGAAATATCATAAACTTCAGCTTGAATTCCTCCTGTACAACCAGTTACTGAAACTATGTCAAATGTTTCAGTTGTATTTGAAGCGGTAAATTGGTACCATGAGTTATTTTCAATAGAACCACAAAATTGAAATTCAACATCCCCTGGTTCATCCTCTGAAAAGGTTGCGGCAGTAGTGGCTGAAAAAGTACCTGTACCGGTGGTAAGTGTTGCAGGACTTGAACAATAATCATTAGTGCCTACATTCGTTTCTCCTATCGTACCACAATCAGTAAATTCTGTTACACAAATGTCAAATTCACCAGATTGATCATTACCTGGTTCCCATACACGAATCCAAATAGTTGAAAATGGTGTTAGTCCAGATTCGTTCAGTGCTGAGAAGTCGTTAGTTCCGCTATCGTCATCACAGCTAATTAACGTTAATGCACCACAAGAACCTGAATAAGTAGCTATTCCAAGATCAGATAAGTCTCCAGTACTAGAGGTTGTAATCTCTAGAATTCCATCTGCAGGGACAACAGCAGTATACCAAATGTCTCCACCTATATAAGAGGCGCATCCTGGTACGGGAACACCTGCAGATGATGTTGCAACTAAATTTGTCCCAGTTGTATTTGTACATGTAGTGTTTACAGCAAGGGATATTGCATTACAAGGGTCGTCATTTGTCGGTGGTTGTGGTTCTACGGCACAGATATTAAATGTTCCTTGATCGCCGTCATAATCCCAAACTCTAATCCAAAATTGTGTTCCAGGGACTTGAGAGGATAATGTAAACTCTTCAAATGTAGAAAATCCGTTATTATCGTCCTCACAATCTTCTAAAATTAGACTTCCACAATTGCCAGAGTATAAAGCAAGTCCGCCGTCATCATTTCCTCCAGCATCTGAAGTTGTAATAATTAAATTTCCACTTGCTGGTATTGTTATTGTATACCAAACATCTGGATATGTAGCAGAGTAATTGGCACAGTTAGGGTCTGGAACGCCAGTTGTTGCGGTCGCATCAACGTTCGTACCTAATGTGTTAACACAAGTCGTATTGATTGGTAAAATAGTTGCATTACATGGGGAATTGTTTGCAGGGAGTGGTGGAGTACCTATGCAAACGTCAAAAGTTGTATTATGAGCAACTTCTGGTCTTGAATATACTCTAAGATAGTAAGTATTTCCAATTGTAAGTCCTGCAACAGTGGATGAATTTGGATTACTACAGCTTCCTGGGTAAAGAGTTAATCCTCCTGGACAACTTCCTTCCCATAAAGAATGATCAATATCAGTACTAGTTCCTACGGTATTTAAAATGTCTATAGTGTGGGTTACTTCTGTAGCTATAAAAGAAAACCAAACATCATCATCTTCTTCTTCATCTGCGCTACACCCACCTAACGCGTCTGTTGCTGGTTGAGTAGATTGGGTTGCAGATAAAACAGTTCCAGTTGTGGTATTTCCACAAAGTAAATCTGAATTAACAGTTAAAGAATAAGCACCTGTACAATCATCATTAGCAGGTGGTAGTGGTAGTGGACCAAAAACACAAATTGTTCCATTCATATTATTATTAGTGTTATAATTTTGAAGCCTTACCCTGTAAACAATTCCGATTGTGGTAGCAAATACAATTGTTTCGTCATCTCCATCATTTCCATTATCTGAACATGATAAACTTGTGTAGTTTTGATCACATGCTCCCGTGAAAAGTGTAATAATAGGGTCTTCATTTGCACTATTTGGGGAGTAAGTTATAGTTGTTGATGTTGATGTTGCTGTAAACCAAATCCACCTATCACCAAAGTCGCCTGTATTACATCCTGTTACACTTGTCCAATAATTACCATTATTAGCAGTGTTGAAAGCAGATGTAGTACAACTAGTGCCAGAAATAACTTCATTACCAGCATTATTGTTACAATTATTTGATTGTGCAGTTAGGTTAAATTTTAATAATATAACTATGAAAAGTAAGAGGGATTTATTCTTATACATATTTAAAATTTTGTAGAATTAGTTATTACTGTTGAACCAATAAAAGAAAGGAAACAGTTTTGTGAAATCAAGTATTCTTTAAAATATTGAGCTGAAACCGTTGAGATATGAAAAATAGAAATTGTGTTATTATTTTTAATTTCTACATTATAAGTGTTTTCGTTTTTCTTATATAATAAGTCAATCAAATTATTTTTTTGAGTTTCAGTTAGAGTTGAGATTTGAAAAACTGTTTCTAATCGATCAGAATTTTTTTTATTGATTACATATTTACAATGTTCATTGTTTTTTGATTGATTTTGACCAAATGTGAAATTTGTTACCATCAAAATAAAAGGTAGTATTATAAGTGTTTTCATTATTTTTAGATTAAGTGTTTTAAGGGGTATTAGGTTGTTTATTTATTTAATTGGTGTTTTATTAATTTTAACGGTACAAATGATTGTTAAATAGGTGTTTACAACCAAAATGTTTTTTCAAATATATATAATAAATAAACAATTACGAATAATTATGTTAATTATTAAACAAATATATTTAATTATAAGTTTTAATTCAATTGATATTAAACTTTACAAATTCTAGTTAGAGTAGGCTATTTTATAAAAAAAATACACAAACAAAATAGACTTAAAAGAATACATTACAAAACAAAAAAGCTGAACAATGACATCATTGTTCAGCTTTAATCCTTAAATAATCTGTATCGGTTATTTAGGATTAGACAAAATATATTTCTATTTACTTAACTCTATTTCCTATACTCATTGCTTTTAACAACCAGTTTGGCAATCGTTTTTTTGGATCTTTCGTTTTTAAATCAATGTACCAACCTAACTTTTTCATAATAGGCACTTTATGAGTTTCTACCATTTCAATTAAATTTCCATCAGGATCTTCAATATAAGAAAAACGTCCTCCGGCTTCTCCCATGTCAAATGTATCACCAGAATCTACTGTAAAAGGAAAGCCCGCATCTGCGCATTCTTGTTTTAGAGTGTCCATTCCTCTGACATCAAAACATAAGTGAATAAATCCCCAATCACCCCAAAGTCTATCTTTAAAAATTTTAACTGGAGTTCTGTCAATAGCTTGTACTAATTCTATTTGTGTTGGACCAAATAAGTTCGAGAACGGCCCTTGTCTTTCACTTTTGTGTGACAATAGAACGCGTCTAAATTTTTGTGTACCTGAAGGAAGTCCTTTAAAACAGTCGAATGTAGACGTTTCATCATATTCGATAACATCATAATCTAAAACATCTCTATATAATTTTAAAGCTGCTTCAATATTACTAACGCCAATCATTGCTCCAGCAACACCACCACAAGCGGATGAATGTTTAGTGTCGGATAACCAACCTTTACCTTCAACTACATTAAATATATTTCCGTTTGGATCTTTAACAAAAAAGTTTTCTTCACCAGAAGGAGTTTTAGTGATTTCTCCTAAAATGTTTCCACCTTGAGAAGTAATGTGTTCAAATGATTTTTGAATGTTTCTTGATTTAATTCTACAGACATAAGTTCCTAAATCTCCGAGTTGAATATCAAATGAAGCTTTGTTTGTTGGACGGCTTGTGTATTGCCATATCTCAAAACCACCACCACCATCCATAGAGATAGCTAATGTAGCAGTTCTATTGTGAACTTTACCACCTGTATATTTCGTCATTAATGGAGCTTCAGCTGCATCTTCAAAAATCTTAACATCCATTCCGAACATTTGTCTGTACCACTTCCAAACTTTTTCAACGTTTGGAACACCAATTCCCATTTGTTGAATACCGCAGATTACTTTTTCCATTTTTTTTAACTTAAATTTCAAATGCAAATATAATATTTTATCTTTGGATTAATTATTGTAATGTTTTCAAAAAAAATTAAATAATGAAATTATTCTTGACTCTGCTTTTAACATTTGTATCGCTTACATTAAATGCTCAAAGCATTAATTTATATGCAGGTGAATCAACTTCTGATTATGATGTTGTGTATAAAATTGAAAATGGTTTGGTTTATCACGGAGGCTCAGGGTTTAATAATGTGATTAAGTATACAATTTCAAATAATAAAATATATATTGGAAGATCTACTTCAACATTTAGTTGTCTTTATACAATAGATGGAGCTAAAGTTTTCAGAGGTGACTCAAAATTCAGTTCTGATTTAATATACACTATTAGGGATAATAAAGTGTATAGGGGGGATTTTCCCTCGTCTCCAAATTGCATTTATACTTATGAAGATTATAAACTGTATATGGGAGATTCTACTTTTCCAACAGATATTTTATTTACAATAAGTTCGAATAGTGTAATTTCTTTAGCTATTTTAGCAGCCATTATTGGACCATATTAAATTATTTATGAAAGAATTATTATTTAGTACTTCATCAACTACAGTTTTAGATGAAGTAAATGCACCCTTTTTTACAGATGATAAAATCGTGTTTGGGTTGTTAATGGCAGTTTTGGCATTGATTTTTTATACCGCATCAAAAAAAGGGGGTAGATGGGAAAAGTTTTATAGAGTAATTCCTGCATTATTTCTATGTTATTTTATTCCAGCAATTCTTGCAACTGCTGGTTTAATCAGTAAAGATTATTCTGATATTTATACTATCGCAAAGAATTACTTTTTGCCAGCTGCTCTAATTTTAATGACTTTGAGTATTGATATTCCTGGTATTCTTAAATTAGGACCAAAAGCATTAATAATGTTTTTCACTGGAACTGTAGGGATTATTATCGGTGGTCCAATTGCAATTTGGTTAATGTCTTTTGTTTCACCAGAAACTGTAGGTGGAGAAGGTTTTGATGCAGCATGGCGTGGATTCGCTACTTTAGCTGGGAGTTGGATTGGTGGAGGTGCGAATCAAACAGCAATGCTAGAAGTGTATAAATATAATCAAGATTTATATGGCGGAATGATTACAGTGGATATTGTTGTTGCCAACTTTTTAATGGCTTTTTTATTAATTGGAATTGGAAAAAGAACAAAAATAGATAAGTGGTTAAAATCGGATACCACTGCAATAGATAATTTAGTGGTTAGAATGGAAAAATTTGAAAAATCAGTTTCTAAGGTTCCTACAACTACAGATTTTTTGAAAATTATTGGAGTCGCTTTTATAGGGGTTAGTATCTCTCATTATCTAGGTGATGTTTTATCTAGCTATTTTGCCTCAATCTCAGAAAGACCTGATGAGTTTGTTTTAGCTTCAAAGTTCTTTTGGTTGGTTTTAATTGCTACTTTTTTTGGATTTGGAATTTCTTTTACAAAGGCGAGAAACTTAGAAGGTGTAGGGGCTTCAAAATTTGGCTCAGTATTTATTTATATATTGGTTGCAGCAATCGGTATGAAAATGGATATTATGAAAATTTTTGATAAGCCATTATTAATTTTTGTTGGATTGATTTGGATTGTAATACATACAGGTTTGTTAGTTTTAGTGGCAAAATTAATACGTGCGCCATATTTCTTTTTGGCTGTTGGAAGTCAAGCCAATGTTGGTGGAGCAGCTTCTGCTCCAGTTGTGGCTGGTGCATTTCATCCAGCATTAACAACAGTTGGTGTCTTGTTAGCTGTGTTGGGATATTTTGTTGGTACAGTTGGTGCGTTACTCTGTGCGTATTTGATGGAAATGGCTGCACCCATATAACTTAAACAGGTACTCATCATTTTTTAGTTTTTCAAAAATTAAAATAGGGCATATAAATTATTATATATTGATGGGAATTATTTAAATAAACTTAATGAATAAATATTAAAAATGTTAAATTATGAAATCTAAATTAATACTATCTATACTATTAATGTTCGCTTCGCTTTTTGCTAGTGCACATAAATCATTCATTTCGATTTCAAATATGGAGTATAATGAAACAACTAAAGAAATTGAAGTTTCATTAAAATTAACGGCCCATGACTTTGAACATGTACTTGAGAAAAAATTTGGGAAACAAATTCATATCGAAAACGTGATAGAAGGAACTGAAGTTGATAAATTCATAATTAACTATATTTCAAAACATTTTAACATACAATCAGAATCAGAAAAAGGTCTATTTAATTATATTGGTCGGGAGGTAACAATTAAAGATGAACTATTCTTCTATTTTACAATCAAAAACGTAAAAAATCCTTTAAAAATTGTCGTTAAGAATACATTTTTATTTGAAATTTTTCAACAACAACAAAATATTATACACTATAAACTAAAAGGTAAAACAAAAAGTTTAACTTTGGTTTCTTTAAAAAAAGAAGGAATTTTATTTTTTGATTAAAACTAACTAACATCATGAATTCAAAATTAGTATTACTTAGTATATTAACTGTGTTTACATCAACTGTATTTGGACAGAATACAAATGATAACAAGTTTAAGCAATTAAAAGAAGAATTGGCAACTCCAAATGTTTTCAGAACAGCAAGTGGAGCACCAGGTCACGAATATTATCAACAAAAAGCGAACTACAGTATTGATGTAGTGTTAGATGATGCAAAACAAACTATTAGTGGTGAAGAAACAATTACATATTTCAATAACTCTCCTGATAGGTTGGATTATTTATGGGTACAGTTGGATCAAAATATGCGTGCTAAAGATTCTGACACTAAATTAATATCTACTGGAACAATTGAATCCTTATCGTATGCAGGGGCATTAGAAAGTCATTTTAATAAAGAAAATTTTGATGGCGGATTTAAAATTGATTACGTTAAAGATGGAAGCGGTAATGATTTAGATCATGCAATCGTTAAGACTATGATGAGAATTGATATGGTTAAGCCACTAGCTGCTGGCGGGTCTTATTCGTTTAAAATAAAATGGAGTTATAACATTAACAACAGATTGGAAATTGGTGGACGTTCTGGATTGGAATATTTTAAAGCTGAAGATAATTACATTTATACAATTGCACAGTTTTATCCAAGAATGTGCGTGTATAATGATGTAGAAGGTTGGCAAAACAAACAATTTTTAGGTAATGGTGAATTCACATTAACGTTTGGTGACTTTGATGTAAGTATCACTGTTCCTGAAGATCATGTTGTCGCTTCAACTGGAGTGTTACAAAATGCGTCAAAAATATTAACATCTACACAAAGAAATAGATTGAAAAAAGCTGAAAATGCTAATGAACCTATCTTTATTATTACGCCAGATGAGGCTTTAGAGGCTGAGAAGGGGAAAAAAACAGGAACTAAAACTTGGGAGTTTAAAGCTAAAAATGTACGTGATTTTGCTTTTGCATCTTCTAGGAAATTCATTTGGGATGCTCAAATCGTAAAACAAGAAACTAAGAATGTGTTAGCCATGTCTTATTACCCTAAAGAAGGTAATCCATTATGGGAAAGATATTCAACTCGATTAATAGCACAAACCTTGAAAACATATTCTAAACATACATTTGATTACCCTTACCCGGTTGCTATTTCAGTGCATACTAAGTGGATTGGAATGGAGTACCCAATGATTTGCTTTAATGGAGGACGTCCAAACGCAGATGGAACTTATTCTGAAAGAACAAAAACAGGGATGCATTCAGTGATTATTCATGAAGTTGGTCATAATTACTTTCCTATGATTATCAATTCAGATGAAAGACAATGGACATGGATGGATGAAGGTTTAAATACGTATTTACAATTTTTAACAGAACAAGAATGGCAAAGAGATTATCCTTCTTCAAGAGGACCTGCTCACATGATTGTAGATTATATGAAAGGTGATAAAGATAACATTTCACCAATTATGACTAATTCTGAATCGTTATTACAGTTTGGAAACAATGCGTATGGAAAACCTGCTACTGCTTTAAATATTTTAAGAGAAACTGTTGTAGGAAGAGAGTTGTTTGATTATGCATTTAAAACATACTCTCAAAGATGGATGTTTAAGCATCCAACACCAGCTGATTTTTTCAGATCTATTGAAGATGCCAGTGGTGTTGATTTAGATTGGTTTTGGAGAGGTTGGTTTATGACGACAGATCATTGTGATATTGCTTTGAATAATATTTCATTTTATCAATTGAATTCAATGAATCCTGAAAGAGAAGTTGAATTTAAAAAAATGAAAGACAAAACTGAATCAAGAGGGATTAGTTCTATGAGAAATAAAGAATCGATTAAGGAAACTGAAAATGAAAAGTATCCTAAATTAGATGATCAATATGTTAATGTTGATACTTATGAAGTTTCAGAGGCTAAGAAGAAAGAGTACATTAATTTTGAAGAATCATTAACTGATAAACAAAGAGAACTATTAAATGGTGGTTATAACTTTTATCAATTAGATTTTGAAAATGTAGGTGGATTAGTAATGCCAATTATTTTAGAGTTTACATTTGATGATAACTCAACAGAGGTTGTAAGAATACCTGCTGAAATCTGGAAGTCAAATAACTTTAATGTGTCTAAAGTGTTTATTTTTCAAAAAGCAGTAACAGCAGTTGTAATGGATCCATTTTTAGAAACAGCCGACACTGAATTAGATAACAATAGTTGGCCGGCTAAAGTTGTGCCAAGTAGATTTAATATTTTTAATGAAGGTGGCTATAGAAGACATTAAAACAACTACTTATTAAGGTAAGTAGTTGTTAGTTAGTGTTATAAAAGGATGTTCAAAAGTTGATTTTGATACATCCTTTTTTTTGTATACAGTTTTATTTTCACTTAAATTTATTAGGATTTATTTTTAAATCTGATAATTCTGTTGGTTTCCTATTCAGTTTTTCGTTAACTTTACTAAAAACGATAGCTATGAATATTTTAATTCCAACAGATTTTTCAAAAAATTCTTTAAATGCACTTCATTATGCAATTAAATGTTTTCCTAAAGCAAAGTTCACTGTTTTACACTGTGTAAATATTAGGCAGGCAGGCACTACTATGGTTGTTGATATTAATTTAGAAATTAAATCAATTAAAGAAAATAACTTAAACAATTTGATTGATGAATTAAGATTGAGTTATCCTGAGATTAACTTTAAGGGAAAAGTTGAGATAGGATGGTTTACACAAACTATTAATGAAGAGGTTGAGAAATCAAAAATTGATTTGGTTTTTATTGGGACTAAAGGGGCGACAGGTTTAGAAGAAATATTAATTGGTAGTAATGCGTCAGACGCTGTACGTAACGTTACGATTCCAATGATTGTTGTTCCGGAAGAAACTGAGGTTAAAGCACCAAAACGAATGTTTTTAGCAAGTGATTTTACAACTGAAAGTTATCAGAATGAGAATACAATAATTGACAAAATTAGATCGTACTTTGCTGCAAAGTTAGATTTGTTACATGTTCAAATTAAAGCTGATCAAACTGATGGAATTAGCTATTCTAATTTAATTGAATCAAAAACAATTGATGTTTTTGTAGAGCAATCTGAAAATATTGAAGATGCTATATTAGATTTTGCACATGTTAACGAGTATGACATGATAATTATTGTTCCTAAAGATAGAGGGGTTATTATGAATTTATTCCATAGATCGCTCACAAAAAAAATGAGTATGCACTCTGATATACCGTTATTTATATGGAAGTAATGTTTACTTCTCCAAAGCTTCTTCTACTTGTAGATTGTCAATGATAAAGTCTTGTCTTGTAGGCGTGTTTTTACCCATGTAAAAGCCAAGAATATCTTCAATATTCGTGTTCTTACCAATATATACAGGGTCAAGGCGCATGTCCTCTCCAATGAAGTGTTTAAACTCATCAGGTGAAATCTCACCTAAACCTTTAAATCGAGTAATTTCAGCTTGTTTACCACAAGCGGTCATAGCATCTGTTTTTTCTTGATCTGAATAACAATAAAATGTTTGTTTCTTGTTTCTAACTCTAAATAAGGGGGTTTGTAAAATGTAAACGTGTCCTTTCCTAATCAAGTCGGGGAAGAATTGTAAGAAGAAGGTTAATAGTAGTAATCTAATGTGCATTCCATCAACATCTGCATCTGTTGCAATAATTACCTTGTTATACCTTAAGCCTTCAATTCCATCTTCTAAATTTAATGCAGCTTGAGCTAGATTAAATTCTTCATTTTCATAAACTACTTTTTTCGTTAAACCATAACAGTTTAATGGTTTCCCTTTTAATGAGAATACAGCTTGTGTATTTACATCTCTTGATTTTGTAATGGAACCAGATGCTGAATCTCCCTCTGTAATAAATATTGAAGATTCTTCACGTCTTTCATTTTTTAAATCGTTAAAGTGAATTCTACAATCTCTTAATTTTTTGTTATGAAGGTTAGCTTTTTTTGCTCGATCTCTTGCTAATTTTCTAATTCCAGTTAATTCTTTTCTTTCTTTTTCTGCTTGTTTAATTTTACGTTCTAAAACTTCTGCAACTTCTGGGTTTTTATGTAAAAAATTATCCAATCTTTCTTTCAAAAAATCATTAATGAAAGCACGCATAGATTTACCTCCTGGTTCAATCTCTAAAGACCCTAATTTGGTTTTAGTTTGTGATTCAAAAATGGGCTCCATCACTTTTACTGCAACGGCAGCTACAATAGATTGACGAATATCAACTGCTTCATATTTTTTTCCGTAAAACTCACGAATTACTTTAGCGATTGCCTCTCTAAATGCAGACTGGTGTGTTCCTCCTTGAGTAGTGTGTTGACCGTTTACGAATGATGAATAATCTTCACCATATGTTCGCACGTGAGTGAAAGCTACTTCAATATCTTCTCCTTCTAAATGCACTATAGGGTATAGCGGTTCACCATCCATATTATCTTCCAGCAAATCTTTTAATCCGTTTTTAGAATGGTAACGTTCACTATTAAAATTAATCGTTAATCCACGATTTAAATAACAGTAGTTCCAAAATAATTTTTCTAAGTAAGGTTTACGGTAATTAAACTTTTTAAATACAGTTTCATCTGCAATAAATTCAGCATAAGTACCATTTTTTTCAGTACTTGTTTCAATTTTTGAATCTTCCACCAATTCTCCTCTGATAAAGGACGCTTTTTTTGATTTCCCCTCACGGTAAGCTTCCACCATGAAATGACTAGATAATGCATTAACTGCTTTTGTACCTACACCATTTAAACCAACCGATTTTTTAAAGGCTTTACTATCATACTTACCACCAGTATTCATTTTCGACACGACATCAACTACTTTTCCTAATGGAATACCACGACCATAATCACGAACAGATACTTTATTGTCTTTTAATTTAATAACTATCTGACGACCATTCCCCATGACAAATTCATCAATAGAATTATCCATGACTTCTTTTACTAAAACGTAAATTCCATCATCTGGGGCTGAACCATCACCAAGCTTACCAATATACATTCCTGGACGCAAGCGAATATGCTCTTTCCAGTCTAAGGATCTAATGTTATCTTCCGTATATTCTGAATCTTTTTCTGCCATATTTTGTGGTTGGTTGGTTGTGATTAACAAATATAAGCCATTAATAGGACGGTTTTACACTGTGTTCAATGAGAATATTAACAATTATGAGTTAATTGAGTATTAAATTGGTGTTGATAAGAATGGTTTTAAGGTTAGTTTAAGTGACGAGAAATGAAATATCTAAATTTTAATTGTTGATAACCTTTTAGGCTATTATTTATTTTTTTCGAAGAAATTATAGATATTTGAACAAAGCTTTAGTAAATGAAAATATATCCTATAGAAACCGGTAATTTTAAATTAGATGGTGGTGCCATGTTTGGTGTTGTTCCTAAGTCGTTATGGCAAAGAACCAACCCAGCAGACACAAATAATATGTGCGATTGGAGTATGCGTTGCATGTTGATTGAAGATGGCGACCGTTTAATTTTAATTGATACAGGTATTGGTGATAAGCAAACTGAAAAGTTTTTTAGCTACTATTATATGTTTGGTAATGCTAGTTTAAAATCTAGTATTGAGGCTTTAGGTTTTGGTTTAGATCAAATTACAGATGTGTTTTTGACACATTTACACTTTGACCATTGCGGTGGTGGAATTGTAAGACAAGGAGAAAAAGGCTTTAGACCATTTTTTAAAAATGCAACTTATTGGAGTAATGAAAAACATTGGAATTGGGCAACTGAGCCAAATGCAAGAGAGAAAGCTTCATTTTTAAGTGAAAATATTTTACCAATTCAAGAGAGTGGACAATTAAAATTCATTGATAGAATAGGGGATTATACACCAAATGTATTTAACAATGTAGATGTATTATTTGTAGACGGTCATACCGAAAGTCAAATGATTCCACATATCAAATACAAAGGTAAAACGTTAGTATTTATGGCTGATTTATTACCTAGCGTTGGTCATATTCCTTTACCTTATGTCATGGGGTATGATACTAGACCATTAATTACATTAGATGAAAAAGCTAAGTTTTTAACAAAAGCAGCTAATGAAGAATTTATATTATTTTTAGAACACGATTATCATAATGAGTGTTGTACATTAAAAATGACAGATAGAGGCGTTAAATTAGATGAAACCTTTTCATTTAATTCAATTATATAACAAACTAAGATTTAAAGTATGAATAAGTATTTAATTGAAATTTTAAAATTAAGAACATCAGTAACTTTACCAGGATTTGGAGCATTAATGATTGCAAATTCTAAAACCGGTAAAATTGTTTTAAATCAATTGTTAAAATATGATGATAAAGTTTTAGCCAAATTTATTGCAGAAAAAGAAAATATTGATTTGCAAGAGGCGCAGAATAGAGTGTCTCAATTTATTAAAGAAATTGATTTAGATTTGTCGAAAGGTGAAACGTATGATATATTTAAATTTGGTAAATTATCTAAAACTGAAAATGGGTCTATTGTTTTTGAAATGGATGACGTTATGAAAAAAGAGCAAGTTTTACCTATTGCTTCTAGTACAAAACCGGAGCCTAAAGTTGAAAAGTCGATAGTTTCAATTCCAGAACCTGAAGTGAAACCAGTAGTTGAAAAGAAAGGAGCTACTCGTAAAGTTGAGATGGAATCAACTGAAGAATCTCAAGCGATTACTCCAAAGGTGGAAAAGAAAAAGGAAGTTGTTAAACCGGAAGAGAAAGAAGTACCTAAAAATGTATATACACCGCCTGTAGTACCAAAGGTTGAAAAAGTTGAGAAACCAACACCAAAAATTGATAAAAAAGTAGAAAGCAAAGAAATTGTAGTTAAAGCCGAACCTAAAATTTTAACTGCAAAAGAAAAGGCCAAACAAGAAAAGGAAGCAAATAAAAAATGGCAAAAGACACAATTAGGTGATAAAGAAGATACTAAAAAACGTAAACTTTGGCCTTGGGTTGTAGTGTTATTACTAATAGCAATTGGCGTTGGTGTATTTATATTTCAAGACAAATTAAAAGATATATTAGGCTCGTCTGCCGATACTGAAAAGATAGAAGATGTTAAAGTGGAAGACGTTGTTTCAGATGATGTTGTAGCTATGGACACTTTAAATGTAGAATTTGAAGAGGTAGAGGTATTAGAAGAGCCTGAAACTCCTGAAGAAATAATTGAGGAAGAAGTTATAGAACCTGTAACGAATGTTCAGACGTCAACAACTGGAAGTTATCATATTATTGGTGGTGCATTTGGAGAAGAAGCTAATGCTAATGCATTTGCAACTAAAACAGGTGGAATTGTACTTGGTAGGTTCAATGGAGTATACCAGGTGGCTGTAAAATCTTATAATACAAGAACTGAAGTTAACTCTGCTTTTAGTAGCGTGAGTTCAGAGTATACCGGTGCTTGGGTTTTTAAATATCCAAAGTAGTTACTATTAGATATCAAAAATGCCTAACTAATTAAATTAGTTAGGCATTTTTGTTTAAATGGTATGTTCAACTAATTACTTTTTCAACACGTTCTAATCTATCATGTTTGGTTAAAGTTAATCTTACAATACTATCTTTAATTGCTTTTAAATCATGAGGTACGGCACCTTCCAATGCTATAATATCTCCTTTTATTAACGTTAATACTTCATTGTTGACGCCAAATTCAATTTCACCATCAAATAGCTCAACTACGATAGGATATGGCGTTTGATGTTTTTTCATCAAATTACCCATTTTCATGGCGATTCTAATTTCTTTTGTATTATTTGTTTCTAGTAAAATTGTAATTGTTGGTTTTTCAGAATTGAATTCTAAATTTGTTAAAAGTGATGCTGTTTTGCTCATGGTATGTTAAATTATAAATTAATGCTTCAAATTTACATTAAAGTTAGAGTTGACAGGGTGACTAAAGTCAGTATTGGGCATAAAAAAAACTGCATATAACTTAATATATGCAGTTTCAATATTTTTAGAAAATCTTATTTAGATTCTTCTGCTTTTTCAACTGATTTAGTAGTTTCTGCTTTTGCTGCTGGTTTAGCTTTACACGTTTTCTTTTTTGAACAACATTTCTTTTTTGAACATGATTTTTTTGTTGTCGTTGTTGTTTTCTTTTTAGTATCGTCCTGTGCAAAAGTTGTTGATGCTCCACCAATAAATGCTCCTAATGCTAATGTTAATAATATTTTTTTCATCTTTTTAATTTTTTATATTCACCAAGTTAAGTATAAAAAACGTGCCAAACTCGTAATTTAAATATTTTTAACAGTTTTATCTATGCTTTCTTTATAAATGTATTTTTTCTGCATGGATTCATAAGGTCTATAAATATAATAGACTGTGCTATCTATAATTTGAATTCCCTCAATGTATTTATAATATAACTTGAACGTTTTTATAATTGCACCAGTTTGTGTGTTTAATAAGCTTAGAAATGTATAGCCATTTCGAAGGAATATAGCGTAAATTTCTTCTGTTTTTTGATCTTGAATTAAGGGATGTTCCCAGCCTGATTTTCTAGAATTAAAATGGTAATTTATGTCTATGCTGTCCACTAAGCCATATTTGGGAGTATGCTTATATAATTTATTTTCATAATGATCAAATACCAAGACAGAATCATTTTTCACAAATAACGGCGCATAAAGTGGTGTGTAGTATAATGAATTAGTAAATACAGTTGCACCAACCCAAATTTCTTTATCAATACCGGTTTCAATTTGTTTTTGATGTGCCCAAAGTTTTGTTCTAACGTCCGAAAATCGAAACTCTGCTCTATATTGTTCCATTAAAGGTTTGTCTTGTACACCTAATAAAATTTTGTATGTTGAGTCTGTTTTATTAAATTCCATATAGTCAAAAGCAGGGTAAATTTCAGAATAGTTTGAATAATAGATTCGATCTGTTAGCGTATCAATAATTGGAGCTAAGTATTTAAAATAATAGGTTCTGTCTTCTTTATATAAATATAGTCTATTGTTATCAATTACAATTTGATACACATTATCTCTTGTAATAAGATGAATATTATTTCTAAAATCAGTAGTTAATTCAGTACACTCATCTAACATGATGTATGAATCTAATTCAACCATGGAAGAATCTACTAATTTTATTTTACTTCCTTTTTTTAACGTTTTTTCGTAGCTTAACAATACCATATTTCCATTTGATAAGGTTTCAAAATCAGACACACTAAATAGTTTTGATTCAAAAACAATTTTGGGCGTCTTAACACCAACTTCAATAATACCTAATTCAAAATCGTTTAAACTTATCTTGAGCGTAAGTGTGTCGTTTTTAATTTTTTTCTTTAAGCGTTTAGTAATTACTATTGATTTATTTTCATAGGCAACGTGTTCAAATTTTATTACATCTAATGTAGTCAAATAGGTTGTGAAGGAATAGCTACCATCAATTTTAGATTTTGTTCTATCCTCAGGCCTGTTTCCGTAGATAACATTAACAGCGGTAATAGATTCTTTCTTGTAATCAATCAATTTCCCAACAACAGTTATCTGTTGATTAAAACCAAGTAAAGGAAAAAATAGAATTAATGTTAGTAGTAGTTTTCTCATATATAATATGGATGTCAAAGCAATAATAATTCCATAAAATTAATTTAAAAATGTTTTTTACCAACCTTAATGATTGTAAATTCGTTATTTATTACGAATTTGATTATGTCAAAAAAATTGTTATATTTGTTTATAGATGATTACAGCTGTTACATACGGAGTTAAAATTAGCGTTGAAAGTGTTTATCGTAAAGACTTATCAAATCCTGAGAATTCTGTTTTCTTTTTTAACTATCGTGTTGAAGTCGAGAATACTAATTCTTTTGATGTGCAATTATTGAATAGACATTGGTTAATTTTTGATTCACTTAATTCATCAAGAGAGGTTAAGGGAGATGGTGTAGTAGGTGTTCAGCCAATTATTAAAGCGAGTAATAAATACACCTATGTTAGTGGGTGTGATTTGCATAGTGAAATTGGAAGTATGAAAGGGTTTTATTCATTTATAAAATTGGATACAAATGAAATTTTTAAAGTATCTATTCCTAAATTTAATATGATTACGATTCCTAAATTAAGCTAATATTATTTATTTTACCTTGTTTTCCTAGTTTTAGCGTGCATTCAAAACAATTTTATAAAGATTTTTTAACTCCATAAGTTTTAATTACATTTGTGAAAAAATTTATAAAATTAGAATTATGCCACACGCAATTTTCACATCACCAATTCCGGAAAACGAGCCAGTAAAAGGTTACGGTAAAAATAGTCCAGAAAGAGCAAGTTTAATTGCTGAATATAAAAATATGTATAACCAAGCACCAATTGATATACCAATGTATATTAATGGGGAAGAGGTTAGAACTGATAATAAAGTATCTATTCACCCACCACATGATCATAAAAAAGTGGTAGGTCATTTCAATATGGGAACAAAAAAACATGTTGAAGCTGCAATTGATACTGCTTTAGCTGCTCGTGAAGAGTGGGCTGCAACATCATGGGAACATAGAGCTGCAATCTTTTTAAGAGCTGCTGAATTATTAGCAGGACCTTTCAGAGATAGAATGAATGCGTCTACAATGATTGCACAATCAAAAAACGTAATGCAAGCAGAAATTGATGCTGCATGTGAGTTGATTGACTTCTTGAAAATGAATGTAGCTTATATGGAGCAAATCTATAAAGCACAACCAGGATCAAATGCAGGAATGTGGAATAGATTAGAATATAGACCTTTAGAAGGATTTGTTTTCGCTATTACACCATTCAATTTTACATCTATTTGTGCAAACCTATGTGCTGCACCAGCAATGATGGGGAATGTTGTAGTTTGGAAACCAGCAGATACTCAAGTATATTCAGCTAAAATCATTATGGACTTGTTTAGAGAAGCAGGTTTACCTGACGGTGTTATCAATATGGTTACAGTAGACGGGCCAGATGCAGGAGATGTTGTATTTAAACATAGAGATTTTGCAGGATTACACTTTACAGGATCTACAGGTGTATTTAAACATTTATGGAAAGAAATTGGAATGAATATCGATAAATACCGTTCGTACCCAAGAATTGTTGGAGAAACAGGTGGAAAAGATTTCATTATTGCACACAAATCGGCAAATGCTATTGAAGTAGCGACAGGAATTGCAAGAGGAGCGTTTGAATACCAAGGGCAAAAATGTTCGGCAGCATCAAGAGCTTACATTCCTTCTAATATATCTGATGATGTATTAGCTAGTGTAAAATCTCAGGTTGAATCATTTAAAATGGGATCGCCGGAAGATACATCAAACTTTATTAATGCAGTAATTTCAGAAGTTTCTTTTGATAAAATTGCAGGATACATTGACTTTATTAAAACGCAAGATGATGCTACAATTTTATGTGGTGGAAACTATGATAAATCTAAAGGATACTTTGTTGAACCAACGGTTGTAGTAACTACAAATCCTAAGTTCAGAACAATGTGTGAAGAAGTATTTGGTCCATTAATGACGATTTACATTTATGACGAAAACAAGTTTGAAGAGACTTTAGAGTTATTAGATGAAACTTCAGAATATGCCTTAACAGGTGCTATTTTCTCTACAGATAGATATGCAATTACTTTAGCATCTAAAAAGTTAGAAAATGCAGCTGGAAACTTCTATATTAATGACAAGCCAACAGGAGCTGTTGTAGGACAACAACCATTTGGTGGAGCAAGAGGGTCAGGAACAAATGACAAAGCAGGGTCTTACCTTAATTTATTAAGATGGGTGTCTCCAAGAACAATTAAAGAAACATTTGTACCAGCAACGGATTACAAATATGAATTTTTAGATTAATATACAGTTTACTTTATTGAATAAAGTAGAAGTACATTGTAACTATAAAAAGCTTATATCAACATAATGATATAAGCTTTTTTGTGTTGTAATGTATAGGTGATTTTGTTAATTTAATCTCTAAAATTACATTACAACCAAGGGTAAATACCCTATATTTACTACTAGGGGTATTTACCCCTTTTTTGTTGATTGTTAAAGGGGGGGCAGTTGTTGGTTCTTTTTTGTGTTAAGTTTGTTGATCAATAAAATTTAAAATTATGGAACCATTTTTAGGTCAAATTCAGCCGTTTGGATTTAACTTTGCACCACGTGATTGGGCAAAGTGTGACGGACAAATAATAGCAATCTCTTCTAATCCTGCTTTATTTTCATTACTAGGAACTACTTTTGGAGGAGATGGAAGAAGTACTTTTGGATTACCCGATTTGAGAGGTAGAAGTATAGTTCATATTGGGAATGGTCCCGGTTTATCTTCTATTACTTGGGGTGAGAAAGGAGGTAGAGAAGTTATTCAATTGAACGAGTTAAATATGCCAACTCACACACATGCTTTAGTGAATGGAGTAGCAAATGTTTCTGTATATACTACAGAAAGCGATTCACCTTCTTCAGAGTCTGATGGTGGAGCTAATGGTTTGGGTACAAATGGGGATATGCCAGAGATTTATCGAGACAGCCCAACTAAAGCTGATACAATTGGAGGCGTTGAAATTTCAGGTAAAACTAGTCCATCTGGAGGTAGTCAACCGTTTTCATCTCGTAATCCGTTTTTAGGTGTAAATGTTTGTATTGCTCAGCAGGGAATTTTCCCATCAAGAAGTTAAAATACATTTTTATAAAGGAGAAGCTTTAAGTTTCTCCTTTTATTTAAAGGTTAATTTAAAATAGTACGTATGAATGTTAATGTTGGAGTTTTAGTGCCACATTCTAAAACATACCCTACAATGGGGAAGGAGTATATTAATGGTTTAAAATTAGGGGTTAGATCCTCAAGTAACTCTTATTCTTTTAGTGTCGAAGGGATTGGTGCTGGAGCAGATAGTAAAGTTATTTTGGATAAGGCACAAAAATTTGCTATTCAAGATGATGTTCATGTCATAACAGGTTTAATGGGACATATTGGTATTGAAGAATTACAGAATTATGTAGAAAGTATGGAAGTTGTTTTACTTTATTCAGATCTTGGCGCTACTTTACCTCAAACAGATTCTTCCAATCCTTGGTCATTTTGTAATTCATTTGAATTATATAAATCAGCTATGTTATTTGGAGAAAATGCTCCTAAATGGGGGTATGAAAATATTGCAATATCTTCTAGTTATTATGATTCTGGGTATGGGTTGATAAGTGCGATTGAAAAAGGTCTTTATAAATCAGGAGGTGAATTTTCTGGACATTTTATTACACCATTGCATCCAAGAGAGAATGAGTCGGTATTAATGTCACAATTTGTTGAAGAAATAAAACCAGATGCTGTATTTTCAATTCACAGCGGTTTGTTTGCAAACGAACATGCTCAGTTTTTAGCAGAAAATAAGATTCAAGAAAAATTACCGTTGTATTCGTCAGCATTTGGATTAGATACGCACATAGTCAGAACAAATGAAGATGAATTTGTGGGGGTGAAGTGTATTTCTTCATGGTGTATTGAAGAAGACCGAAAATCAAATCAAGACTTTATTAAACAATATCAAACGGCTTATGGGAAACTTCCTTCTGCATTTGCCATGTTAGGCTATGAAAATGGTTTAGTTTTAAATAGCTCAGTGCAAGATCTTGAGAAGGAAAACTTACATCTTTATGAGCTGAAAAATAAACTTTCTCAGGTTTCTATTGAAGGACCAAGAGGAGATATTAATTTCTTATCTCAAAATAATAGAACCTCATTTACGCATTATTTATGGGAGGTTATAAAGGGTAAGGATACATATAAAAAAGAAAAAAAATTAGAAATTGACTTAGAATTGGAGGAACCAACTTTTAATGAGTCAGCTGAACCAATGAGAGGTTGGAAAAATGCCTACCTCTGTAATTAAAATTATATAAACTGATTACTTAACTAATTAAAAATCATTTTTTTGAATACATGCTACAGTAGATTAACTTCTAATTAAAAAGTTATATATTCGCATTTTTTAAAAATAATTTAACTTAAACTATGAAAAGAATAATATTAGCATGTGCATTTTTCCTGTTAGGAAATCAATTTGTTAATGCGCAAACATTAATTGCTGGTGATATAGCAGTAATAGGAATAAATGAAGATCCCGGTCCGGTTTCAGGACAAGATCACAGTTTTACATTTATTGCTCTTAAAGAGATTCCTGCAGGTGAAGTAATTTATTTTACTGAACAAGGTTGGAATAATAATAATTCAGACACGCCATTTGGATATTGGATGGGAAACACAGAGGGACATTTTTCTTGGACCTCTCCTGTTGGGGGAGCACCTTGTGGAACTATTGTTAGGATATACGAAACAGGTACAGATGTCATGAACGTTGATGGAGTAGGAACATGTTCTGGAATACTATCTGGTTCTGCTTGGAATCTATCTGGAGGAGATCAAGTAATTGCTTATTATAGTGCTTCTGGAGCTAAACCAGCTGGAATAGTTCCGACATTTATTACTGCTATGCATATGGATGATAGCCGCTCGGTAAGTATAGGGTATGATCCTACTACAACTTGGAGTTCCACTAGCTATTTTGGAACTGGTACTGCGGCGAGCCATGTGCCCCCCGGATTAACAAATGGTTTAAATTGTATTGCTCTACATAATCCAATGAATTCTTTGTATTATGAAAATGATAATGTAAGGTATAATGGATCATTAGTTGGTACACCTAACGTTATACGAACAGCAATTTTTAAAAGTATTCAGAATGGAGGTACGTGGGACAAGAATAATTCTACTCTTTGGAATATTACGCCAGATTATTTTATAGATGTTCTTATCCCTACTCCTGCTGTAACTTGTGTTTCTCTATGTAGCGATCCTGAAATACCCTCTGTAACGGCTAATATAAGTACAATTTGTCCAAGTGGAAGTTCAACATTATCATGGTCAGGAAGTTTAAATGACGCCACTGCTTGGCACATATATACTACTTCTTGTGGGGTTACCCAATTAACAACTACAACAGGAAATTCTGTAGTTGTATCACCTAGTTCAAATACAACGTATTATATCAGAGGAGAAGGCGGTTGTGTGACTGCAGGTTCGTGTGGTTCAACAGCTGTAACAGTTCAAGATATTACTGATCCAACTATTTCATGTCCTGGTAATCAAGTAGGGAGTGTTAATGGAAGTTGTAACTTTAGTTTACCCGATTATACGGGGTTTGCTACTTCGGCTGACAATTGTACAGCATCACCTACTGTAACACAAGTTCCTGCTGTTGGAACTATTGTTAGTATTGGTACGACAAATATTGTTTTAACTGCAACAGATGGTTCGTCAAATACAGCTAACTGTAACTTTGATGTAATTGTTAGTGATAATACTAATCCAACCATTTCATGTCCTGGAAATCAAGTAGGGAGTGTTGATGGAAGTTGTAACTTTACTCTACCTGATTATACCGGTTTAGCTGTTGCATCTGATAATTGTGCTGGAGTAACTATAACTCAAGTACCTGCTGTAGGAACTGTCGTTAGTATTGGTACGACAAATATTGTTTTAACCGTAACAGATGGTTCGTCAAATACAGCTAACTGTAACTTTGATGTCATTGTTAGCGATAATACTAATCCAACTATTTTATGTCCAGGTAATCAAATAGGGAGTATTGATGGAAGTTGTAACTTTACTTTACCTGATTATACTGGTTTAGCTGTTGCATCTGATAATTGTGCTGGAGTAACTATAACTCAAGTACCTGTTGCAGGAACTATCGTTAATATTGGAACAACAAATATTGTATTTACGGTAACTGATGGTTCGTCAAATACAGCCAACTGTAACTTTGATGTGGTTGTTAGTGATAATACTAACCCAACCATTTCATGCCCTGCAAATCAAGTTGGGAGTGTTAATGGATCATGTAACTTCACTTTACCTGATTATACAGGTTTAGCTATTGTAGCTGATAATTGTGCGGTATCACCAACTATAACTCAAGTACCTGTTGCAGGAACTTTAGTAGGAATCGGAACAACAAATATTGTATTTACGGTAACTGATGGTTCGTCAAACACAGCCAACTGTAACTTTGATGTCGTTGTTAGCGATAATACTAATCCAACGATTTCATGTCCTGCAAATCAAATAGGAAGTGTTAATGGATCATGTAACTTTACTTTGCCTGATTATACAGGTTTAGCTGTTGCATCTGATAATTGTGCTGGAGTAACTATAACTCAAGCACCTGTTGCAGGAACTATCGTTAGTACTGGTACAACAAATATTGTTTTAATTGCAACAGATGGTTCATCAAATACAGCTAACTGTAATTTTGATGTGGTTGTTAGTGATAATACTAACCCAACCATTTCATGTCCTGCAAATCAAGTAGGGAGTGTTAATGGATCATGTAACTTCACTTTACCTGATTATACAGGTTTAGCTGTTGTAGCTGATAATTGTGCGGTATCACCAACTATAACTCAAGTACCTGTTGCAGGAACCATAGTAGGAATCGGAACAACAAATATTGTATTTACGGTAACTGATGGTTCGTCAAACACAGCTAACTGTAACTTTGACGTGGTTGTTAGTGATAATACTAATCCAACCATTTCATGTCCTGGAAATCAAGTCGGGAGTGTTAATGGATCATGTAACTTCATTTTACCTGATTATACAGGTTTAGCTGTTGCATCTGATAATTGCGCTGGAGTAACTATAACTCAAGTACCTGTTGCAGGAACTATCGTTAGTATTGGAACAACAAATATTGTATTTACGGTAGCTGATGGTTCGTCAAACACATCCAACTGTAACTTTGATGTCGTTGTTAGTGATAATACTAATCCAACCATTTCATGTCCTGCAAATCAAATAGGAAGTGTTAATGGATCATGTAATTTCATTTTACCTGATTATACAGGTTTAGCTATTGTAGCTGATAATTGTGCGGTATCACCAACTATAACTCAAGTACCTGTTGCTGGAACCATAGTAGGAATCGGAACAACAAATATTGTATTTACGGTAACTGATGGTTCGTCAAACACGGCCAACTGTAACTTTGATGTGGTTGTTAGTGATAATACTAATCCAACCATTTCATTTCCTGCAAATCAAATAGGAAGTGTTAATGGATCATGTAACTTTACTTTGCCTGATTATACAGGTTTAGCTATTGCATCTGATAATTGTGCTGGAGTAACTATAACTCAAGTACCTGTTGCAGGAACTATCGTTAGTACTGGTACAACAAATATTGTTTTAATTGCAACAGATGGTTCATCAAATACAGCTAACTGTAACTTTGATGTCATTGTTAGTGATAATACTAACCCAACCATTTCATGTCCAGGTAATCAAGTAGGTACATTAAATGGAAGTTGTAACTTTAGTTTACCAGATTATACAGGACTGGTAACAGCAACTGATAATTGTAATCCTTCACCAAGTGTAACTCAAAGTCCTGTAGCAGGAACAATTATTTCAGGAACAACACTAGTTACAATGACAGTTAATGATGGAAATGGGAATACGTCAAGTTGTACTTTTGATATTATGTTGAATGATATTACGGAGCCAACAGCTGTTTGCCAAAATAGTACTGCGTATATAGATGGTGCAGGAAATACAACAATTATTGCATCTGATTTAGATGGAGGTTCTACAGATAATTGTTCAGGATTAACATTAAATGCATCTCAAACTGCTTTTACATGTGCTGATTTAGGTGCTAACAATGTAACATTGACCGCGACTGATGGGAGTTTAAATACAGCAAACTGTGTTGCAGTGGTAACAGTGATAGATACAATTTCACCTGTAGTAAGTTGTCCAGGTAATCAAACCGAAACACCTGATGCCGATTGTAATTTTACATTACCAGATTATACAGGTTTGGTATCAACAACTGATAATTGTGGTTCTGTACTTGTAACTCAAAGTCCTGTAGCAGGAACAGTTATTTCAGGAACAACACTTGTAACAATGACAGTTGCTGATGGAAGTGGAAACACATCTAGTTGTGCCTTTGATGTTCTTTTAAATGATGTAATAGCTCCAACTGCGGTTTGTCAAAATAGTATTACATATTTAGATGGTGCAGGAAATTCGACAATTTTTGCAGCTGATTTAGATGGTGGCTCTACAGATAATTGTTCAGGTTTTACATTAAGTGCGTCTCAAACTGCTTTTACATGTGCTGATTTAGGTGTTAATAATGTAACGTTGACAGCCACTGATGGAAGTTTAAATACAGCAAACTGCGTTGCTGTAGTAACCGTAATGGATACAATTTCGCCTGTAGTAAGTTGTCCAGGTAATCAAACCGAAACACCTGATGGGGGTTGTAATTTTACATTACCAGACTACACAGGATTGGTAACAACATCTGATAACTGTAGTGCTTTTCCAACAGTAACTCAAAGTCCTGTAGCAGGAACAGTTATTTCAGGAACAACGCTAGTAACAATGACATCAGATGATGGAAATGGAAATACGTCTAGTTGTACTTTTGATATTATGTTGAATGATGTAACGGCGCCAACAGTAGTTTGTCAAAATGTTAATGCATATATAGATGGTACAGGAAACACTTCAATTGTTGCGGCTGATCTTGATGGAGGTTCAACTGATAATTGTTCAGTACTAACATTAAGTTCGTCTCAATCCGCATTTACATGTGCTGATTTAGGTACTAACAATGTAACATTGACTGCAACTGATGGGAATTTAAATACTGCAAACTGTGTAGCAGTTGTGACTATCATTGATACAATTTCGCCTATATCAACTTGCCCAGGTAACCAAACAGAAACACCTGATGCAGCTTGTAATTTTACATTACCTGATTATACAGGTTTGGTTACAACAACTGATAATTGTGGTTCTGTACTTATAACTCAAAATCCTGTAGTAGGAACAGTTATTTCAGGAACAACACTAATAACAATGACGGTTGCTGATGGAAGTGGAAACTCGTCTAGTTGTACCTTTGATGTTCTTTTAAATGATGTAACAGCTCCAACTACGGTTTGTCAAAATAGCACAGCATATTTAGATGCTGTAGGAAATGTAACAATAATTGCTACTGACTTAGATGGAGGTTCAACTGATAATTGTGCTGGCTTAACGTTTAGTGCATCTCAAACTACATTCACATGTGTAGATTTAGGAGCTAATACTGTCACATTAACAGCTACTGATGGAAATAGTAATACAAATACCTGTGTAGCAGTAGTTACTGTTATGGATACTATTTCTCCAACAGTAACATGTTTAGATAATCAAACTGAAGAAGCAGTTGCGAATTGTCAAGTTACGCTCCCTGATTATACAGTCGCAGCCACAGTTTTTGCAACAGATAACTGTACAACTTTACCAGTAATAACACAAAGTCCTGTGGCAGGAACAGTGGCTGATTTAGGAGTAACAACTGTTACGTTGACTGCAACTGATGGCAGTGGAAATTCTACAAATTGTATGTTTGACTTAACAGTAAGTTCATCAGCGGTAGGAACATTAGATTCAACTATTTGTAACGGAGAATCATTTATGTATAATGGAACATTATATAATGAAGCGAATACTTCAGGAGTTGAAACATATACAGGAGCTGCAGCAAATGGTTGCGACAGTGTAGTAACTGTAACTGTAACAGTATTACCAGCGATAGATGTAACAGTGACTAATGCGTCACCTGTTTTAACAGCTAATCAAGTTGGTGCAACATACCAGTGGATTGATTGTGATGATAACAATTCTAACATAGATGGTGGGATTAATCAAGAATTCACAGCAAGTACTAATGGAAATTATGCTGTAATTGTTGACTTATCTGGTTGTTCAAACACATCTGATTGTGCTGCTGTAGTAAATGTTGGAATAGATAGAAATTCAATTTTTAACCATGTGTCTATCTATCCAAATCCAAGTAGTGGATTAGTAAATGTAGAATTAGGAACGCTTAAAAATGTTACCGTAAACGTGTTGACTATAACAGGTCAGTTAATTTATACTAAAACAAATATTAATACGGCTAAGCATGTGTTAGAGTTGAATGAAGTAGCTGGAATTTACTTTGTTGAAGTTATTTCAAATAATGAAAAACAAAGCTACAAACTAATTGTAGAGTAATAAGTTTTATACTAATCTTGAACTGAAAGGTGAGAGAAGAATAAATTACAAAGAAACCTATATCATTAATTGATATAGGTTTTTTTTGTGTACTTAGAATAGAATAGTTCTATGGAATGAGTTATGTTAATGCCTGTTCGAGTGTTTTTTAATGTAAAGGCGTTAGCATTGTATATTAATATGTATAGAGAAGAGAATGGTAATTAGTAGTATATTATTGAAATGTAGTAGGGGGCGTTTGCGCCTTTTTTTATGTTATTGATATTTGTTAGTTCATTATTATTCATGTTTAATTTAAAAAATACTATATTTGGAATGTACCCTATGAACTAAAGTACCACTTGTAAATAGTTGTAAACGTTTACAAATCGATTTACACTTGATTTCATTAGGAATACCAAAAGAGTAAACAAAAATATAATGCGAGTATGTGTAATAGTACACTTATTCGATTGTTACCTGCAATAAGGAAAATGGAGAATAATTACTTTTATAAAAAATTCCAAAAAAAAACTGATTCTGATTTAGAACTAGTTTTAAATAACCAAACATCATACACTGAAGATGCAATATTAGCAGCGACACATATTCTAAAAGAAAGACAAGTAGAACTTACTGAAGAACAGCAATTAGTTGTGGAGAAAATTAAAATCAATATAGACAAGAAAAAACACTTAAAAGAAGTACGAAAAAAAGAAAGTGAATTATCTTTATTACAAAAAAGGATAATTGCCTTTCTAATTGATTTAGTAATACTTTCTGGAATCAGCTTTTTATTTGGATTTCTATTTATTGGTTCAGCTATTATTAGAAAACCATGGGAACCTTTTTTTAGTTTACTATTAATATTAGGATACTTTGTGTTACTCAATAGCAATATAGGAAAAGGTACTTTAGGAAAAAGGTTAATGAAAATTAATGTAAAGAATCATCAATTTCAGTTGTTAAGTATTGTCAAGTCCTTGAAGCGTTATAGCATCTTAATTATTCCGTTCTTTTTATTTAGTGCTTTGGATAACCTTTCTTCTAACTTGTTTGGTGTTTTAGCAGGTTTGAAATTCTCATATTACATTGGTGTAATTTATTTTATCTTAACTGATAAAGAACAAAGGAGAAGTTTTCATGATTTACTATCCAAATCGTCAGTAATGTCTTCAGACAAAAAAACTATCAATATTGACTTCCCGAAAAAAAAGATAAGAACCTTCTATTTTATCATTTCAGGAGTTATTCTGTTTTTTGTTGTAACGAATTTTTCATTAAACAATAGTGGTAATGAATTTGCAGATTTTGAAATACAAGGAGAACAATTGGAAAGTACACTTAACAACAACTTGTATATTTTTGACAATATTGCTAATGATATTCAAGAGATTAAAGGTGTGGCTGATTTAGAAGGAATAAGTCTAAATACCATCAACGGCATTGTAAATTTAGAAATTATTATAAAACCCAATTCGTTTTACGCAAATGAGGGGTTAACGGATAAAGTTTATGACAGTATAAATGGTAAAGAGCTAAAAATAAGTAAACTAGATAATGTGATAATTATAAAACATTATGGTTATGATATGACTTTAGCTTCATTCAACAAAACAGAAACCAAAAATTATAAACAATAGAAAAGCAGTTAACAAAATCTATATTTAATACGGAGCTTAGCGTTTATTGGGCATTTCGTGTTCCATAGAAAGTCCACCAAAACTTGAATTTGGTGTTTAAAAAAAGAATAATTTAAAAACAAAATATTAACTTTAGGCTATGTATATTATCGAAAGTTTCGTTACTTTTAATCTGTATTAACCATAGCTAAATCGTTGTAATTAATATACAAAATGGAAATAAATAATATAAATAAGCCTATTCAAGCTTACTCAAATGCTTTGAAGAAAGTTTGTTCTGATTTAAATTCTGAAGAAATAGCTTTCCATACATCTAAAGTCACAATAACAAAATTAGAGTCTAAAAAACAATATTTAATAGCTGGACAAATTCAAAAAAGCTTAGGATTTGTTTTTAAGGGTTTATTAAGAATTTTTTATATTGATCATACGGGTGAAGAAATTACAGTCACCTTTATAAAAGAAAATTTTTATGCTGCTGATTATAGTGCTTTCATCAATCAAATACCTTCTAAATATTATATTGAAGCTATAGAGCCATGTTTATTAGTTAATATTCCCTTTAATTTAATACAAGAATCTTATCTCAAATATAAAAGTTTCGAAAAATTTGGTAGATTGATAGCCGAAAATCATTTATATACTAGACAAAATAGGATTGAAAGTTTTTTGTTTGAAAATGCTGAACAAAGGTATATTAATTTTGTATCCAAGGATAAGGATTTAATGAATCGTGTTTCGCAAACACACCTCTCTTCCTTTTTAGGTATTAAGCGACAAACATTAACAAGAATTAGAAAGAAATTGAGTCAGATTGATTTTGACACAAATGTGTCATGTGAAAAATATTGAAATGATAGATATTTGTAAGATAAACAATAATCTATCTAATGAATTTAAAAAAAACTTTTATTACTTTACAAAAAATATCACCAAAACTTTCAGCTACTATAGCATTCAACTTTATTTCAAAGCCTAAAAAAAAGAATATAAGAGTATTTGAAAAAGCAATAATGGAGTTAGCTACTACAAGTACAATTCGATTTAAAAAATTTAATATAAGAACTTACAATTGGGGTAATGGGAATAAAAATGCATTACTTGTTCATGGATGGGGAGGAAGAGCTTCTAACTATGGGGCAATTATTCCAGAATTAACAAGTAACGGGTATAATGTAATAAGTTTTGATGGGCCTTGTCATGGCGAGAGTACAAAGAAAAAAACGAATTTTTTTGAAATGGCTGATTTAGTAAAATTATTTTTAAAAAAAGACAAATATGATTTAATTATTACTCACTCTATGGGTACTGTTCTCACCTTCACAGCTATGAGCTCATTAAAATATGAAGTAAATCAAATGATTGTATTAACAACTCCTAACAAATTTTTGGAATTTATTGATCTGGCCGTAATACAGTTTGGTTTAACTGATCAAACTACCAAATTATTGATAGAAAAAATAAATAAAACGACAAAAAAATACGATCCCTTAACACTTAAAGTTAGTAATATTATTAAAGATATAAAAATGAAAGATGTTACATTAATTCATGATAAATTAGACAAAGTCATACCAATAGAAAAATCAAAAACAGTAAATTCTCTAATTAAGAATTCTAAATTAATTGAAATAAATGACACTGGACATTTCAAAATGCTTTGGTCTGAAAAAGTAGTTACAATAATTAAACAATTAACACTAAATTGAAATACTTAAAAAAATGTAAATGGTTAAAAAAACAACTAAATACAAAGGGGGGAACAATATGTAGCCTATACAGTTGTTTAAAATTTAGTAGTTTTATTCACGTCCACAAAATTTAAAAAATCGAATTTTTATTTTAGATAAATAAATTAAATTCTTAAATTTGACTAAGCGATAACCTATGAACTCTGATTTTCCATAAACTACATTCTGTTTATGGTTGAAGTGCTACTAATAATATAAAAACATATTAATTAATGAACTTCATTACCGAAAATGAAAAATATAAAGTTTATTCTCTTGATGAAAGTATTTATCTAAAAGAGAAAAGCTTGTCTATCAATTATGATAAATTTTCAAATGAAGATAAGTTCATTTGACATCATTACGGAGACCCTATTTACGGAATGATTACAGAAGTCAAATTATAGTGACTGGTTGCGGAATTAGTATTTATGACCTAAAAACCAAAATTGATAGACACCTTTTGACAGATGAAAATGATAGGTGTTGGACAAACGGAATTCATCAAGAAAAAGAGGATGACTATCTTAATGAATTTCGATTTGTAAGTTATAATTCTGAAAATAAGTTAAGAGTTTTTAAAATGAATATAGAGACTAAACAACTAACTGAATTAGAATAAAATCTATTGATAACAAGAGCTAAATTTAATACGGAGTTCAGTGCCAAATTGAAAGTTAAATATTCCATAGGAATTTCACTAATGCTTAAAACCTGTGCTGAACTGCGTTGCATTGAGCTTGTAGAAATGTCAAGTATGGTGTTTGAAACAAGAATAGTTTAAAAACAAAATATTAACTTTAGGCTATGTGGCTTCCATTAAATGTCGGGGAATGTGTATTACGTTAAATCAAATTTATTGAAAAATGAAGCCAACTTAACTGGTGTACATTAGATTAAAGTTTTGTTTTGATCAATTGATTCTGAATTTAAATGTATTTTTGTCAACTTGTTTAATAAAACACCTCATTCATGATGGAAAATATTTCAAATAGAGCTTTAATTAGCCGATTATATAGTTCTGCTAATCAACATTTAGAGAATTCAAATTACGATAGTGAAAACTGGTCACAATGGTATAATACTGTTCAAGGACTTTCTGACCCTGAAAAAATGGTATATGTAATTGTTGAGATGAATAGAACGATAACAAATGGTGGATTTACTGAGTTTTATGAGTCTTCTTATGGGATATTTGCACCAGAAGTTATTCATGTACTAAATGAGATTAAGGCTGTGGTTACTGCCGAAATTGTGACAAAATCTTTAGCTGTTGTTAATCCAATGGGGTTATTAGATGATAAATATAAGGCATCTGTTTTTAACATTAAGTTGACAGAACAACAAGGCATTCAATTGTACACTAATGATATTGGGTATGATCAATTACATGATAAGGAAAACTTAGAGGATTTACTAGGTAATTATTTACAAGAAATGATAAAGAATTTTGTTTAACACGAATGAGTGTATATTTATAAATTAAAAAAAGGGGTGTTTACCCCTTTTTTTAGTTTAATGCTATTTATCAGCTGATTAATAGGGGGAGTTATAATCGAAAATGTTACATTTGATTCATCCTATGAAGTCTGTCTACACGTTTTTAATGTGTTAGTACTGTGTTAGGTATAGTGAAATAAGAATCCATGCATTAAATAAATTGTAATTATTACACTTTATTATTCATGATTTTACTATTTAAAATTTTATTAAAAAATAACTACTTAACAGATGTTAAAATGACATTAGAAGAATTGAAATGGGATATTAGATGGTGGGAATCTAAAAGATGGTTTTTTAATATTGCTGTAGTGTTTTTTGGAATATTAGGTGTATATAACGGTACTTCTGAAGTAGATTACTTATGGACGATAGGTGATATGCTTGGTCTGTTTTTCTGGGGTGTAGGTGCTAATGTTTTGTATTCGATTGGGATGTTGATTGAATTGTTTGATTGGTATGTTTTGAATAACCGAATTAATTTTAAAAAATTTAGAGATTTCTTTTTTATAACTGGTTTATTATTGAGTTGTGCTTGGACCTTTTTGAGTGCTTTGATCTATTTTGCTAACGTACATGTTTGATAAAATAAAAAATGTTAGCTTATTTGTTTAGTCCTGAGTCGTAACAAGTAGTAAATTATATTGTTATATTTGAATTATGATAAGGTTATTTTTTACATGCTCTATTGTGTTTTTTTTCTTTAGTTTGAGTGCTCAGTCCATAAAATTGAATTATGAACCTAAAGATTTAATTATAAAATTCAAATTTGATAGCTTAACTATTTATACGGATACAACATCAATATTTGAGGTGTACAATGAAAATGGTAAATTAAAGAACTATGATGCTAGGGTAATAAATTTTGTGCGTAAAGAGGTTGGTAAAACTCAAGGCGATACTGTTTATTTTTCTGGTAATTTTATACCATTTAATGATAAGATTCAACAAAAATATCAATCAGATTGGTATATTGACTGGATAATAATACAATTAACGAAACAAAATAAGTTAAAAATGTATGACAAAAAAGGTGTTCGTGTAAAGAAAGTTAAGCGAAAAAAAATCGGAACAAAGAAAGAAGGTTATATAAGAAGGGCTTATATAAATAAGCAAACTGGTGTAGAGTTATTTAGTGAGGCTTTATATTTTGTAACCGGAACGCCATCATTTTAAGTTAGAATGGAAGAATTTAAAAAAACAGAAGTTACTTTGAAAAATGGTAAGCAAGTCGGTATTAGGCAGGTGTCTATATCTGATGCAGAAAACCTACTTGAAACTATAAACACATATGTTCCACAAAGTGACTACATTCCATTACTTGAAGAGGAGTTGTCTAAATCAGAAAAAGAAAAATCAGATTGGATCAACTCATTTTTAAAACAGGATAATTCGTTACTATTAGTGGCTGAGTATCAAGGTAAAATCATTGGTAATATTGATTTAACAGGTAGTTCTAGAAAAGTAATGGAGCATACGGGATTAATTGGAATGGGTATTTTAAAAGAATGGAGAAATACAGGTTTAGGTACTCAACTAGTTTCAGCCTTAATAGACTGGTCAAAGCAACATCCCGTGTTGGAGTTGATTTGGTTACAAGTGTATACTGAAAATCAATTAGGAATAGGGTTGTATAAAAAAATGGGATTTGTTGAAAATGGAATAATTAAAGATTTTTTCAAACAAGATAATCGCTACCTGGATAATTTAACCATGTCATTAGTAGTGAAGTAAATTGTTTATGTAACTAGTTGGATAATGTGTTAATATTGATTAAATTCATCACGTTAACCTCTAGAAAATTAAATATGTAATTAAATTTGATTAAGAGGTTAATTCTATATAATAGGTGAGTATTCCTGCTATGCGTTTTAACACTCTACAATTTTTTTAAATTAACAAAGAATGAAATTATCTGAAAAAACTAAAGTGTATTTAATGGGGGGGCTATGGATAGTCTTAACTTTAATTTTGTTACTACTTATTGGGGAGGTTATTTTACCATTCGTATTTGCTATTTTCATTGCTTTTCTATTAAATCCAATAGTTATTAAAATTCAAGCTAAAATTAAGAATAGGAATTTAGCTATTTCCACCTTACTTTTCGGGTTTACTATAGTAATTGTCGGGGTAATATTCTTTTTTGGAAGTCATATTGTTAAGGATACTAAACGTTTTATAACCGCAGTTGAAGTAGTGGGGGACGAGAATAAACAAGAAATAAATGAATTCAAAAACAATGTTTTAGGCTTTGTAGATAATGTTTATGAAAGCGAGACTGTTCAAAATCAAATTAAATCTGCAGATACATTGTCAGTTGAATCTAATAAAAAGACTGTAATGACTACTTTGGAAAGGGTGTATTCATTTTTTGATGATTCAGATAAAACAAAAGGTAAGCTTGAAAACAAGTCTTGGAATTCATTTTATATGCTACTAAATACCATGTTATATTCAGTTTTTATATTGTATACCTATGGTTATTTTGAAGAGAAACAAAAAAAGTACTTTGGAAAGTTGAATCAAAGGGGATTTAAATCAATTTGGCTTTGGCATCAATTTGACGTAGTTTTTGTTAATTATTTTAGACAACGTGCAAAAGTAGTTATGATTTCCATGAGTATTTTTATTGTTACGTTTTCAATAATTGATCTTCCAGGAGCTATTTTAATTGGGGTAATAGCTGGTTTATTAACATATGGAGCTCATTTTCATTACTTAAGTCTTCCATTAGTAGCAATAGGTTGTGTAGTCGTTTCTGTTGAACGTGATACTAGTTTCTTTTTGTTTTTTGGAATCATACTTGTCGTATATGTTTTAGTATCCGTTATAGAGGAGGTCGTGTTTTTTAATAAAATAATGAAAAGTGTTAGTGGAATGAATCCAGCAATCATGTTGTTATCATTCACGCTATGGATTTATGTTTTTGGTGGTTTTGTAGGAACTATCGTAGCACTTCCTTTAACGCAGCTAGTTATGATAATTTTAGATCGATTGCTATTAACGAGTGTAAAAGAGAAAATTAAATAAGATGAAAAATATAATTACATGACTAATACTTTGTTCTTGTAGTTATTATACTCTTCCTCAGTTACCGAATTTGTAACAGAGTCTGAGACTTTTAAATATTATTATAATTCTTAATGGATGCCTAGTCAATTTTGGTGATTTTCATAATTAAAGAAAGGCAAAAGTGATATTTGGTCATTAAATCCTGGGTTCATAAAATGTCTGAACCAAACTACAACTGTAAATGGAATAAGAAACATATATAGAATAAACACAGCGCCTGTATTTGAAGCTTAAATTCTTTTGTTGGTACAAAGGTTGTGTTTCGTTATTTAAGCGTCTCTACGCTTATTTTTAACCTTCAAAAAGATGACTGTGATGGATTCTTTAATTTTACAACGCAGAACAGGTATTTGAAAAGTCTAGACCCTGAAATTATTACCTTTAAACATTGTCAAAATAGTAATCATGCAATATATTTTGGGTAGTCATATGTATTTATCTATGACGTGTTAATAGTTCTATTAAAGATTTAAGTATTTTAGTTTATCTTTTTTATTTTTAGATTGTTATGGTTTTATTTTAGTTGTGAAATCTTGTTATGTGAGGGAAATATAGTTTTAGTTTAAAAAGTTTACAACAGATTTGTAAAATAATTCTGGATTTTCAGCATGTACCCAATGTCCAGCTTCTGGAACGGAAATAATTTTTGAATTTGGAAATTTATGTTCAATTTCTTCAAAGTCGGAATCCTCAATGTAATTGGATAGTTCACCTCTTACAAAGAGTGTCGGTATATCAATTTCACTAAAGTATATTTCCTCAATAATTTGTTCTATTTCATTTGACAGAACAGGGATGTTGATTCGCCATCCTAATTGACCTTTACTTTCCCAGTATAAGTTTTTCAATAAAAACTGCTTAATAGAAGCATTGTCAATATATTGACTTAGTTGTCTGTCTGCTGCTCCTCTTGATTTAATTACATCTAAATCAATTGATTTTAATCCTTTTATGATTTGGTCATGGTGAAGAGGGTATTGCTTATGAGAAATATCTACAACTATTAATTTATTCAGTAACTCTGGATACTCTGCTGCAAAACCAATTGCTGTTTTCCCCCCCATAGAATGCCCTAGGAGATTTATTTTATCTAGCCCTAAATCATCTATTAACTCTTCAAAGTCAGACACCATTAAATCATAGTTAAACTCAATAGAGTGGGGTGAACGCCCATGGTTCCTTTGATCTACCAAATAAACAGAAAAATGTTCAGCAAATCGTTTTGCTAAAGTTTGCCAATTATCGGATGAGCCAAAAAGACCGTGTAAAATGAAAAGTGGTTCACCATTATCACTTATTTTTCTGTAATGTAATTTCATGTCGTTGATTTGAAGATGTAAAGATAAAAAAAGCCTATTCAAATTAATGAATAGGCTTAGTATTTTATTCTGAAAATTAGAAATTAACCTAATTCAGTAATAATTGTATCATTATCTTCACCTCTATTGATTAATGCAACAATACTTTCTACATCAATATCTTCTATATCTTTATATCCAATTTGAACAGCAAATCGTTCTAACATGGCTGTTTCTTTTTTATCAATAATTGAATCTGCAACAACCATTCTAATTAAATCAATCATGTTCTCATATCTTTCATCTTTAGATACGGGAGGCATCACATTAAATTCTTTAGGATGATCTAAAATGTTACCAATTTGAGTGTATGATAAGCCAATTCTTTGACCAACTTTATTTAACAAAAGTAATTCAGTATCATGAATTGTTCCGTCAACTTGTGCTAATAGAACTAAGTTTCTAAAGTGACCCATGTCTTGTTTTCTTTCTCCTGTTTGATATAAATCTGCTAACGACATATTTTTAATATTTTTTTGGTAAAAGTAAGTATTTTTTTAAATTTTCAACCACTATTTTTTGCCTATCTTTGCCGAATTATGATTAAAACAATTGATTTACGTATCCCATACCAATATATTAATGATAAAGCATTCATTAAAAATGCAGTTTCAAAAGAACTGAAGGTAGAATTAAAAGCTATACATCACGTTGAACCATTAAAGCAGTCATTGGATGCGAGAGCAAAAAGTATTGTTTATAATCTAAGATTAGAAATTTACATTAATGAAGATTTTGTAGAGAAAACTAATTTATTTAACCCAAAGAACGTTTCTGACGCAAAAGAAATTGGAATTATTGGTGCCGGACCTGCTGGATTGTTTGCTGCTTTAAACGCTTTAGAGTTAGGTTTAAAACCTGTTATTTTTGAGCGTGGAAAGAATGTAAGAGATAGAAGGCGTGATTTAGCTAAGATTAATAAAGAACACGTCATTAATGATGATTCTAATTATTGTTTTGGTGAAGGTGGTGCTGGAACGTATTCTGATGGCAAATTGTATACGCGCTCTAAAAAAAGGGGAAATGTAAAGAAAGTATTAGAATGGTTAGTTCATTTTGGGGCTAATAAAAATATTTTGGTAGAAGCCCACCCACATATTGGAACGAATAAATTACCTCAAATTATTCAAGCGATTAGAGAAGAGATTATAAATCAAGGTGGAGAAGTTCATTTTAATTCAAAAGTAACTAATTTTATTGTTGAGGATAACTCGTTTAAAGGTTTCGTTATTAATGATTTAGAGATTAAGTTGTTTGATGATACAATTTTAGCTACTGGACATTCAGCCAGAGATATATTTTATTTATTAGAGAAAAATAACATTGAGATTGAAGCGAAACCATTTGCATTAGGTGTTAGAATCGAACATAAACAAGAGGTGATTGATAAAGTTCAATACCGTGGTAAAACCAATGATGAGTTTTTACCACCAGCTTCTTATTCGTTAGTTACGCAGGTTGGTGAAACTGGTGTGTTTTCATTTTGCATGTGTCCAGGTGGAATAATAGCACCATGCGCTACGACACAGAATGAGGTGGTTACAAATGGATGGAGTCCATCTAAAAGGGATAACCCTCATGCTAATTCAGGGATTGTGGTTCAAGTTAATCCAATAGATTTACCTAATTATACAGCTAATGATCCTTTTGTTTGCCTAGATTTTCAAAAACAAGTAGAACATGATTGTTGGGTTGCCGCTGGTGAAACACAAAAAGTGCCCGCTCAACGTTTAATTGACTTTATTGAAAATAAAAAATCAGCTGATTTTCCGTCATCATCTTATATGCCAGGAATTACATCTGTTAATTTGAATGAAGTGTTACCTGAATTTATTTCTAAAAAATTAAGACAAGGGTTTATTGATTTTGGAAAAAAAATGAAAGGATTCTTAACGAATGAGGCTGTATTGCATGCACCAGAATCAAGAACATCTTCTCCAGTTAAAATCCCTAGAGATAAAGAAACGTTAGAACATATTACAGTAAAGGGGCTATATCCTTGTGCAGAGGGTGCAGGTTATGCTGGTGGAATTGTGTCTGCTGCTGTAGATGGAATGAGAATTATTGACTTATTGGCTGAGAAGAAATAAAACGTTAAAACATCACTAAGTTATAATGTTTAATTTAGTGGTGTTTGTTTAATTTTGAACGCAGTTTTATCTCTTTTAAAGCCATTCTGGCTGAACCGTTTTCAGGATTCAAGAGTAATGATTTTCTATATAGTTTTTTAGATTCAATATACTTACCTTGTTTAAGTTGTAATTCACCCATGCTATCATATACGTTCCATGAGTTTGGGTATTGGTTTATGTTAAAATTAAGGATCGCATAAGCTTCTTTGTATCTTTCAGATTCCATTAAACGATAGGCTACCACGTTAATATCAAATTCTTCAAATGCATAAGTTTCATTAAAAAGAGATGTGTTAGTTGATATTGAATCTATAATTTGAATCAAAGTTCCATTTGAACAGGCGTTAAATAATAAGTTAGATAATTTAGGTTTAATTTCTCTAATGTTTTCATCCACTAAAACTGACCAAATTCTGTTTTTTATAGTCTGAATTTCTTGACTATAATAGTTGTCTAGTAAAATTATAATTTGTTTTTGAGGAACTCTGTTTAGTATAAAGGAATGATAACCTTTTATTATTCCACCATGAAAATGGCGTTCGTATTTGTTCCCATCTGGAATGTTTATTACTAGTTATTTATTAGTTAAAACCCTTTCTAGTATTGTGTTCTTGTATTTTTGTATTTCGATTGGTGTCTAACAAAATGTAAAACTATTGCAATAAACTACATATATAATGATGATAATGATTTTCATAGTATTTATTTTTATTAGTGCTTATGGTTAGAATATGTAGAAACGGACAGTTAATAAATACTTTCGTTTCGGTTTATAATTTAGCTAAATATAATTATTTTTATTTTTTGTTAAATGTCAAATTTAACCTAACTTTATAAATAAACACAGACCTTTATAGTTAACACGAAAAGTCCTTCTTTCAAGTGTGCAATAGAATGATAATTGGAGGAGGCGTAATTCCGTTGAATATTTTCTATAAAATCAAGTTTCATCTCTAATTTTTTCCTCCCATTGGAAGAAGCTGTTTCTTAGTGTTATGTACTGCATTCATTTTCATCTAATTGTAAGTTAATCAGAGGTTGGGTAAATTACTTTAAACAAGCTAATATCCAAGGTAAGCTAAAGAAGTTAGATGAGTGGCTCCGAAATCGACTAAGGTATTGCATTTGGCATGACTGGAAAAAGCCTGACAGAAAGCGTAAAAACTTGATCCGTTTAGGTATAAAACAAGGTCAAGCCTATGCTTGGAGTAGAACACGAATGGGAGGTTGGTCAGTGGCTCAAAGTCCAATACTAAACACAACCATAACTGTAAAACGCCTAAAGTTGAAAGGTTATATTAGTTTAAAAGATTACTATTTAAAAGTTAAGTCAAATTAACGAACCGCCGTATACGAGACCCGTATGTACGGTGGTGTGAGAGGCGCACTGGCAGTCATTCGACTGTCAGCCGTCTACTCGATTAGGCTTATTTTTCATCTATGGTATCATTCTTATTGGTGTTTTTATTTGGTTTCGATTTTGTAATATTACCAGTTACTTGAATAAATTTATCCTTTAATTCAGGTATTTTATTCATTGCTTTTTCAAATTGAGGAGATGTTATTAATTCGTGCCATGGACTACCATGTGAGTCATTTTCCATTAATCTCAGAGGAGCTTCTTCAAGCCTTGTTAGTGCGGAACTAAATAATCGAGCCTCAAAGGCTGGGTCTATTCTAGACGCTTCTTTTCTGTAACCTTCATAGGCTTTTGCAACTGATGCCTTAAAACTATAATCTTCTGCTAATCTAAAACGTTGACTAATTTGTTTAGTGGAAATCCAAGCAAACCAAAGTGGGGCAGTTAAACTTAAAATAGCTAATAAACAGTTCATCCATATTATACCCCAAACAGGATTTGTCGAATTTAATGCAGTAAGTAAAGTTTCAAACCTAACAGAACCAATCCATATAGCTGAACCTAGCGCTAACAATAAAGCAAAAACCCATAAATACATTGAACTTTGAGATTTTTTAGCCCTTTCGTCAAAAGAAGCTGCAAGTCCTTTTGTTGTGGTAATTTTATATGCTTCTTCACATTTATCCACTAACTTATCAGTTTCAATTTTCTTTATATTAATGGATTCAACAGTACTAATTATACTTTTTAAATGTGAATCTATTAATCCTTTATTTTCGATAGCAGAATTTGTTAAATCTCCAATTGTTTTTCTAGCTTTTTTTAAGGATGCTAAATCTGTTGGTAAAGATTCAGCAGCTTCATTAGCTTCTGTAATTAATTTTATCTTATTTTCAAGATTTTCTTTTTCAGGTATAATATCTGCTAATTGACTTTGTATAGAGGTTAACCTTCTTGATAATTTTGTTGGTAATGCTTTAGTATCGTATAAGGTATCCCAACCTTGTAATGGACTTAAAGAAGATTTAATCCAATCCATTAAAGACATAAATACAGGTACAGCCTGATGTCCATGACCATTATAAAAATATACAAGAGTTCTAGTTTTAAACTCTTCTATTTTATTTGGGATTGTTTCGATTTCATTAGCAAATTCTTCTTCAATCGTCTTTAAATTGATTTTTTTTATTTCATTTGAAATGTTTAGTGGAATTTTAGCTAAATCATGTCTGTTCAGATTTGGAAAATTCCACCCCCACTGTGCATTCATAGTGTTATCATTATTCCAACCACTTAATATTGCAGTAGACAATTCATCTAATGAATCGCATAAATTTTGTAAATTTTCTTCCATTTTTATTGATTAAGCCTAACGTTTACCTATGTTTAGTACGGGTTTACAAAGAGCTGAACCTCCAACAGCGCACATAGCCTAAAGTTAATATTTTGTTTTTAAATTATTCTTGTTTTAAACACCAAATTTAACTTTTGGTGGACTTTCTATGAAATACTGAGCTCTAAATTAAGCGCTGAACTCCGTATTAAATATAATTTTTGTTAGCAAATCGTATTTTATTTAAAGGTATATTCAAGATGTGTTTCTGTTATATGACTGTTTCTTGTATAAATAGTTTTAAATAACAGTCGCGCTTTATAATTGTTATTAGAATATTCTTGATACAAATATTCTAACGTACTAATTAACTTGTCATTAATATAATTTTCTGTTTTTATCAATTCGTTATTACTGTTGAATAAATTTATTTTACATTCTTTAACTGGTAATGTTTCCTTTACAAAAACACCATCTGTAAATCCTCTGTAATATACTGGATTAAACATTAGTATTTTTTGTATTCCATTGAGGTCATAGAAATAAGACTTTTCATAAAAATTATAGACTTCAAGTGTATCTTTTAATTTAAAGATAAAGAGTTTTGAGCTGTCAACTTTTGCTGATATCTTAATTGATTTACTTTGTAAAAGAGTGTAATCACTTCCCGTGTGTAGTCTAAAGTCGTATTTAAAACTACGTAGACGACCAATAGAATCATAATTTACAACATAAACCAAGTTCTTTTTTTCTATTTCTCTTGATATCAACTCATTTGTGTCTTTGTATATTTTGTACTGTATTATTTGTTCTACTGCTAATTTTTTTAGCAAGTAATCATATGGGTCAACAATAAGTGACATTGGTGTTTTATCCTTGTCTTGTGTTAAACCAAAGCTTGTAAAAAAAACAGCAAGTATTAATCCTGCGAATTTGACTATTATATTTATTCTACCAATTTTAAAGTGAATCATTTATAATTTCATTATTATATTTAAACATTTTACTAATCACTTAGAGCTTAAGGTATCAATATCGAACTTTGTTTTACTGTCAGAAACATTATCGAACTTATTTGTCTGAACTTTTATATCTTGGTTTATTATTTCTAAATCAGGTTTCGATTTTTGTTTTTTTGAATCATTATGTCCTATGGATTTGAAAGCTAACATAAATAAAAAAGGAATAGTAACAAATGCTAAAACAGAAATAAGTTTTTGGTTAAAATTCATTTTATGTAGTATAGATTCTTTTTTAGAATAATCAATTTTGAATTTCTCAAAATGACTTAATTTAATATAGCAATCTTTTAAAAGGTGGCTTATTAAATCATGACTATCAACTTTGTAATTAGCTTTTATATTTAATTTTTTTCGATCGTATTTAGAGATTTTAATTAATTTGAAGTCTGAATTTAATTCAAAGGTTTTAAATTCAGGCTGAGGATGTCCATGTAACCAGAATTGTATGAAATTTGCCCCATCATATTCACGGATTTTACCATTATCAATAAGTATGTACAAAGAACGGCCAATTTTAATTGTTTCATCAAAGTACAATTCTTTAATCATAGTAGTTTTTTATGTTTGCTAACAACCGAATAAAGTTAATGTTAACTATACTCGCGTTATGTGTTTAGTGTGTTGTTTTTCTGTATCCCCAATGAAATAAAGTATCTTTCCGTTTGTAAACGTTTATAAGTATTTACAAATGGAACTTTAGTCATAGGGTATTTTTCAAATATACGGTTTCTTTTATAGTAAATCTTTGATAAAGCCAATTAAAGCTGCTAATAAATCAAAGGCTAATACTATTCCGCCAAATATAACTGCATATTTCACAGTATCTTCTAATCCGTTTGACATAAGTTTTGTTTTAGGTAAAATAGGGGTAAACACCCCTATTGAACAGGGGGTGTTTACCCCTAGTTTTAATTACTGACAAAAATCAGTTGTTTTGATAATGAAGTTTAATAAATAACACTCTAGGCTTACGATTGTTTAGAGAGACTACTATGCCCTTTTTTCTTTTACACACGGGATTCAGCGTATTAATCTTCAACTTTCAATTGTCCAATAATATGGAAGTGAAATATTATAAGGTAATTCTACCTGATTTTAAATTCATGTATTTATACTCTATAAAGTATTCCTTGATAAGCCGACATTTGTAACGTAATCAAAAACAAAATATTCGATTGAGTAGCTGCAATTATTTTTTGTTACATAGGCAGTATCCGAAAAGCCTAGTTTAAAAAAGAGTAGGAAGTTAAAATCAAAAAAGATGAATGCTAATAATAAGCTCGTAGATAAAGTAATTCTTAAAGTTAAATACAAAAAGGAATATGATGGCTACGTAGAGATTAAAAAGGACGAATATAAAGACAACAGGGGGAAAATCTTTGTATGTAACAACGAAGATAAAAAGAAAGCTACCGTCTTTGAAAGATATGAAACAAAAACGCCAAATAAAACCGGTTATTTCTACAAGGTTGAAGGAAGTGAGGATGACGAAGGAGCTTCGTTATGGATGGATGAACATACTGTTAATGGTGTTCTATATGCAAACAGACGTTCTGATGATGATGTTTTCGGATTCTCTGACAACGTGCATTCATGGATCGAAGATTCGAGTAGTAAAAAGAGATTATTTGCTTGCCTGGGTGTTGCGGTATCCAGCAAGGTAAATGAAGCATTGGCTCTACCAAGGTCTGGGATGGGTAGTCATGACCAGGACAAGATGAGCAAAGCGAATGGAGGAGATCAAATTTTTTGTAACGGGAAGAAGAGTAGAAAAGGACTCGAAGTAAGCGTTGAAAAAGTGTAATAAGTAATCCATCTCTGATATAAAGCAAAGCCCAACAAACCTTGTTGGGCTTTATCAAAAAGTAATAACTCAATTAATAATTAAAATTATGGCAAAAAATTGGACAATTAACGTACAAATCGATACACGATATGCAGAAAAATTTAGTGGAAAAGGATCGTGGGAAAATCCTTTGGGAACAGGAGAGTATTGGGGCGATCATGTTAGAATGACTGCAGTTAACAATATAGATAGTATGGTAATAGTTGGTAACGACAAAAACTTTTCACTTTCAGTAAAATCGGAAGATACTATAAGGTGGATTGTTAGTGAGGTCGATCCGCTTTATTCAAATCATTTATCAATGTGTATGTATGGTTTTCAAACTGATAATGATTCATGGAAGGAATTCTTCCATGCCCCTTCTATAATTGAAAATTCAATGGCTGTAACCGCAACAAGTAGGATCGGAATTGGAGGGTCAGAGCCAACAGACGATTTTTTAAAAACAACATTAGCAGATATTTCATACCCACAAACTATTGCAAGAGTGGGGAATATGAAAGGAGAGGTGAAATACTACATGCAATTCTTGCTTGTAGACATCAGTAATGTTGAAGATCCTCAAATCGTAAAGTACCTGCAGGTAGATCCAGTATTGAAATTAGAAGATTAAGCAGGTACTCCATTCAGTAAATCAATAACCAAAGATTAATATGCAAGAAACGAATATCAATTTAAAGGAGGCTGCAAAAAAGGCATTGGAGATCGAAATAGAGAATATTAGAAATGCTCTGGAAGATTCTGATTTAGCAAAATATAATCCGCATGTAAGATTGGGGAAAGAGATCTCATCAGATATGTTTTTATCTGTTGGTCAGTTAAGTATGAAAGGGGTGTTGTGGTATACAATAAAGTGCAAACTGGTCGTAACTGGATATAAAGTTGGCGCTGTGAAATTTAAAGGGAAAGGCTTTGGTTTTGATATTGGAATTTTCACTTCTGAAATCGTTGGATCATTCATAGTGGACCCAGATACTATGAAGGAGGATTGTTATTTTGCTTTAGCGGCAGTTGATTTTGCAGAAGGAATTGTAACATTCGCCATATTTCGTAAAAAATTCGGTGAGTTATGCGGAGTTTTCGCTGGACTTACTGAAGGACTTGAAATTGGAGTTGTTGCCGGTAAAGGAAAGATAACTACCATAGGTTTCTAATTTTCAAGGATCAATAGAAAATATTGAATCCTAGAGTTATAATAAAGGCGGAATCCGAAAAGCTTGAATAGAGTAGGAATATTTAAAGAATTAGATAAAAAAGAAATTATGAATAATGAAATCGAAATACAAGATGAAAAGATTGTCCTTATATAGGGGAAAAACAAAGTCGTTACGAAGATGATACTTTAAGAAGTAATTACAATTTAAACGTTGATATAGCTTCAGATGACGAAATAGAAAAAGAGCACGGAGGGATCATTACACAAAATGTATGGAATGCTTTTCTTTTTAAATCAATCAGTCCGAATCCTTACTCAACCACAACAGTGACTAAAAGGTTAAAAGATTTAATGGAGGAAGCAAAGATGTCTTATGCATCCATCACAACGTTTGATGTTATAAGTGATGTTGCCTACCCTGCACAGAATAGTATGGAAGGATTTAGCGTACTCTATGCACAATTTTCTATTGGAGGGATGACCTATGGACCATGGGTGACATTTCAAGAATAGTCTAATGAAATAGCATAAAAGGAAAAGAAGTACAAAGTACTCCTTTTCCTTTTCTTTAAACCTTCTACTATCATATAGGGGTGTTTACCCCTATTTTTAATTACTGACAAAAATCAGTTGTTTTGACTATGAAATTCAATAAATAGCGCTCTAGTTTTACAATTATTTAGAGGACTTCAATTGCTGTATTTTGATAACCCAGATCAATCAACAGAGTATTCAGTTTATGCCTATCGGCAAACCGAATACTTAGTTATTGTGGTGTCGTTTTACTAATTCCAAGTGACATGCAATGGTTTCTCCATCCATGGTAATTTTATGATTGAATATGAAAAATGTGATTTTTGCAATAAAATATCATAAGGTCTTTTTTCAATAGTTAGTTCCCAACGGTCTTCAGTTTCGCTCAAAATTCCATTTCGTACCAACCAATTTCCACGAAAATCATTTACGGAACTTTCGCCAATTGCAGGCCAGTAATTTATAGATGAAATGATCAATCCCTCAATTAATTCTTTCTGATCTTGCGTCATATCAACACTATCTTTTACAGGCGTATTCGGCGAAATTCCAGCCAATATTTTATTAAGACTTAACTGTGACTCTTCCGTTTCTGTAAGTCCGGTAACCATGTATTGTAGGTAATGCACTGAATTTAATTGCGCGTCTTCAGAAACAAAAGCTCTGTCTTTTACCATTCCTAAACGGTCTAACAATATTAAAAAATAGCCGTTGAGTATTACTAATCCAGCATTCGTAATAGGAATGCTTTCTTGGAGTAATGTGTTCTTGGTTGATTCCATAGTTAGGTTTAGTGTTTTATGTTGAATTACTGTGCTTATTCGGTTGAATACACACACAATATTTGCCTATGTTTTAGTAAATAGTTACAAATGAAACTTTAGTCATAGGGTATTTTTCAAATATACGGTTTCTTTTATAGTAAATCTTTGATAAAGCCAATTAAAGCTGCTAATAAACCAAAGGCTAATACTATTCCGCCAAATATAACTGCATATTTCACAGTATCTTCTAATCCGTTTGATATAAGTTTTGTTTTAGGTAAAATAGGGGGTGAACACCCCCTATTTTTAATTACTGACAAAAATCAGCTGTTTTTATTATGAAATAGATTAATCAATACTCTACTTTAATTTTTTAATCTCTATATGGAACTCAAGATCTGCATTTATCCTATGTGGAACTTCTGTACACCTGCATTTTTTGATAATATTTAATTTGTTAATCTCGAAATCGACGGTGTACTGGTCTTTTTTATTTAGGTTAGAATGTTCATCTTCGTCCCTATTGTTATGACTACTTAAAGAAAACCACCACTGGCTTTGAGTAAGAACTTTCATATCTTCGTTATATATATTAGGGGTACAACCTGGACTTTTTAAGATGGCTAATTCTCTCTTGCGAAGATCAACATTTGGCATTGGAGAACAGCTCAATTCACGAGAAATTTCCCCACTATGTTTAACGCTTTTATCTACTTTAGTAACAATAGTTATTGTTGGGTTCCTAACAGATACCTCTATAGTCTCTGTTGTTCCAACTTCTATTAAAGTTTCCCTATTATATGGTTGTTTCCTAGCCTTTTCTTTTACAATATGGTTTAACGTTCTAATATATCGCCTAGTCGATGAATTATTAGTGATACGAGCAGTATAAATTGATTCGTCATTACTTTTATTAACGCTGTCCTGTGATGTTACTCCTATGGTCTTTAGAGGGTTGCAAGTGTACTCCCCTTTATTAATGTTATAAATATCATGAATATTGTTGTAATTGTAATCGTAGGGTACTTTTCCGATATAAGTCTTATCCCCATATACATTCACCCAACCATTTGATACCCCATAAGATTCATGATCATGTTTTCCTTTTTCATGTAATTTTATTCGAGATAATGTAATATTATGACACTTTTCAACTAAATGGTTATCAACAAAATCATTTAAAAATACTAATGGTTGATCATTAGGAAAAGAACTATAGTTTTTAGCTATCCACGGATAAAGTGCTTCATCAAAACGAGGTTTTGTACTTAATAATATTGATGAAGCATCACTAAAGCTCAAGACAGCCTTTAAGACCTCACCATCAACTGTGGATGCGGTCCCCTGTAATTGAACACAATATCCTTTATCTTTGTTTATGCTTAAATCACTCAAGTGTTTAACTATTGTGGCAGGATCTAATGATGAATGTGCAGCTTCATTCCAAGTACTTTTTAAATCTTTATCTATTCGGATAAACCTTTTATTTTCTTTTAAAAGGTTTCCGTAAGGGCGTCTGTAGTCACTAAAATCACCTATTGAAATATCCTCATTAAACACATCCTTTAACATATCATTTATTTCTTCACCACGTGGATTCATTGTCTTTGAATCCTCAAAACCATCAGTACTAAAACTAGTCACTACAATTTCTTTAGGATTTGATAATAGAAAACTTTTAACTTGTTGTAAGAATTTTTTTAATGAACATCCAGGAATAACTTTATGTTGATGATAAAGTTCACTCTCAGAATCCCATACATGGTGACCTGCTCTAAAATCAAAATATCTTACTCCCAATTCTAATTGTGTATCAATATTATCTTTCTGAGTGAAAGCAATGTTTTGTATAATTCGATGCGCCATACCAGACGCTTCTTCTAGAACTGCCATGAACACTTTAAGCCAAACTGATGTTTCGGGGTCATCAAGTTTTGGTAAGATCCAAGTTACTAAGTTAGATGCTATAAGAGAAGCAGGAACTTCGAAAGCATACATCCCTGCATCATGTGAACCTGGTAAACAAAAAGTAGATAATGGTACTTCTAAGTTGGAGGGCTTTTGGTCTAGGATATCTGCCATCCATGTTTTATATGATTCCGTCACATATGCATAACACTGGTGTGCTTTACCAGTGCCAGCGTCATAAAAACCATAACTGTAAGCATATTTTGAATTTACTTCAGATTTAGTTTTTAGCATGACTTTCATATTGCTGTCAGCTAAGTTGCCTGTTGTAGGTGCGACTTCAGCATACTTGTTACATATTTTTTGACTATTTCTAATATTTTGAAATATGTCAAATTGAAACCTTCCGGTATGTTCTCTCCAGCTTATATCGAAAAAACCAAGTGTATCAGTCAATTTTTCCGTTTCAGGTGTGGGTTTAATTATTTTATCTTTACTACCCGGACATTTGACCTCTATAAAATATTTACTGTTCCCTACATATCCGTAAAAATCAATTTTTTTATTCGTTATTCCCATTTCTCTTTTTTTTATATTTTTAATTATATTATTTGTTATATGCTTTCTTCATTGCATATGGCAATCGTTTATGTTTTCCAATGAAATAAAATTTATTTACGTTAGTAAGCTTTTATAAGTATTCGTAAATGATACTTTAGGTCATAGGGTATTTTTCAATTGTACTGTCCGATTTAAAGTGTATTTCAAGAAGTTATAAATCAGGAAACAAGTATTATTGTACCAAATATAAATTTAATTTTAATAGAGATTTTAAATTATCGGTGTATTTGTATGTTTTAGGTGAATTAGGGGTAAACGCCCCCTTTTCAATAGGGGCGTTTACCCCTATTTCATACTAACTTTCGTGTTAAATTACAAATAAGATTAATACTAACGATTTTATTAATTGATGTTTTTTTTTGAGTACGAAATTCATCTTCAATAATGTAAAAGTGAGATGTTATCCTGGTTACTTTACAAAAGTAAAAAATGTTGTTTTGAAATTCTAAGCAAATAAGATTGTTTAATATTTTTAAATTGGTTTTATGCGTCTTTTTTATTTGCAAGTGAGTACCTTTTAGTAAATGGAACTTGCTTGTTCTCATTTTAATAAATCTAGTCATGAAGCTTGGTTTTAGAATGCAAAACTGCTCATTGATAAATGGCATTTCTAATTCTAAATGTTTATATTTTGTTTAAAAAAATAGTAAACAAATCACCAGTGAATCTTAACACAAAAAAAGGATAAGCTTAACAAGTAAATGTTAAGTTTAACAATTGTAAGACGCTAGTATTTAGTATTGTATTTAGTTGGTTAATGTAAAGTGTTAAGATTAACATTTTACGCTCTTACATTATTATATGTGCTTAAAAGTTCCTTTTTATTCTTTACTTCTAATTTTTTATAAATACTATGGGCATGGGTTCGAACAGTTTCTCCAGATTTGTTGATTTCGAGTCCAAGTTTTACAAAGGTTAATGTTTCGTGAAATATCATTTTATTAAAAATTTCGTATTCCATTACTGTTAAAATGTTTTGTATTTCTGTTGTGCTTTTCTTTTGAATTTTTGATTTGAAAATATTTAATTCATTGTATTCTTTTCTTCTTTCAAATACATATTTTTCAATATAGGCATAAAACAATGTTACTAGACAGATGAAAATAATTGTTTTTTCAATAGTTAATGGGAAGTTCAAATAGGCAATAAGCGGAAAAGACCACATACATAAGATTGAAAAAATAATGATAATTTTAGATCTAATATTTAGAACTTCATTTTTTTTAATAAATATTTGATAGGTAGACCAACCACAATAAAAGGATACAATTAAAAAAGTTAAGAGTATAAAAATAGTATATGATAGCTTATGATTACCTGACAAATAGTATAGTATAAAGTAGCAAACTACAAATGCTATGACTAATGTAATAGCAAGCGTTCGGTAGTTGAAAACTGAGTTAAATGTAAACTTAAACTCTTTGCTTAAAAGGTAAAAGTAATAGGTTCCCATAAAGATTGCTGATCCATATTTGGTTGACATTTTTAGCAGATAAATAATAGTTTGAGATGAATCAATATCTCTTGGAATAATTGTATCAATAATTATCCATGCAATAAATGATAAATTGAGAATCAAATATCGGTGTCTGCTTTTATCTTTATTAGATATAAGGATTGATATCAAAAAAAATGGGATGAACGAAACTTGAATTGAGCAGAGAATTATCGTTAATGTGCTAATTTCAATCATAATTTAAAAAAGGTAAAAGTTATAGGCGGAATAATTACTTCAGTATAGATTTTGAACCCTAGTTTTTCGTAAAAATGGATATTTCGATCTCTTGTTGTTTCAACGGTAATTCTTTTGCCTTTATGTTCTGTTAGGATCTCTTTTATTAAAGATGATGCTATCCCTTTATTTTGCTCACTAATTTTAGTTCCAACAAACCAAATATGAATGTCGTCATTTGAACGTGCGTTATCTAACTTTTTCTGTCGTTTTAAAAAAGAAACAGTCTTTCTAATACCAAATACTTTAAGTATAAGCACAAGTTTCCAATACAATGTTTTAATGGTAGTTTTCTCTTTCTTACGATCCAAAATTAATACGCAACTACTTTCGCTTTTATCTAAATAGACTTTGCCAAAATTGTTGGATAAAAAGTAAGTGTATTCTAATAAAATTCTAAACCTTTTGTTTAGTTTTTTATCTTGTTTACAAATGGAAATGGTTGATTCATAATCATAAAATGATTCATATAAAATGTCAATTACTTTTTGTTTCATTTATCTATAACTTCTTTTTAAATCAATTACAGTAAAAATTTCGATAACATTTGAAACTTCCATTGTTTGATTTTTCGTCATAGGGTTAAGTGTAATTGTTTTTAATTCTTCTTTGTTTTCTGCTGCTGTAATTTTACGAACAATAATTCCATCTTTAGTAACTAAAACAGCTGTTTTATCTACTATTAAATTCCATAACTCATTACTAGTTCTTTGAGCATATAAAATATCGCCTTTAATAATAGAGTTTACAGAATTGTCATCCATTTCGTTGTTCGAAACTTCAAATGCTAAATATTTGTTTTGTTCAGTTTCTCGTTGAGTGTTTTGCCAAATAATTGTAGGTAAAGTGGTTTCCCATAAATTGTTTTTAAATAATTTTTCAACCTTGTATTTTTGGTAAATAGAAATAAATGGAATTGTATTTTTGGCGTATTCACTCCTACTAATTTCGATAACTTCACTTTCTAAATTAGAGATATCAAGGTCATCAATATTATCAGTATCATTTGCAATTAACATTTCACCTTTACCGGTTAAAAACCATTCAAGGCTCATATCTGGATAATACGAGATAATTAACTCACATTTATCACTACCTATTGCCCCTTTTTTATCAAGCATTCCGTTTGATAAGCCTGTAACCTTGTAAAATCTATAGTTGCTAACACCTTTGAAATTAAGGTATTGCAACACTCTTTCTTTTATTGTGAGTTTATTTTCTATCATTTCCTAGGAATAGTAGTTTATTTTCTATTATATTTGTGGCAACCAATTAAACGAATATGCAACATTCAATTACAACGGAAAAAAGAACTATAAAAGTAATTCAAGCTTTAGGCTTGTATTTTTCAATTGTGTGTTGCATCACGTTGATCTGGTTAAAGGGGGAGGTAAGTCTACAAGGCACTTATTCTCCCTTTTTTGTTTTCAAAAAGCATACCAACATGCAAGATAATATAAAACTTTCTTAATTATGGACGTTAATCAAAAAATAAACAGCTTTACACCTCAAGAATTAGCTACATTTTTAACTAATTTGAATGGTTTTGACATTGATTTTAGTATTAAAATTAAACCTCAATCTAATGAATTGAATACACATGAAGCTTGTGAATTCTTAAATGTATCGCCAAGTCAAATTGCAATTTTAGTGAGAGAAGATTTGATTAGAACAAAAAAAAACAAAGGTAAACTAGTTTTTTACAGAGATGACTTAACAAGTCAACGCCAATTTGGGTTGATATAGTGTTCCCTAAATGGAATTATAAAGACTTAATGCGACCGTGTTAGACTTTGTTTGACCGAGTGAGACTAAGAGTGAAATGAGTATAAAAAAGATAATAATATTTGTACTCTTATTTAAAACGTAATCATTAATACAAAATAAAATGACAACAGTAGAAATTGAAGAAAAGTTAAACGCTCAAACAAAAGAAATTAATAAGTTGAAATCGTATAACACTAAACTAGCTAAGAAGTTAGTTGAAAATGAAATTGATGTTCCTGTTCCTAATTGGAGCAAAGAGAATACAGAGGAGGTTGAAGTAGAAGGTTCTACTGAAGCTGATTCTTAAAAGTACCGCAAAGAGATAGTAATTCTCTAATTTGGGTTTCTGGCGGATAGCATTAATTTGCTATCTGCTTTGAAATCAAATCTTATTAAACAAAAACACCCCCAATATATCTGATTCCGCAAAAAGATAGTAAAGGGGGCTAACCATAATACTCTAAATATTATGAATACAGCAAAAGTAATTGAAAATAATCAATCTTTAGAGGTTGCTTATAAATCAATTGAAAAAAAAACTACAGGCACAACCGCAAGTGGCTTTTATTTAACCACTTCACAATGTAATTTTAGCGTTGAAAAATCTGTAGATTCATTCAATCAGTTCTCGGATCATACGCTTTCAACCATTATTAGAGGGCCTTTAAAAAAAACGCTTAAGGCGGTCATTAAAATTTATGCTGAACACATAAATGATTTTTTAAATAAACCACAATCTGTTTACAAACATTCGTACCAACACCCAAACGCTTTGTTTGTTGCACATGGTATTGAATATTTTGCAAACGCTGCTGATTTATCTGTGAGGGCGACCCAAAATCACCTAAAAAAATTGGAGAAACATGGGTTCATTATAAGAGAGAATACGTACGTACAGGTTAAGATATTTATAAATCCAGAACTGTTAATCTCTTATGATCAAAACAAGCTTAAAGTGGATTATATCAAGCTTAAATTAGCTAAGAAATTTCATCAAGTAGAGCAGGAATACTCAAAACGAATTGATTCTGATAATCAGACACTTATCCAAAGTAAAACGACAAGTTGGCGTACAAAGTACATGACCTTTACTTATAATAATTTAATAAATGACAATGTTAGTAACTTCAATACCGCCCCTAAGTTATCCGTTGCAGAAGTAAACAGTCAAGGTCAAGATACACCACAAAGTGACAATAAAAAAAATGAAAACCTAAGAGCTGCCGAAAAAAGAGCAAAGTTTTTCAATGATACGGCTGAATTGGAAAGAATCAAGAAACTAAAGCACCAGGGCGAAATTCAAAAAAAGGCTGTGGCTTTATGGAAAATAGCATACACCAACCTTTATGAGCCTAAAATTGGTAAAGATTACAGTTTCATTGCCTTCAGTCAAGAACAATATGCTGTAGATTATTTCAAAACTCAACTGTCAAAAACAATTAATCACAAGGGGTTGAACCTGCAAGCTGAATTACTTCACAAACGCCTTAAATTATGGAAAAGTTTTGTTAATAATCCAAAAATTAAAGGGTTTACACCACTTCCAAACACATTTTTTAACCCAAGAAATGAAAAAGGGTTTACAATCACTCAATTTTGGATTTACAAAAATGAGCAAAACATAAAATATAACAAGGTTTTTAAAGCAATTACCAATAAAACAAGAGAATTAACTCAATTGTTTACAAAAAATGAGTTGTCATTTAGTGAGCGAATTACAGTAATTGAAAAACAAACACTTTGGAAAGAAAAGTTTTTACACAAAGTGAAAACTGAGCAGGATAATACCCAAAACGCGGTTAAGTTAACTACCGAACAATTCGAATTCTTAAATCAATACTTCATTCAAAAGGTGAATGAAGTAGCATAAAACATAAAAAATGGCTTCACAACTATTATTAACCTATCAAGTTGGTAGAATTACAGAGGATCAATTAGAAATTCTACCCAGCAGAACACAATGGGTAATAAAATCTAGAGTAGCATTTAACAGAGAAAATGACTTAACTGTTTTTGAATTACCACGGAAAACAAGAGGAGTATTAGGTAATTCAGAATTAATAGAAAAAATTGAAAACGTAATAAAAGAACACTTTAACCAATAAAACAATACAAGATGCAAACACTACAAAAAACAAAACCTAAAGCAAAAAGTAAGTCAAGTACAAAATTCTTTTGCCCTATTGAGTCTAAATCAAAACTAAAAATTTGGTTTAAAGATGGCAATATTAGAACCTTTTACTCTAACCTAAAGAAAGATAAAATGAGTATGCAACATGGGGTTGCTGCACTAGAAAAAATGATTAATTCAAGAGAGTTTTCTTTTAAATATAAAACAGCAGTTATTTATGTAAACCGATATAATGGTGGGCATTTGGTGAAATATGTTAACGGAATAAAAAAAGAAAACTAGACTATGAAAAAATCAATAGAATTTAAAGAAAAACTAATTAATAGTATTGAATGTGGAGATAAAACACAAACTGTTAGAGTAATTAAAGCGAATCCATTAGATAACAGTAAAACAATTGAACGATCCTTAGAATTGCATAAGTTTCATAAGGCCAAAGACTATGAGAGTTACCCAGTACTGCAAGAATTACTTAACCGTTGTAAATATAGGGTGGGTGACACACTTAATATTAATGGTTCATCTGTCAAACTGGAGATTACTAAAATGAGTATTAATAGAATGCGTGATCTTGATTATGACCAATTAAAAAAAGAAGGATTAGCATCTTTTCCAAGTCCAAAAATCAAGAACAGTTTTACCTATTACGACTATATAGAAAATCAATATTCTTGTATTTCATTATATGAGTCATACACTACTCTAATGCACCTTTGTTATGGGTTTTCTGTTGTAGTAAATAATCCTTTTGTATTTGTTTATGAATTTAAAATTGTTGAGTGATGGAAATAGAATTCAAAAAAAACCAACTACCTAAAAACTTATTTAAGAGAGGTTTTGTAACACGTTTAGTTGATTTAAAATTAATGACAAAAGAAGATATTATTGATGTTAATAGTATTGAGGACATAATAAGCTATATAGAATTTTACTTTATAACAACAAAATCTATAAATAAAAAGACTACTTCTTACGGTTTAAAGCATATTATAGAAAGAAGGATTGGAAGATATGTATGCAATGGCGACTTAATAATTTCAATGATTATTTGCGGATATAAATATAATAACATAGACAATGGGCCAAATGTTTATTTTAATGTATGTGAAAAATCTTGTCGAAATATATGACACAGAATACCAAACTGACATGAAACAACAAATCATATTCTATGGACAAAGTATTATAGGAATGGTAATAACCCATTTTATACCTACAACATACTTTTGGCTATGGATTGTTGTTTCATTGTATTTAGGCCACTTAATAAACAAAAAAACTATGGAAAAATCAACATTAACCCAAGTAGATCAACGTTATTACCACCATGTAAAACACTTAAGAATAAAAGCAAAAGTTGATTTATATGATGTTAAGGAGTTATTTAGTTTCTTGAATAGAATACAACCCTACTTAGTGTTAAAATCAGAACACGTTTTTATTGCTAGAGAATGTGAATCATTAATCATTAAGCTTTATAAAAAGATTACTTCAATAAACAAACCTAAAAGTATAACAGTTGGTTATTTTGAAATTTTCGCATTGAACTATACTTATAAACTTGCTTCAACAATTTATTCAGAAGCAGATATTCATGCAAATTTCCCCCAGGTACATAATATACTATTTGACAGAATTAGAAACCAAATACCAAACATATTTAATTATGAAAATTGATAATAATATAATTCCAATTTTAGATACTCAAGGCGGTTTATCCACTAGTAATTGGAAAGGTGATTTAAACTTAATAGATATTTCAAGAGTTGGTGATAAGGTTAAAATCAACTATTTAGGTAGAGTAATTCAAAAATTAGAAATGATCGTTAGAATACTACTTAATAAAAAAGTGTCAGTAATTTATCTACAAAAAAACATTGTACACAGAATTACTATAAACAGAATTTCAGATGAGCAATTTAATATTGCTAACTTACTTTATAATGCAGAATGTGAAACTAAAATATATAACCAGGAACTAATTAACCCAAACTTTGAAAAATGGAAATTGAATTAAGGCTTTCCAATAATTTCAAAAATTAATTCTACTTTTTTGGGTGATAAAGTTCTATCTCTTGAACTTAAGTTTAATTGGATTACATTATTCTCTCCAATCCATTTTTTAATGGTTTTCCAATGTACCAAATACAAAT